>Ga0181527_1000863_pt1 | contig 33416 bp, 34 predicted proteins | sample PEATcosm2014_Bin_30_FD_119762 | JGI IMG/M metagenome (GOLD analysis project Ga0181527, IMG submission 119762) | Peatland microbial communities from MTU Mesocosm Facility, Houghton, MI, USA - PEATcosm2014_Bin06_60_metaG | ecosystem: Environmental > Terrestrial > Soil > Wetlands > Peat | place...
CTCAACGCCGCCTTGGAGGCCGCAAACGTCACGGGCGAATCGGGCACGTTGAACCGGCAGGCCAAGTCGGCGGCGCGCTCAAGCTTCGAGAGCGCCAAGCAGCGCTTCTTCAATCACCTCATCACGGCGATGAAGGCGCCGACGCTGATCGGCGCCATCCAGGCCGATCTGGCGGCAGGGCGCGCGAGCGTCATTCAGCTCGTCTCGACCGGGGCGGCGCTGACCGAACGTCGCCTTGCGGAGATTCCGACGGAGGAATGGGCGGACGTTCAGGTCGACATCACGCCACGCGAATATGTCCTCGACTATCTCCAGCACAGCTTTCCCACCCAGCTCTACGAGCCCTTCACCGACGACGAGGGGAACCTCTCTTCGCGCCCTGTCTTTGAGAACGGCCAGCGCGTGCACTCCCAGGACGCCATCGCCCGACGCGGCCGTCTGATCGAGAGGCTCGCCTCAATGCCGCCCGTCCATGGCGCGTTGGACCAGATCGTTCAGCGTTTTGGAACGGAAGTGGTCGCGGAAGTCACAGGCCGCTCGCGTCGCATCGTGCGCAAGACGAGCGCCGACGGAATGTCGCGCCTCGCCGTCGAGAACCGACCGGCGTCCGCCAATCTCGCGGAAGCGCAGGCGTTCATGGACGACCAGAAACGCGTACTCGTGTTCTCAGACGCCGGCGGCACCGGCCGCTCCTATCACGCCGACCTCGGGGCGAGGAATCGTCGGCTGCGTGTCCACTACCTCCTGGAGGCCGGCTGGAAGGCCGACGCCGCGATCCAGGGTTTGGGGCGCACAAACCGCACGAACCAAGCGCAGCCGCCGCTGTTCCGTCCGATCGCGACCAATGTGAAGGCCGAGAAGCGCTTTCTCTCCACGATCGCGCGGCGGCTCGATACACTGGGCGCGATCACCAGGGGACAGCGCCAGACCGGCGGGCAGGGGTTCTTTCGTCCCGAGGACAATCTCGAAAGCTTCTATGCCCACGACGCCCTGCGCCAGCTTTATCGCCTACTCTACGCCGGTAGAATTGAGGATTGCTCGCTCGGCGCCTTCGAGGACGCCACCGGCCTCAAACTCACCGACGCCAGTGGCCTCAAGGACGAATTGCCGCCGATCACGACGTTTCTCAATCGACTGCTCGCGCTGACGATTGAACTGCAGAATGTTCTCTTTACCGCCTTCGAACAGCTGCTCACCGCGCGCGTCGATGGGGCGATCGCGTCGGGGACTTATGATCTCGGCCTCGAGACCCTGCAAACCGACAGCCTTGTCGTCTCGGACCGCCGCACGATCTTTACGCACCCCGTCACATCAGCGCGGACGGAACTGCTGACTCTTCGCCAGCGCGATCGAACCAAGCCCTTGACGCTCGACCAGGCGCTCGAACTCCTGAGCGACTCCCGCGCCCTTCTCCTCGTCAACGGCCAGTCGGGGCGCGCGGCGGTTCAAATTCCCGCGCGCAGCATGATGACCGACGATGGCGAAGTCGAACGGCGCGTGCGTCTGATGCGCCCGATGGAGCGTCCGACCCATCCCGCTGACATGATGGCGCAGACGCATTGGCGTGAATCAGACCGCGAGACGTTTGCCTGCGCGTGGGAACGCGAAGTCGCCGATCTCCCGGAATTCGTGGAGACGACCCTTCACGTCGTCGCGGGGCTCTTGCTGCCGATCTGGAAACGCTTGCCGCGCGAATCCAGCCGCGTCTATCGCATCCAGACCGACGCCGGCGAGCGCATCGTCGCGCGCAGGGTCTCTCCGGCCTGGGTCGCCGCCGCCGTCGATGAGGTCCCGGCGACGCTTCCCCCCGCGGACGCTTTCGCCGCGCTCAACCAAGGCGCGACCATTCTTTGCCTTGTCGGAGATATGCAGCTTCGCCGCGCCCGCGTCATGGGCGTCAACCGCATCGAGCTCACCGGCTTCACCGACGCCATGCGCGAGCGCCTGACCGCCTACGGTCTGTTTCATGAAATCATCCAATGGAAGCTCAGGATGTTCGTTCCCACCGACGAAGCCGGTCCGGCCATCCTCGCCAAGGTCCTCGCGAAATATCCCATCGAGCGCATCGCGGACAAGGCGGCGGCCTAGCCGTGACCGCCTCAGCTTCGGGCCTTGCCCAAAGCCTGTCGCGGCATGCCGAAGCGGTCTGTCGCCACTATCTCTCCAACGGTCGCCGCTCTGGCGGCTACTGGATCGTCGGCGACGTCAGGAATGCGCCGGGCGCCTCGACCTTCGTGCGCCTGAAGAACGGCGGTTTTGGCAAAGGCGTCGCCGGCAAATGGTCGGACGGCGCGAACGCAGAACACGGGGATCTCCTCGACGTCATCCGCGAGACGCTCGGGCTCACCCGCTTCCGCGACGTCGCCGACGAGGCGCGCCGCTTTCTCAATATGCCGCGGCCGGCGCCGGAGAAATCCATCAGCCCGAGTAACGCGCCTGCACGAACATCGTCTTCCGCAAAGCGCCTGCTCGCGTTGTGCCGACCGATCGACGGCACGCTTGCCGAAACATATCTGCGGCGTCGCGGCGTCACTGCCTTCGGCGGTACGCAGTCCCTCCGTTTCCACCCCTCGTGCTTCTACCGCGCGGACGCGAACTCGCCCACCCAGATGTGGCCCGCACTCGTTGCCGCCGTCACCGACCTGTCGAACCGGATCACCGGAGCCCATCGCACTTGGCTCGACCCTGAGCTCGGCCGCGCCGACCACGGCAAAGCGTCGATCGAGAATCCCAGGCGCTCGCTGGGCGACATCTGGACCCATGCCGTCCGCTTCGGCGTCGTCCAGGACGTCATGGCCGCCGGCGAGGGCATCGAAACCATCCTGTCGTTGCGCAGCGTTCTGCCCGCGCTGCCGATGATCGCCGCGCTCTCCGCGAGCAATCTCGCCGCCGTCGTGTTTCCCGCCTCATTGCGCCGCCTGTATATCGCGCGCGACGCCGATCCCGCCGGCGAACGCGCGGCGGCCGCGCTCGCCGCCCGAGCCTTGGAGGCCGGCATCGAGGCGATCAGTGTCGTCCCGACGTTGAATGACTTCAATGATGATCTCAGCGCCCTGGGCGGCGCCGGGCTTGGCGTGGTCTTACGTCCTCAGCTCGCCCCAGGGGATTTCTGCCGCTTCATGGATCGGTGAAGGCGGCCAGGAGGGGGAATGGGCGCCCCGCGCAAGTCTCGGCTGGGTTCGGCCCGACGTAACCGTCAGCCTGCCGGGCTCGTCGGGAGGCCGCGCCTTCGGCCTTCTCGAGAGGGCGAGTCGTGCGGCAAACGGTCCGGGCCCGCAATGGCTCTGGCCGACTATTTTCCGGCGGCGGGCAAGCCCGCCTTTCCATCGCGAGGCAAAATAGCCGGCCGCCGCCATCCTTCGCTTACGCTACGGCCGCTCGGCCAGCGCCTCGCCGGTGCAAGCCCGGCCCGCCCACCGCCTTTCTCGCCATGAAGGCCGCGACGGGCGCGGTCCAACCGAGCAAGGCAGCCGACATGACGATCCATCGATCCGAATCCCCCAGCGAATCCGCGCAAGCCTCGTCTCCCACCGCCCGCCTTCTCAGCGAGCTCCAGCTCTACGGCTATCGTCCCTTCGCCGACGAGCCGGACCCCAGACCTCTGCCCGAACCCGCTTCGGCCGCGGGCGCGATCGCCGACATCTTCGACGCCCTTGTCGCCACCCTCTGCGAGACCCGCCTCGAGCCGGACCTCGATGACCTCCTGTGGTCGACCGTCAACCTCTTCCACCGCGCCGTCGGTCGGATCGAGCGCGAGCTCGACACCAACGAGCAGGCGCAGAAGCGCGCGCAGAAAGAACAGGACGGCTCCGAAATCCGCTCTGTCGAATTGGAGCGCCTCACGTCCGAAGGGCAGAGCGCGATCGAACGCCGCAACGCGATGGAGTTCTTCCGCGACGAGGCCGCCGTCCAATTCCAAGAGCATACGGGCTCGCTCTGGCGGCCACGCGCGGGTTCGAAGGTCAACCATCGCGCGCTGACATCCGCGATGATCGACAGCCGCGACTTCCTCTCCGCCAAGCGCCGCGCCGAGATCGAAGTGACGCTGCCGCCCGGCCCCAGGATCGCCCTGACCGGCGGATCCGACTACAACGATCACGGCCTCATCTGGGACAAGCTCGACAAGGTCCGCGCCCGCCACGCCGATATGGTGCTGCTGCACGGCGGGACATCGACCGGCGCCGAACTCATTGCCGCGCGCTGGGCCGACGCCAGAAAAGTCCCACAGATCGCCTTCAAGCCGGATTGGAAACGCCACGCAAAAGCGGCGCCCTTCAAGCGCAACGACGCCATGCTCGCCACGCTGCCGATCGGCGTCATGATATTCCCCGGTTCGGGCATCCAGGACAATCTCGGCGACAAGGCCCGCATCCTCGGGATCCCCGTCTGGCGACTCGCGAAGAGCGGCGCTTAGGCGCCGCGATTCTCTAGGGATATCCTATGGCGTCATCAAGCTTACAGCGTTGCGCCGACGGGCTTTGACATCTTGAATCCGAGCGACTTTGAAGCTGGAATTTTCAGCGGGGCGCCGGTTGCCGGATTGCGCCCTTCGCGAGCTGGGCGCTCTTTGACGGAGAAACGGCCGAATCCGGCGATGGCGACTTCATCGCCACGTTTGGCGGCTTCGATGATCGCCGCAAAAATGGAATTGACGACTTCCTTTGCCTTGGCCTTGGAAATGTCATTGGCTTCGGCGACGGCGTCTGCGAGTTCTGTCGTATTCAATGGATCGTCCTTCAATGGCTGGGCGAGAATTGCCCTCGACGAAGTGCAGTTCATCGTCGAGCGGCTGGCGTGACGTGAACATTGGAAACTGATTGCGCGCTGACCGGTTTGCCGGTTCGCGCGCCATCTCAGCGCTTTTTCGCGGGCGCTCGCTTCTTGCGCGCCATGCTGAGCGAGATGCCCACGCTCTTCGCCTTCTGACGCGTTGCGCCCTCTGTTCGCTTGAGAGCTTTCGCAATCTTTGCGGCGGGCTCCTTGCGAGCCATACCCTTGAGAAGGCGGACATCATCTTTCGACCACGGTCGCCTGACCGGCGCCTTCTTACTTCGTGCAACGGCTTTAGCCACGTCCGCTCCTGTTTGGTACATTTCTGGTACGAACGGCGTTTTGCATGAATTACAATCGCTTGCAACTTTTACGAATTATTGCGGACATCTTGCAAAGAGTTTCGAATGGCGCTCGGCTGGCGGCGGCAGCGCGCGACCAACCAAATCGGTTTTGCCGATTGGGGTCTCAGCCTGCGCCACGAAGCGCTTCCTCGCCGCTCGTCTTTCCACGCGTTGCTCAGCCGTTGAAGCGTCGGTCCTACGGCGACCTTTTTTGCGTGCATGTCGCGACGGCCCGCGGGTCACGGGGTTGCGTGTTGGACGCGGCCTCCGCTAGGCGACCGAGGCATTCCTCCCCGCCGGCGCAGCGCGATCCCCTTCCGCAGCGCGATAAGCGCGAAGCCTTTCGGTTGTGACGACAGGTCGTGGCGGGCCTTCGCTTGCTGGCGGAATCGAGTCTGCGATCGAGGCGGCGTAGGTGTCGGTGTCGGACCTGATCCCGGTCGCCGGCGCCGCCTGTCTCAATGAGCTGGAGGGGGCCTGACGCATCGTCCCCTCGGTCGCTTCGAAGACCATCCCCTTTTCTTTGACGCCTTTATCAGGGTCTCGGCCGCCTACTGCCGTCAACCCCGCTTCGGGGGTTCCCCTTCGCTGCGCTCCGGTGACGGCGGCGCCCGGACCCTTCCTTTGGGCGTCATCGGGGATGGTCCCCGAGCAACCCTAGCGGAGACGAACATGGCCACCATCGCAACGCTCACCCAGAAAGCCGACGGCAACTATGAGGGAACCCTCACCACCCTCAACATCACCGCCGCTATCGCGCTTCTTCCGAATACGCGCAAGTCGAAGGACAGCGCGCCCGACTTCCTCGTCGTCTCCCGCAAGAACGGCTTCGAACTCGGCGCCGGCTGGAACCGGATCTCGAAGAACACCGGCGAGGAATACATCTCGGTCTCGCTCTCGGCGCCCGAGTTCGGGACCATCTACGGCAACGTCGCCCCGGCCCCCGGCGACGACCCGACGAAGAAGGTCATCATCTGGAACCCGGCGAACTGACAACGACCAGCCGGCCCCGCTGATATCGCGGGGCCGGTTGCCTTCTCCTTCGGCAGAGAGAGCGCCGAGGCGGCGACAAGCAGGATCGCCTTGCGTCGCGCATTCGCGCTGGCCGCTTTCCGCGCTTCGATCTTAAGGCAAGCCGTAGGTCGGTCTTGTTACCGCATGAAATCGTGGGCGTGAACTCGCGGTGGTCCTCGTCGTTGCGCTGCACTGCGCCAGGGCATCGCATGACTCGGCGCCAGTCGTCCGCGCATTGCTCCAATCATCAAGCTTTGTCGGAGTGCGGCTATCTTTGCTCGACGGTTGGGCAGCACATCCTTACGAAGAACTCTTTGGGCGCGTCCGGCCCTGCGGCCGTTCGGGCTCTACTCGCGGCCAAACGCCACTCGCCGAGCCGGCAATGCCGTCTCGGCCTGCGGTGACGATCCCGCGCGCGAGCGGCGCGCGCATTGTGCGGCCTGCGCCTGTTCGGCTGACACTACGTGGCTCATGTCGGCAATGGCGGCATCTCGGCGGCGCCGGCGTTCCAGACCCACGCCGTCATCTCGCTCTCATCGGTGAGTTCCTCGAGCGCCGTGCGATAGGCGTCGTCAGCGGCCGGGGGAACGACATACATCGCCACCGGCGCTGCGCCTTCCTCGCGCAGAACGACGCTGGCGAGCGGCCGATCGATCGGCAAGTTATAGCGAAGTCCCTTGAGAAAGCTCGCACGCCCGCGCGTCAGCGCGTCGAGCAATGCAGCTTCATAGCTGTGCTCGAAGGGAATCCAGTTCTCGGTGACAACCATCAGAGCGATGGCCTCGATCGAGGCGACACCGGTCGGGGCAAGCCCGAACGTCGCGATTGCGATGAGGTGCGCCTCGGGCATTGCGCCCCACAGCGACAGCTCATTGGCGAACTTGGCGTTCATCCGATGCTGCACATCCTCATTCAACATGAACGGGAATCTCGGGAGATGCTTTACGATCATGCGATGGCCGAAACGGGCGGGGGCGATCTCCTTGACCTCCCCGATCAGCACGAGCAGCGATCGATGATTTCCGTCAGTTGCAGCGACCCGGTTCATGAACGCGACGCGACGCTGTGTGATCTCGGACTCGCGCTCCGAACGGAACATCTCGGGGATATAGAGGACGTCGAGCAACGATTTGCCTTTGGCCGTCTTCCCCTCGGCGCCCTCGGTCAAGAATTTTCGGATCACCGCCCAGTTGCGTTTGCCTACCATCCCGGGGCGCCAGCGATTGAACTCGGCTTGGTCCCAGAGATAGTGGAGCAGCGCCCGGAGTGAGAGCTTGGAGCCATCCGTTTTGACGCTGCCGACATCGCTTGCCTCATGTGGGCCGGAGGAGGCCTTAGCGCCGGTCTTCGACAGACTGAAATCGAGCTTCAGAACGGTGACTCCGTCCTCGACGTTCTCCTGGATCGCGCTGCCCGCCACGTGGCCGAACCCTGAGAGTTCGTAGGGCGCTTCATAGGAATCGCAGCTCGGGGCGTGTTTTGGTCCCGTTTCCGGCATGCGCTTGAGGATGTGGCGATCGCCGATCCGCGCGACATACATCGGCACGCCGGGGGAGCAGCAGAGGCATAGTGGGCGATCGTGCGCGGCGTGAGCCTGCGCGAGCCTCTTCTCGAGATCCGTCGCGTCGAGCAAGACTTCTGCCTCCCCAATGTGGATGCGCCTCATGTTATTCCCTGACTTGCCGATCACACGGGTCGGTCGCGCGTCGCGCCGGGCTACCGCGGCGTTGTTGGCCCGGCCGGCGAAGACATACGGACGCGTCCCCTTTGGGGACGCGGTTCTCCTCTCTCAATGACGTCTGAGGATACGGCTGCTCGGCCCGCCTCAAGGACGAACGGCTCCTCCAATTTTGTCGCGCAGAGCGACAAAATCGGCTCCTCCCTTCGCCGGCTTCGCCGGTCGCGTTGCGATCCTTGACCCGGTCCTCGGGCGCACGTGCCGCGTCGACGTCATCAAGACGGAGACGACGAACATGTGCATCATCGATCATATCAACGAACTGCGCGCTGAGCTTGCAGGATGCTTTTTCGCGAAAGACGAGCGCAGCGAAATCGAGGCGGAGTTGGCCGCTCTCGTGGCCGAGCGCGACGCCAAGGGGAGGGCTGAAGCCGAGGTCTTCCAGGGATTTCTTGCCCACTCGCCCGCTCCCAGCTAAGGCGGACCCGCTTGGGGAGGGCGCGCCAGCGCCCTTCCTCTTCCTCATCACGGCTTGCGTCCCTGTTTTCTCAAGTAGGCCGCGATGATCTCCCTCATCAGATCAGGGACCGATTTGTTTTCGAAAGCAGCTTGAATCCGCAACTCGTGTTGCTCCTCCGGGGATACGGAAAAGCGAAGCGGCACGGGCGCGGAACTCGGCGAGGGCGTATCCCCTTTCTTCGACGCGGCCTTTGTCGGCGCCGTTCTCATCGGCGCCGCTGGCTCGGGGCCGACCTCTTGGCCTGTCGCTTCGCCAAGTGGCTCGCTTGCCGGTTGCAGCACCAGGGTTGCCTTGGTTGCCCGCGCAGAGCGCCGCCGCAAGTCGTCGAGGTCGAGGGTGGGTAATGGCTTCCGGCTTTTGATGATCGCGGCATAATCCGGCTTATCGTCGGTCATTGTTCCGCCCCCACGGCGGCAATGGTCGCGAAGATTTCGTCCGCGAGCATTTCTCCGTTGACCATCGCCTTGCGAACTTGCTCGGAATCGCCCGGCATTGTGGCGAGGGATCCCCCATCCATCATCATGAGCTGCAGCACGGGTCGCTCGACGACGATCGTTTTCGTCACGGGGATGGCGTGCTCCTCGATGTAGGCCGAGGCGACCTTGAACGCGGCGGTGTTTTTGGCGATGCCGCTGACGCCGTTCAGGACGCACCTGATGACGAAGGGCTGGGCGCCCTCGTACATCGCGTCGAGGCGGGCAAGCAGCCGCACGACCTCCGGCAAATCCGCTCCGCTCGCGCGGGCGGGAATCAGAACCATTTCGGAGTGGCCCGCCGCGATGTTGAGGACTTCGTCGATGGCGCCGGGCACGTCGATCAAGATCACATCCTCGTCCGAAGCCTTTGCCAGCGTCGTCACGAGCTGATCGGCGCCATGGACGAATTCCACGGCGATATTTTCGAGGCTGCGGCCGGCGTCGAGGCTACGGGCAAACCATTGCGTCGCGGTGGCTTGCGGGTCGGCGTCCAGGATGCGAACCGAGAAGCCTTTGGCGGCGAAGACGGACGCCAGCAGGACGCAAAGAGTCGTCTTTCCAGACCCTCCCTTAGTCGTGCCTATGGTCAAAACGAGTGCCATTTCGTCACCTCAGATGAGTGCGCGAGCCGCCTGCTTCTGACGGAAGCACGGATTGAAAGATGCGCGAGCGCAAAGTCTGCGCGCAGGCTAGGTCTCGTGAGGACCTTTGTTCGCCGGCGTCGCACTGTGTGCAGCGGTGGGAGGGAAGTCGCGGGCGCGTAGACGCCGCGTCGCTCTGTCGCGTGCGAGAGGCCAAAGCACACAGGCGGACAAAAGACGCAAGGAGAAAAACGCCGTGCGCGTCTAAAAGCTGGCAACGGCAAAAAGCCGCGTGCGGACAAAAGACGCGCGAAGACAAAAGACGCGTGAGGACAAACGCCGCATGCGTCCGAAAGCCGTCGCGGGACAAAAGCCGCACGGGTCGAAAAGCCGCCGAGGGCGAAAAGCGACGTGCAGACAAAAGACGCTGGAGGACAAAAGACGTGCGCGTCTAATAGCCGCCGGAGGACAAAAGCCGCAGGCGTCGAAAAGACGCCAAGGGCGAAAAGCCACGTGCAGACAGAAGACGCTGGAGGACAAAAGGCGCACGAAGACAAAAGCCATATGCGTCTAAAGGACGCCAACGGCGAAAGACCGCGTGCGGACAAAGGGCGTCGGAGGAGAAACGCCGCGCACGGACAAAAGCCTCAGGTGGACAATCGCCGCGAGCGTCAGGTTGGGGGCGGCAGCCAAGGAGACGAAAGCCGCAGGGCGACAAAGGGTTCGCGTTCGAAACGACATAGGCGCCCGAGACGGCAGTCATACGAACGCCCAGAGCTCTGAGATGACAGGCGTAGCCAGCCTGGGAAGCGGATAGCGGCGGAAAAGCGGTGGACGTGGCGGGGAAAGGGGCGTAGGGATGGTATGTTGAATGGTATAGAGTAGGCAGGATAGCATAATTTGTGATACAAATTATGCGTGTGCCCTGCCGGGCGGGCCAAGAGGCGCGGACAGTCCCCCTTCGGGGTCTCCGCGCCGGGAAATGAGCGGACGAAGGGACCCATGGCGAAGGCGATCAAGCGTTCGGAAGTCATCCATGTCCGGCTCACGGAGGATGAGCGGACGCGCTTTACCGAGCGGTGCGCGCCGGACGATCTGCCAATCAGCGAAGCCATTCGTCGCGTGATGCGCGAAGCCGCGGAGCTTGGCCCGACTTTCGACGGGGAAGTCGCTGATGAAATCAGGGGCCTGACGCAGCAACTGAAGGCGATCGGCGTCGATATCGATCATGCCGTGCGCGCCATCAATGTCGGCAAGGCGCCGGAAGCGGCGGCGATGAGAACGACGTTCGTCGAGTTCGCGGAGGTGCTTTGGGAGGTTGAACGCTTCTATCGGTCGCTTTGCGCGAACGCGCGGGCGCGCCACTTGCAGCCGACGAGAGCTTTGTGAGCGCGTCGTCCGATCAGGGCGCGTCAAGTTTTGGTCCACGCGCATTCGTCGCTATGAAGCGCGGCGAACTCGCCGTGGGGGAAGTCAGCGGCCCAACGGAGCCGAGCCAAGGCGCCCGCGCCATGCTCGCCGCGGCAACGCCGGACGTCGCGGCGAATTCTCGCGCCCCAAATCCGAAGGCATCGTCGAGGCCATCGACAGGGTTCATCGTGTCGAGCGGCGTACGCGCCGAAGCGGCGCCGGAGGAGGATGAACGGGTAAGGCGATCCGCGGGAGCGGGCGGGGGAGGGGGCGCTCGAAGCGGCCGGATGGCGAAGAGAGGATTTTCCCCTCTTGCCGACCCGACCGCAGCAGCGCAGGCGCCGTCATCGCGAAGCTCGATCGACAAAACGCGGGGCCTGGCGTCGGGATCGCAAGCCGCGGTGATCAAACTCGCCAGCTTTGCCTCCGGCCGCAGCCGAATGGGGGCGCTTGTCCGATATCAGAGCCGCGAGGGGGAGATCCCGCTGGAGCGAGAAGATGGAACGAAAGTCGAGGGCACGGCCGCGCTCAATGCTCTTGTTGCGCAATGGGCGGAGGAGACAGCCGGTCCGGAGCCATCAAAGGACGTGTTGTTTTTCACTGTGACCGTTTCCGACTCCCGGACGCCGGATGCCGTGCGCGCCGCGGTGGGCAGTGTGCTTACTGGTCACAAATATGCGTGGCGCATCGAAGAGGACGAGAGCCAGACGCGGGTCCATGTCGTGACGTCAGCCGCCAGCTCAGAGCGCGATGACGCCGGCAGGCCCGGACGGATTTTCGACAACAACAAATCGATCGGCGCTTTGCATGATCGCCTCGACGCCGCGTTTGACGCCACGGTGAAGCTTGACGAGCGAGGCTGGGCGCATGGAACCGAAGGAGCGGCGCGATACCTCTGCCGCCTCACGAGCGACGGACGAAAGCCTGCCGTGACGTCGACGAGTCGGATTGTGGACAGTCATGAGGCCAATCTGGAGGTCGCCTTGTCGTGGAAGCGCGACCTCAGATCGCGCGAGCCGCGCGACACCGCCCATATCATTCTGAGCGCCAAGGCGGGGACGCCTCGCGAGGCCTTTGTCGATGCGGCGCGGGCGACGCTGGCGCACGAGTTCGCCGGCCACAAATATGCATTCGCGCTTCACACGGACAAGCGCCATGTTCATGTCCACGCGATCGTTCGCATGGACAATGCACGGGGTGAGCGCGTGCATCCCAACATTGGGGACTTCCAGCGCTGGCGCGAGACACTCGCCGAGGAGGCGCGCCACCGTCATATCCCGATGGAGGAGCTCAGGCGCTTCGAGCAGGCCAACAGTCCGGCTTACAAACTCAAAGATGTTTCCATGGCGGAACGCGGGGACGCCACCAAGGCGCAGCACCAGCGTTTGCACGCCGCAGGGCGCACCTGGAATTTAGCAAAGGGCGTCTGGGAGCAAACCGAACGCGGCGTTCATGTTCCCAGCCGCGAGGAGGGGCGTCGACGCGCGAACGACAGCGCGCATCAATGGCGCGCGCTGACGCAGGTTCCGTTGTTTGGCGCGGAGCCGCCCGTGAGTTCCGACGCGATCCGGCTATACAGGTCGGAGAACTCAGCCGCGCACCGGAAGGCAACGCCGCTTTTTGCGATTGACCGCGCCAAAGCCGAATCCATGGCGACATCGCGCGACGCGACTCTCTGGTATGTCGACGTTCCAAACTCTCGCCTAAACGAAATCAAGCCATCGCGTTCCGATCCGACTGATGTATTTGTGGTCAGCGCCGCGCTGGCCGCCGAGCGACGCGACATTCCGCGACAAAGCGACGATACAATGCTCATCCTCGCGACGGAGCGAGCCCGGCGCGCGGCCATCGAGGGCAGCGGCGCCGAAATCGCGAGACTCGGCCAACAATTGGGAAACCCCGCCATGCGAACCGCAGAAAATCTGACGGCCACCCGGACCTCATTGGAAGCGCTGTTCAACGAAGCCCTGCCTCATTTGCCGGAGGCCGATCGCGTGGGATGGTCGAAGCAAAAGACCGACATGCTGGCGGCAACAGACAGATTGATCGCGACGAACCGCCGACTCGAGGCCAAACGCGCGAATATCCAGGGCGAGACATTCGATCAGCCGAGGGCGCGCGAAGTCGGATCGGCGTTCTCGCCGGAATTGAAAGGCGGGGAGGTTCACTACTCCCGGCGCAATCCCGCCACCAATAAGTTTGAAGTCGCCTTTGTCGACAAAGGGAACCAGATCGATGTACACGACTGGACCCATCGCGAGAGCATTCTCGCCGCTATGAAATTGTCCTCGCAGAAGTGGGATGCGATCACGGTCAACGGTTCCGACAGCTACAAGACAAAAGTCGTCGAACTTGCCGTCGAGCATGGCTTCACGATCAGCAATCCGGATTTGCAGGAAAAGATACGTCTCGAACAACAGCGCGTCGCTCAGCACCGCGAGCCGAATGCGCCAGTGGTTCAGGGGCAAGCTGCAAGCGACATCGGCGCACAAAGCTCGCCAGGGTCCAAAGCCGAGAACCAGGTTTCGGCGCAATCGCCGCCGCTGGCCCCCACGCCCGGGGAGACGCAAATCGCCCTCGATCAAATTCGTCATCAGACGGAGCGCGAGGCCACGCTGGAAACCCGACAGGCGATCGAGGCGCGGCGACATGGCGAGACAACGCCAGCCTCCGGCACGGTCGAACATCCCTATCGATCAGGCCAGGAGGCGCGCACTGCGCGTGACGCCGCGCGGGCCATGGAGAACAACCCGAACCAGCCGGGGCGTACCGAGCCGGGTCAAAGCGAGAAGGTTCAGGAACTGGCGCGGGAGCAAAAGTCCTATCTCGAGCAAGCGCGGGTTCACAATGAGGAGGAAGCGGCCAAGACTCGAAACGAGGATAAGACCCACGAAGAGGAGCGATGAGCGAGACTCGCGGCGAGGCGGCGGGACTCGGCGGCCGCCGCGCGTCCGACGCCCCGCAAGCGCAGCTTGCGACAATGACGCTGGCGATCATCCCCGCCTCGGAAGCGCAATCCGCAACCGACGTGAATGGCGGTGCGAATCGTCGCGTTTCGGCGGCCGATTGACGGCCCGGCGTTGCCGCGTGATCCTGGCGCCCAATGGCGCCTCAGATCAATTCGCCAGATCAATTCGCCGTTGACGTGACATAGCCTGGAAGCTATATATGGCTTGGGAAGTCGAATTCGAAGACGCGTTCGAGGCGGAGTTTCTCGCGTTGGAGCCCGATGTCCAGGACGCTTTGCTCGCCGTCGCCAAGCTGCTCGCCGATTATGGTCCGCAACTTGGTCGTCCATACGCGGACACGCTCAAGGGATCGAAGCACGCCAATATGAAAGAGCTGAGGTTCGAAGCGGCAGACGGCGAATGGCGCTCCGCCTTCGCATTCGATCCGCAACGCAAGGCGATCCTGCTTGTCGCCGGCGACAAATCCGGTGGCGGTCAGAAACGGTTCTACCAAAAGCTCATCGCCCTGGCGGATCGTCGCTTCTCCGCCCATTTGAAGAGATTGAATGTCGCGACGAAGAAGGGAAAGTGAAGTGGGCCGGAACGTGAACCAAGTCATTGCCGATCTGCCGCTCGAGCGTCGGGCTCGAATTGACGCGCGCTATCGCGAGATGAAGGACGAGGTTGAGGGCCTGCGCGAACTCCGGCAAGTCGCGGGTAAAGCCCAAGCCGACATCGCGAACGCCCTAAACATCAAGCAGCCTTCGGTTTCCAAGATCGAGAAGCAAGCGGATATGTACCTGTCGACGCTGCGAAGCTATGTCGAAGCGATCGGAGGCGAACTGGATCTCGTGGTTCGCTTGCCTAAGCGACCGGCGTTGAAACTGCAACATCTCGGCGACATATCAAAAATTTCTCCGGAAGCGCGCGCGGTATCGCGGCGAGCGGTCAAATCCCGCTGAACGGCTCCTAGAGATCGGTCAGGGCGTCTTTTTCACTCTCGCACGTTTGCTGCGAGACGGACTGCCCAAAGTATTCTCGCGACGATCCTCGTCCGAGAGGGCGCCACGTGTTTTTGCAAAGGCCTCGCCGATTCGCATCAGCTCCGCCTTTCTTTCCGAGGAATCGGCTTTCCGCGCAGCGGCCGTCAATGTCGTTTTGGCAACGTCGGCCATATCGATAACTCTTGCGGCCTCTTGCCTATCAGTTTGCAGCTCGGCTGAATGCGCGCTCGCATCGGCGGTCATTTCCAGCGGGGGCTCGACAGAAGCACTCGCGATCGGAGCCGCGAACTCAGGGGCGCCCGCGCTTTGCGGCGCCGCGTCTTGATAGGGCAATTCTTTTGATTGAAAGGCCGCTTCCCTAACCGGCGGCGAGACCGCATCCTCACGCGTGATCAGCTGAGCCGCCGCCTTCTCGTTCTCGACTGCCAGACGCGCATGGCGCTCCTTGACAGCGTGGCGCATCGACAAGACGTCGCGCCGAAGCTCGGCCACCGCCGACAATGCCTTGCAGCGTTGACGATCCCAGCCGACCAATCCTTGGGCGCCGCGCAACACGCCATAGATTTCCGGCTTCGTTCGCAGATTGAAAGCGATCGTCGCCGTGGGCTCGTCGAATTGGCTGTGCATCGCCTCCTCCACGACGCCCTGGATTCGCCAACCATCCTCGTAGGCCAGCGCGGCATTCGCGGAGATCTTCAAGCGATCCGCTGCAAGTTCGTCATCGGGTTGGCCGGGAATCCCAGCTGTGCCCGCGAAGCCGGCGCCGCCGCGGAACGAACCGCCAGATCCTCCCTTCGCCGCTGGGCTTGGGAGTGGCGCAATTTCCGACCAAGCCGTATCCGGGTCTTCCGGCGCCGGCCTTGGCTTGAATAGCGGCCATTCGCGGGTCGCAAGAACCCTTGGCGCGACCAGTTTCTTTGCGAAGGCATCGCCCGCCGCGACAGAATCGCGAAACCGTCGGTCGGTATAAAAGTTCAGTTTGTCGAGAATCACGCCGTAGTGTCCGCGCACCAACAGCATCGCTTTTTTGTCGTCGAGGCGCTTGGTCACATCGGCCGGCATCAGCGGAACAGATTCAAAGCGTCCACTTACGGAGCGGCCGCCAATCCTGGAGCCATTCCCGCTGTTCCATCCGGAGCGCTCGACATAGTGCTTGCCAAAATCCCTCGAAATTGAGTCCGCGGTCACGTCGTCGCCAACTGCGATGAACAGCTTGACGTCCATGTTGCCGAGCAAAGCCTCCCTCGTCGTCTTGCCGTAACGTTCGTCGATCTGGGACAAGTTCTGCGCGATGATCGCGATGCGAAAGCCGAACCCCGCGACGAGCGGCGCGCGATAGATGATTTCGGGGAGGCGTTTGAACTGATAGAACTCATCGAGCATGAACAGAACTTTGTGCGGCTCGTCTTCGCCCGGTTCCGTGCGTAGCAGGACGTCATGGATTTGCTGGATCAACAGCCGGATCAACGGCTCGGCGACGCTGAAGTCCGAGACCGGCGCCGCAATGAATATAGAGAACGGCTTGTGGCGCAATTGCGTGATGTCGAAATCGCTGTGGCCGGTCATGTCCGCGATCAGCCGATTGTTCAATCCCGCCAGCGCTGTCGTGATATGCGATTCGAAGGATCCGCGCTGTTTGAGCTCGCGCGCCATGTGCTGTCGGAACGCGTCCGATATGAACGAGGGCAATTCCGGTTCGTTCTGGAGAACTGACTTGAGGACGCCGAACAAAGCCTCGCCGGGCTGCCCCGCATCTCCGACGCTGAACATGCGCAAGACGGAGCGCAGCGTTCGCCGGCCCTCCATCGTCTTGCTTTCCTTGGCATAGCCGACCATGCCGGCGAGCAGGCTCCTCGCGGTGTCTATCCAATAGGGGTCGACGCCCTCGGGGGTTGGCAACAGGGAAGCCGCCAGAGCGGCAAGATCGGTCGCGCGCGAGGGCCATGGCCGGACAAAATCGAGTGGGTTCCAGCAGTGCGACTCAGGCGATCCTGGCGCGATCAGGTAGACCTTTTGCCCCATCGCCGCTCGGGTTGGGCCGGTCTTGCGAAAGTTCTCCATTTTCACGTCGAGCACGATGACCGAACCCAGCCATTCCAGGAGGTTTGTCATGACGAAGCCGCGCCCCTTGCCGGAGCGCGTGGGGCCATTGACGAAGAAATGGCTGTCGCCGCTGTAGCGGACATCCCGGCCTGCGAATGATCCCAGCAGAATTGACATTCCCGGCTGACCGTCGAGGAGATCAGCCTTTTTCAGATCGGCGAGCGTTCCCATTCGCGCGCCGTCGCCAGGCGGCTTGATCACCCATGGCCGGGTGATGAGCGCGTAACCCGCGCCGGCCAAGATCGCGATCTCGAGAACGGTTCCCGCGCTGGCGATCGTCACGATCTTGCCGATGAGCGGATGGCCCCAATTGGCGATTGCCTGTTGCATCGGCAAAGTCAGATCGTGGCGCGTGACGAAAGCGCTCCAGACGTCCCATCGCTTAAACACCGCGAGGAAGGCGAGCCCGTAATTCCAGGACCACAGGAGCCAAAGCCCGAGCAGGGCCGCCACGACGACGACGGATCCGCCGCCGCCGACCAGCAGACGCTTCGCCCCGCCGTTCATCGTCGAGGACTTTCATATTTGTTGAAATAGATCTCGCAAACGCCGCGCGTTGGGGTTCGGCGGAGTTGCACGACGATCGGCACGACGAAGCGCGCGTAATCCATGATTTCCGCTTTGGTCAGGCCGAGGCCCGCCTGAAGCGTCGCGAGCGCAATGCGCTCGAAGGCGCCGCGCGGGCTATCGGCATGCAATGTCGTCAGCGATCCCGGATGGCCGGTGTTGATCGCTTGCAGAAAGGAATAAGCTTCGGCGCCGCGAATTTCCCCCAGGAACAGGCGATCGGGGCGAAGGCGCAGGCTCGCCTCCAGCAAGTCCTGGATCGTGACGCGCGCCAGGCCCTGATCGCCTTTGGAAGCGAGAAGGGCGAGATGGTTGGGTTGGGGCGGGCGCAGCTCGCGCGTGTCTTCGATCGAGATCACGCGCTCGTTCATCGGCACTTCTTTGAGAAGGGCATTGAGGAACGTCGTCTTCCCCGACGAGGTCCCGCCGGAAATCACCATGGTCATGGCGTTGCGAACCGCGAATTTCAGGGCTTCCATGCGCCCTACAGGCGAGGCGTCGCCGAGCAGTCGCGCCAGTTCGCAGTCGGACTCGCAAACGCCATCGGGATCGACGACGCGGGGACCGCTCGCTCGCACATCGTCGAGAGCGCCAAACCTCACGAAGTCCTCGAGGCGCAGATCGGAAATGACCTGTTTGCGGATTGAAAAAGCGCCGCCATCCGGGGCGGCGGGCGACAGCACGCCCTGGAACCTCTCGCCATGCGGCATGGCCGCCGACAGCAGAGGAGTTTCCTCATTGACCGATTGCTTCGTGAAGGATGCGACCTGTTCGGCGATTCGACGGATGGCCGCTGATGTCAAAGCCTCGACTTCATGGGAAAGAAGCCCGGCCTGACCCAAAGCCTCGACCCAGACGGAACCGGGTCGATTGACCATGATTTCGATGACGTCAGGGTTTTGCAGCCAGATACGGATAGGCTCGCACGAGAGCCTCAGGAACGTCGGCAGAGCCTCCCACAGGGTTTCCCTGAGATCCCGAGGCTTTGGGATGGCGGAGTTCATAGAGCGCTTCCTTCACGGGATCGGGATACCATTGCGAGAAATCGAGATCGCGCTTCACAAAGACGATGATGCGCGTTCCCTGATCGACGTTGACGGTCGGGGGGATGTTGATCGAGTCCTTGAGGGCCTGATTGGCGAGATCGGAGAAGGTCTGCGACGCCGTTTGCTGGGCCTGAGTCTCGGCTTGCAGCCCCACGGACGATCCCGTCCCCGCGGCAGCCGTGACCGACTGTCCGGCAGAATTCAGTCCGGCGACGAAGGAACTCGCGCCGCCGACGATGCTCAGCAGAATCGCCGAACCGAACCGCTCGAAATAATGCTCGTCGACATCGCCGGTGAGACCCGAGCGGCCGAGACTATCCGTCCCATAGGACCCCAACGCCAACGAGATGCCGTCAGAACGCAGCAATCGGCTCCAGATGACGAACACGCGGGTCTGGCCGCGCGACAGCGCGGAGCGATATTCCCCGGTCAGCATGGTTCCACTGGGGATCAAGACGCGGCGACCGTCGAAGGAATAGACATCCTCGCGCGTGATCGCTTTGACCATGCCCGGCAGGTCCGACTGGATCGCCGTCTCCAACGTCGCGCGGATCATCGTGCCCTGGGGCACGAGCGCATCGATGCGCGCGATCTTATTGGCGTGCGACGTTTCGACGTCTCCCGCATTGGCGAGAAACCGCCTGTTCGCGTCCTCCTCCGGCCCCTGCACCTTGATTGGGCCGGCGTTCGCTTGTTCAGCGCCAAGCCCGCCAGCCGTGGCGCTCGCGGCGTCGATGACCAGCATGGCCGAGCGAAGCCGCGCGTTCTCATGCGCCTCCGCTTCGCGGCGGAGCTTCTCTTCTTCGGCTTTGCGCCGCGCTTCGCCGTCATCGACAACCGGGGATAGCGCCATCGCCGCGGGCGCGACGATCGGCGGCGCCACGACAGCCATGGGCACGGGCGGCAATTTCAACCTGTTGTCGATTTTCGCCTCGGCGTTGTCGAAGCCCAGCGCGACTCCGGTTCGGGCCGTGCTAAAGGCCTCATTGTCATTCTTAGGCGCGATGCGCGCGCCGCGCGTCGAGACATAGGCGGCATAGCCCAAAGCCGCGATTGCGCATCCCGTCAGCAGGACCCCCAGGAAACGTTGCGGTCGCCCGCCGCGCGGCCGCACCACGGATTCGCCGACCCGGCTCTCGTGTTCGAAATCAACGCTTGGCATTGGCAGCCCCTGTCGTCGTCACGTCCGCCTGAACCAGCGTCGCGGGATCGGTCTCAATCGGCGTCATTTCCTTGGCGCTCGCCGGCGCCGGTTGCGCATGCAAATTGAATACGCAGGTCGCGTCATCGCCATCGCGCAGCGTCCATTGCGCCGCGACTTGATCGACGACGATGATCTCGCCCTCGCGTCGGTAGTTGATCAGCGTTTCGGCCCGGCCCGGCATAACGAGGAAAATGCCCGGCACGTCCCCTGTGAAGCGGAAATACGTCTTCGTCCCATCGTCAAACACGGTGTCGGGCTTGTTCAGCGCCGAGCCTTTGAAGCCATAGTCGAAGTTGGCGAGTTCGGGATGCTGCTTGAGGGCGGCGAGATTGGGCATGGCGACCATCTCTTTCGCCTTGGCCAGGAGGCGCGCATCCTCTTCCTTGTCGGGATAGACAAACCGGAGCTTGTAGACGGCGCCGGGGCCGCCGGGCCGGCCGGCCCGCAATACGAAATTATAGATGCGCTTGGTCGTCACGACGTTCATGTTGGTGACGGCGTCGCGCTCGAGCGGCTTGATGAAGAGGTAGTGCTTGCTCTGATCGGGCACGGCTTGCCACGAAAGCGAATCGCCCATCGCGACCGTGGCGATGGTCTCCTCGTCGTCGAAGACGATCATGGTCGAGACGCCCATGGTCCCCGCGAGAAACACGACATTGTCCTTCTCGAAGGCGACGGTGCGAATGCGCTCATCGGCCTTAAGCGCGCGCGGCGCTGTCTCCGCCTGCGCCGCGCCGCCGCAGAGGCCAGCCGCGACAAATATTCCAAAGAGCTTCTTCATGGCGCCGTTTCCGTCTTGGCGCCGATCGTTTCCTGGTCGCGGCGATATTCGAGCGCCTGGAAGCCGAGCGGATTGTCAAAGCGCCAGTCATTGCGCATCGGCTCGGAGGTGTAGCGGAACCGGACATTGGCGACCCAATCGGTCGCAACGGTCTCGCGATCGGATTTGCGCGTTGTCTGGAAGCGAACGGCGGCAGTGCGCTCGTTGAGGAAAATGACGGATTTCACGAAAACCGAGATCGTCGTCTCCGGACCCCATTTCTTCATGGGATTGTCGGGGTTGGAGGTCGCGAACTCCGCTTGCAAGTCCTTGGCGGCGACGCCAGCTGAATAGAGCGAGGCCATATCGAAATTATCGCGCAGGCCCTTGGGGTCGTAGGTTTCGCGCGCGCGAATGAAGCGAACGATATTCGCCCGTGTGACGGATTCGCGTTGGGTCAGCTCGCCGCCGGCCTCCAGGGGCTTGGCGACCTCGACGAAGCCCGTCGTTTTGTCGACGAGCAAGGTCACGACTTCCAGCGATTTCAGCGGAAGCAACGCATAGAGCGTCGCCAGAGCCAAGATCAGGGCCAGGCCAAGCAAGACCGAGATCGTGCGCCAGATGTTGCGCGATCCGACGACCGAGCGATAGACGGCCGTCTCCCAGCGCAGTCCGTCGCTATAGTAATGCTTGTCGACGTCTGGCGTCGCCGCCGACGATTCTACGCTCATGGAAGACCTCATGTTAATTTCTGGCGGCTTTCAGCGCCGCCTCGACCTGAGCGGCGGCCGCCGGCTGCCCGCCGGACAGCGAATTGCCCCCGCCGGAAGGAAAGGACGGGCCGCCGTCTCCCCCGCGCATGGCGCTGATGGCGCGGCCTGCCAACGAGCGGCCGCCGCCAAATGCCGCGCCGCCAAGGAGAAGCGCGCCCGCCGCGGCTGCGCCGCCGCCGGACGCCGCAAGGCTGTAGGCGGCTGACGTTCGCAACATGGCGCCGCCGCCGGCGATGCCATGGGCGATGCTGATGATTTGGCTGAGCAGGAAAAAGCCGATCAGGCACATCAGCAGGAACGGCGAGATCACGGTCAGCGCTGTCGTCGAGTTGACGGTGGTCGCCTGGATATTGGTGATCGTCGTCTGAATCAGAACCAGGAAGAAGCCGAGAAACGCATAAACGATGACGGGGATCAGGGCGTATTGCGCGCAAGCGCGCATCCAGCCGTTGAAGAGATGCGACGTGATCCGAAACAGCGCCATCGAGATGAACAGGGGCGCCAGCGACAGCAGGACGAACAGGGCGATCTTGCCAAAGACGATCAGGAACGCCGCGAAGGCGATGAACAGAATGGCGATGATCAAGATGACGTAGCTGAGGATCGCAAGGCCGATCCCGGTAATGCCGCCAGCCGATGAGACCGCGCCCGACACGGTGTTGGCCGCCGTCCAGACGTTGGTGAGGCCCGCCGAAACCGAATTGCCGGCGGCGTTGCAGGCCTGACCGCCGACCGCATTGCAAACGATCGTCCCCATGTCGTTGGGCATGGTCGTCAACACGCTGACGATCAGCGCGGAAAAATCGCCCCAGGTAAAAGCGAGCCAATAAATCAGCATGATGCGGCCGATGCGCCAGACGAATTCTCCGGCCGTCAGCGGCGCACGCCCGAACAGCATTTCGTAACCCCAGAACGCCACGTAAATCGTCATTCCGATCAGAAACACCGGCTGCAAGGCCGTTGCGAGCGATGCATAGATCGACTGGACGGCCGTCGTGCCAAGGGTGTCCACCTGGCCGAACATCGTCCCGAAGATGTCTGATCCCATATCTGCTCATCCCTCAATTGACGGCGCGCATGAGCCCGCAACCGGGTTCGTCGGCGGCGAATGCGCTGCCCCAACTGGTCTGAGCCGTACAAGGCGCGGTCAAATCCTTGTGCGCGCAGGCCGATACAGCCAGCAGCGCGCCCGCCGCCAAAGCCAAAGCCGCGATACGGCGGGCCGCCCTCAGGATGTTCAATTTCCCACCAGCGTCGCCTTCGCGGCGTCGTAGGTCATGATCCGCGCCGCCGTCGATTGACCCGCCAGTTCTTGCATTTGTTGCGCGTTCAGCGAGGCGTTGGCGCCGTTCATCACGCCGATCAGCTCATTGATGATCAGCGCGGTTTGCACCTGCATCTGCGAGTTCTGGTCGATGGAGCCTTTGATGTCGGGGGCCGAGCCGATGAGAGCGCCGCTTCCCTGCAATGCCGCCGTGCGAGTCGCCGCGGCGGTTTGCGCGCCCGCGACAACCCCCGCCAGCGCCGCCGCGGTGTTGACCGCCCCTTGATAGGCGGCGTCACTACCCGATAAAGATCCACCAGAGGGATTGCCGCTTAAAGTCTTCACGAGGTTGAGGCCATTGACGATCGTCGCGGCGACCTGGCCGAACGAGCCGAGATTGCCCCATGACATCTGACCGCCGCCAAGAATCGAACTCAGACTTGGGGCGCTCGACATGGAGAAGCCGCCTCCAAGCGCCGCTGTCGTCATCGAGCCGGTCGGGCGATTGCCCGTGACCGCCGTCAAGGTCGCCTGGACCTGCGTCAGAATTTGCTGATTGGTGTTCATGATGGCGGCGGTGTTCGACGCGGTGATCGTCGCTTGGGTCAGCGTCGCCGCGTCGATGACCGGCACCTGCGCCCATGCGCCCCCGGCCCATCCGACAAGGGCGGCGATGACCGCGAGACCGATGACGAGACTTTTCTCGAGCTTTCGCATGGTTTTCTCCTATCGCGTCGTCGTCGGCGCGAAATTGACGCTTGCCGTCGAATTGTTCGTCGCTGCGGGCGCGACAGTCACGAGCGCCGCCTTGGCCGCGTCGTAGTTCATGACCGCGGCTTGGCCGCTGGCTCTGGCCGTCTGTTGCAGCAGCATGAGATTTCTCAGTTGGAGCGTCAGCGCCGCCGTTTGAATCGCCTGTCCCCAAACCGAAGCGGCGCCGATGCGTGCGCTCGTGTTTTGGTTCCATGCGGCCTGAGCGGCGCTCAGCGAGCCGATCGCCGCGCTAGCTCCGGTGAGAGCCGGGCTGTTCGATTGCAGCGCTGACGAGAGACTGGAAAGCGCGCCGACGACTTGACCCACCGTCGCGACGGATGACTGCCCGAGCGTCGCAACGGAGGATGCGCCGCCGCCCGCGCTCGTAAGGGCGCTGAGGTCGATCCCGCTCACCGAGCTGCCGGAATAGGTTCGAAGACCGGAATTGGTCCCCATAGCAGCGCTGGGGGACGGCAGACCCATGACCCCGGCGTCGCCGACCGCGGCCGATGGGGCGGCGGCGCTGGGAGCGACCAAGCTTCCCTTGACGCCCTGGCTCGGCGGCACTGTCGCGGCGCTCGAGGCCGCAGCGCGCGTCACGCAGCCGGCCGTCTGAGTTTCCTTGGCTTCTCGCGCGACGTCGGCGGTCGGCACCTGGGCGAGGGCTAACGAGCGGCAAGCGAAGAAGAGCACGAGAACGACGAATGTCCGTTTCATCGCCTAATCCCCGGCGCAAAATTGAGAAAGCCATTGTTCCGGCGCCTCGCCATAGCGGGCGCGAAGCGCCGCGCAGCGGGCCGCGCTCTCCGGGCTTCCCGAAAGGATCTTGATGACATCGGGCATCGAGGCGAGATCGAGCTTGGCGATCACCGAGTCCTGGTCGTGCTTGATCAGGAACTGCCGCGCCTCGGGCGCGGTTTCGCGCAGCCATGTCAATTCTCGCGCCGATAGTTTGAAGCCTTCGCGATAACTGAGGTCGTCGGCCTTCGGATTGGGAAAAAACAGGTTCGTGGGGGATTGCTCGAGCAGCGTATGCGCCATCTTCGAGGCCACGATATCCTTGGCCGACTGCGTGCCGAAGCCGACGATCCCATTCAATTTGCGGATCGTCTTCAGCTTGTCCGTGACGAAGCCGGAGAACTTCTCGTCGTTGAGGATCTTCCAGCCCTCGTCGATGAACATCATCATCGGCGAGCCGTCCATCAGACCCTCGACCCGATGGAAGATATAACCGAGAGCCGCGGTCCTGATATCGTCGTCGTCGAGCACGCCCGTGATGTCGAATCCAAAGATGCCGTTTCCGGCATCCCATTGGTCGACTTCATTGTTGAACAGCCAACCCCGCGCATTGAGCCAGACGGAGAACCGCGAAGCGAGATCGCCGTGTCCGGCGCGCTCGCGTCCGCGCAAGAGATGTTCGACGTCGCCAAAACGACGTTCACGGATGGGGATGCGGAATATCTGTTCGACGGCGCCCTCGATGATCTTTTCCTGCTCGGGGGCGAGATCCGACCCATCGCGCGGCCGAACGAGAAAGCGCAGCAGATTTTGCAGGAAGTCGCGATCACCGGGGGAGCCGGCGAGTTGCAGGGGGTTGAACCCAGTGGGCTCGCCCGGGACAAGCGCCTCATATCGCCCACCCAGCGCGCGTATGAAAACTTCGGCGCCGCGATCCTTGTCGAAGAACGCGCAGCGCGGCGTAGGCGATACGCGCAAGGCTTGCGACATGAGAAACGACAGGGCGACGGTCTTGCCGGACCCGGTCGGACCAACGACAGTGAAATTACCGACCTGCCGACGATGAAAATTGAAATAATACGGCGTCTGGCTCGTCGTCTGCAGTAGAGAGATCGCCGGCCCCCAGCGATTGGAGTCTTTGCACCCGACCGCGAAATTGTGCAGCGAGGCGAAGCCGACGAAGTTGCGCGACGAGATCATGGATGCGCGTGCGATATAGGAGAAGTTGCCGGGCAGCTGCGCCCAAAAGCAGGGCTCGGCGTTCATGTCCTCGCGCACTGTCGTGATGCCGAAATTCTGCAATTCTTTCGTCGCGTCCTGAACGCAGCGCTCCATATCGCGAACCGTTCGCCCGATCGCCAGAATGGTCAGATGATGTTTGCCGAGCACAGTGCGCCCGGTGACCAGTTCGTCGCGCGCGATCGCGATCGCGCGCTCGACTTCCGTTCCCCTCTCGTCGGAAGCCGCGATCTGGCGCTCGACCTTGGCCACTTGGGCCAGCACGGGAGCGCGATCCTGAATCGCGAACGACTGGGAGACGATAAACTCGCCGGGAATGCGAAGGAGGCCGTCGAGCATGCCTGGCCCGCTGTAGGCGGGATATTCGCGGATCGAGACCATCGCGCCAAAGCGCGTATCCTCCTCGCAGGCGCCCCGCCATTCCATCGATTTGCGTCCAAAGGTGACGCGCATTCGCGGCAAGTAGCTATCCAGCCCCATGCGCGGCAACAGCATCGGTATGGAGTGGCCGGCGTTCAGCAGAGCGCCGAGAAATTCGCAGGGCTCGGAATAGATCGACCCGTCGCGCGCCGCGACTTTCAGCACCCGCGCGCCATAGGAGGAGAGGTCATTGACGAGATTGGCGGTCGTTTCCGCCAATTCCTGCAGCGCCTCCTTGTCCATGTCCTCGACGGGAACGCCTGCGGCTTTCCGAAAACCGCGCGCCAAATTGTCGGCGAACCCGATCTTGCCCTGAAACCCCCTGCGGATGAGGGTGAGATAGAGGTCGTTGACGAACATTCGCTTGTCGCGCAGACCGTCGCGGTATTTGCGGTCGATCATCGCCGCGAAGGGGTTGTCGAATGTTCCAGCGATTTCGGGTTGCACCTCGCGTCGGACGATGTGGGAATAGACGGCGAAGCGGCTGTCGTTCATCGCGCGGATCAGCGTATTGCGCGTCGACAGCCGCTGATTGATTTCGCTCTGATCGGCGGTCTGGAAGCAGAAGCCGTCGAGCTTGACCGAGGTGACGAACAAGCCGTCCTTCGTGCGCAAAGTCTGTTCGTTGACATGCCGGAGATAGGGCACATGCGAGGAGACCGACTTTTCACGCGAGGCGACGTGACCAAAGCCGAGCAGTGAGGCGACCGCCGCTTGGACCATCAGCCGATCCTCGGATCATGGAGTTTACGGCGCATAGGAATCACCGCCCCAGAAGCGACGGTTGCGCGTCATCGGGCACTTGCCCATCCGCGTCAGAATGACGTCCACAAACCTGATATCGCGGACGGTCAGCCAATAGGCGATGGCGTGAACCGGAATGACCAGCAGGAACATCAGGAGATTCTTCGTGTTGATGAAGATGAGGACGACGAGGCAGAACTCGACGACGAAAAGAACGTAAGGGATGCCCGCCATCATGGGAGGGCGCGTGAGTCCACCGACCAGCGGATCGAGTTGAGGGCGCTCAGCGCTTTCCATTGCCCTAGCCTCCGGTCGACATGCCCGATGACAGCGAGGAGACGATTTGCGCGCCGCCAAAAATCAGCGCGACACCGACCACGATCGAGAAACACCAGGACCAGGGAATGCGCGAAGTGAGCGCCATGAACCCCGCCGCGACGACGGCGATGGTCGCCGCGGTCGTCGCGAAGGTCCCGGTCATGAACGAGAGAACCGACGAAAAGGCCGTGTTCAACGGCTGAAAGGTGGCGGTTTGCGAATAGGCGGCCTCAGCGCCGACAATTGCGATCATGCCGCCCAAAACAAGCGCTGGCGCCAATCGGCTCAAACTCTGAAAATTCACGGTTCACTTCTCCTGTTCAACGTAAAGCACGGACCCGCCGATCCATTTCTGTCCGACGGAATCGGTCGGGATGGTCGAGGGGCCCACGACCGGCGCGCCGGCGCCGTCAGTTACCGGGCGCCGGTTGGCTCTGAGAACGCCGGCGAAGTCGTAGTAGGCGTTGGCGCCGGCGGCGACGTAACGAACCGTCTCCGAATTCGCAGGCACGCCCTTGGCGGCGATGACGCGCCTTTCACCGGCATTGTAGGCGGCCAGGATCAGGAACACGTTGCCGCCGAATTGCGCGCTGAGATCCCTGATGAGGGAAACGCCGCCGCGCACATTCTCAGCGACGTCACAGCGGTCCGCGACGTCATAATGCGCAGCCGTCTCCGCAATGAGCTGCATGACGCCCATCGCGTCGGCGGCCGCGGCGGCAGGGGAATTGACCAAGGCGCCGAAACTCGATTCTTGGCCCGCAATCGTATCCGCGAGCTTCAAATCGACGTTCTGACGCGCCGCCTCGTCCGCGACCATTTTGCGGACGACGGCGGGCGCGAGCGCGCCGTCCTTGCAGCGCTTGTCTTGAAGTGTCGTGGGGATTGTCGGCGCGGGCGTCGTCGCCGGCGCGCCTTCGTCGGGGATGACGCTCGCCATCGCGGCGCCAAGACGCGTCAGTTTGACGCTCATCGCCTCATCGTTGGACGCAGGCGCCGCGGCGGAAGACGCGCCGCCATTGGGCGCGGCCCAAGCGCAACCCGCGCTAAACAACGCCAATTCGAGCGCGAACGCCGCAATGACAGCCTTCCGATTCAATGGATCCCCTCCGATTGCGTTCTGGTCTATAGCGCGATATGAAGCGATGTCAAATCGCCACATATAAAGATTTCGCCCATGATCCGCGCAACGCTCCTCGCATCGATCGCCCTCACGCCAATCCTGCTGAGCCAGCCCGCAGCGGCTGAGGACGCTTCGTTCGGCTGCAAGGTCTTGCTATGCGCAGCCGCCGCGGCGCCGTCCTGGAGCGGCATTCCCTATTGCGTCCCGGTCATGCAGCAGTTGTTCACGCAGCTCGCAAAGGGAGACGACTGGCCGACGTGCGCCCAAGGCAGCGCGTCGCCGGTCGGCTATCAGCCCTATGACGCTTGTCCGGCTGGCGCGCTTGCCATCGCCGCGAATCAGGTCAGCCCGTCGGGGCGCGGCGGCGACGCGACGACGAGCTACACCGCGAGCGCAAACGGCTCGGAGTGCGGCGCGCCGACGCCTTTACAAACGGGAAGTTCGCAGGGTTGCAACGGCGCCTATGTGGGCGGCGTCATCGCCATGACCAACAATCGTTCGGACGCGACAACGCTGATCGGTGGGCAGTGCTACGCGCTCGAGCCGCGTCCCACGAATTCAACGCCCTACTACGTCGACATAACCACCGCCAATGGCGTCTCCAGATTCGCCTTCAACCTCCAGGGATACGGCGGATGATCTTCGCGTTGAACGCCTCGCCGGAGAATTAAACGCTGTGAACCTTCAACGATCCGACGACGAGCTCAGGTTCGAAATGCAGCAGATTGAAGCGGCGCGGCTGGACGATGGCGACCATTCGCCGAACCCTTATCCCGCGGCGCTCGGCATTGCCGGAATGGTGGCGGCTACCGCGCTGCTATTTCTCCTGTGGCCGATCATCGACACGCTCGTCTGCTTTGCACGCTATGCCCTCGATTGCGCGATTTTCCTGATCAGCCCAACCCATTCCGTCCGTTGGCTCGGCAAAGCGGCGTTCGAACCGGGCGCCAAAATCGCGCTCGCATTCACCGCGGCGCTTTTCTGCATCTTCGCATGCCGGTCCATCTTGCGCGTGGGGAATGCGCTTGCGGCGTTCGCCCGACGAGGGCGCGCGTGAAGGAGATCGGAATGAGCCGGTTCGCCGCCCTTCCCATTGCCGTCGCCATGGCTTGCGCCTTCGCCTCGACACTCCAGGCGCAGGAACTCACGGCAAATCCAGGCGCGTGGCGCCCGCTCGCCCATGCCGATCTCAAGACGGAATTGCCGGACAATCTGACCTATATCGATGTTTGGAAGGACGCCCTCATCGCAAACAATCAGGCGTACGACGCCAAGGGCGCAACGCGTGGGATCGGTCAGAATGCGCCGGCGAGCGACGCGCATGTCGTGGTGCGGAGCTCGCGGTGGACCGTGGTTCTCACCACGCTCGACACCGAGAGCGGCTGCAGGCCGGCAGAGTTCTCGCCGGGCGCCGGCGTCAGGATCAAGTTGTGTCCGACGCGGCTTGTCATTTTCGAGGGCGCGATCAGCCGCACGACAGAGCTGCCGGCGAGTTGCTATCTCGAGATCGATCCGGCGTCTTCTTCCGATCCCAACGACAACGCGTCATACGCGGCCTTCGACACCGTCACCAAGACAATCAAGACCGGCCTGATCGTCAATCATCGGGCCATCGACGAATGCGCGCGTTTTATCCCGACCACGCCCTAAGCAAGAACGAGGAAACCCACCATGCGCGTTCTCGAAGTTTTTGTTGTCGCGACCTTTGTCGCTTGCGCGCTCCCGGCCGCGGCGCAGAATCGGGTTCAGACGCAACGTCTCATGGCGACGACGATCTCGCTCGAGGCGCCGCCGACCTCCTCCCCGATCGCGGCGATATGGCAGGACAGGTTGGCCGCCGAGCGAAAAAAGCTCGCGGCCCTCTCCGTGACTCCGCCAAATTCGTCCCGGCCGCCGTCGGATATTTCTGTCAACGCGTTCGCCGCCTCATTCAAGGACGGCGACAGAACCATCATTCTTTCGGCGCTCTTCACCACGCCGGAATGCACCAATCTGTCCGGAGCGGCCGCTCCGAACCTCAACAACTGCCCGATGCGGGTCGCCGTGCTCGAGAACGGTCAAATCAAGGTCGTCCTGTCCGAGGGTGACTTTCCATTCGTCGCCGCATTGAAGGACACGGCAAACGACAAAGGCAACGAATTCGACAACCAGACGTCACGAGACAAGACACTCGTCATGTTCAACCCCGCGACCCACGAAATCACGACGGCTTTGACCCTGAACGGCGTGCCGGACACCGAAACAGCCTCGCCAATCCGGATTGCCTATTGATGAGGACCTTCATGCTGGCGAGGTGCTTACTAGGCGCAATGCTCTTCCTCGTCGCGGGCGCGCAAATGGCGTCGGCGCAGACATGCACGCCGACCAGTTACTCCGCCAGCGACATCGCCGCCGCTGTCGCCGCGTCCCCAAACGCAAATTCGGCGTTGAAAGGCAGCTCCTGCACATGGGGCGGCGCAGGCAGGTCGGAATCCGCGGGAAATTTGTGCGCGTCAAACGGCAATAATTTCGGCGTTCTGCAACTCAATCGCAGCAATTTGCCGCCGGGGGTGACCCCCGCGGCCTACATGGCGGAGCCCTTACAACAACAGGTGAATACCTGGGCCGCCCAGGTCGGTAGCGGCAACACGTCCTCGACGGGGTATCAGACCCTCGCGGCGGCGCAATCAAGCGGTCAGTCGATCGGCGCGACGCCCGTCACATCGGGCATGATGGCCGCATGTTTCCAATTCGGCCCCGCCATCTGCAACAATGACGTCGCGGCCCTTCAGAGCGGCCAACCCTGTGGCGGCGCCAGCCCGATAAACATCAATAGCGTGCCGCGCAATCAAGGCTCGGCGACCACAGATGGAAATGGCCAAACCATCTGCTCGTGGGGCGGCAACATTCAGGCCAACATCAATTCCGCCGCGGCTACGTGCACGAATGGCGGCGTGCAATGTGCGCCGGTGAACTCGGCGGCCTCGCCAACGCCCCCGGTCGCGGCGCCTTCGGATATCGTTGTTTCCTAAAACACACGCGCCCCAATGAAGGGAGACTTTCGCATGCGTTTCGCTCCGCTGATTCTCGGGACAACGATTGCCGCTGTGATGGTTTCGCCGCTTTGCGCACAGATCGCATCCGCTCCGCTCTTCGACGTGCCCCAATCAGGCGTCAGATTTGCGACCGGCGACACCTGGATCCAGAACGGTCAAACCATGCGGCTCTATGGCGTCCAGTCGTGCATCCGGGGAACGACCTTCACAAATCAGGCAGGCGTGAAAGCCGATTGCGGCGAAGCCTCTCTGGCCTATCTTGCCGCCGTGGTTCGCGACACCAAGCCTCAATGCGCCCCCGTCGCGCAAATCGGCGAGCAGCCTGCCATTCTCGTCGTCTGTTCGGCTCACGTCGGCGCATCGACGCTTGACTTAGGCACGATTCTGATCACAGAAGGCTTTGCGTTCGCCGCCTTCAATAACGACGCAAAGCCGGTCTATATGCCCTATCTCGTCGCCGAAATTCTCGCCAAGAAGAATCGAGCCGGACTTTGGGCCGCGCCCGACATGCCTGACCCGAATTCAATTCTATTCGGGGCACTCAAGGCCCTGAAATAATGGCCGCCAACAGCAGCGCCGCTTGGCGGGCGCGCTGGCGCAAGAGTGCGCTCGGCGACGGCCTACGCGAAACAAAGGTGTTTCTGAGCCAGCCCGCCTATGAACGGGCAACCGCTATCGCTGAGCGGCAAAACGAGCGCCTTCCCGTCGCCCTTGGTCATCTGATAGAATTCGCCGTGGCCACAGTCGACGCCACCAAGGCGCCTATCATGGAAACGCCAAAGCCGAACCCCGCCTTGCCTATCGACTTGGTCGATCTGACAGAGGCGATCCTTGCTTCGCGCTTTCCAGGCGATACCGGCAGCGCCAGATTTCGTCAGCTCGCCTTCGTGCATCTCGTTATTGCCGAAACGATGCGCGGCAATCGCCCGACAGCAACGAGTTTGGCCGCACTTTCGGGATCGCACAAATCTCAAATTGACCTATTGGCCAAGATTCTCGTTTCAAGAGGCGTCATTGCGAAAACGCACGTCCCCGGGCTGAACGGCGCACCTGCCGCGAAGGTCCTGACGGTCGTTCCCAACCCGATTGAAGCCCTGCAAAATGCGCATGTTGCGGCGACCGGGGCGGCGATTGTCCTCTAACGGCGTCGCTGGGCGCGCGCAATTTGGTCATTTGAGCGCCGGTGCGAACTCATCGTGATATTCGATGCTCGCTCGTGCGTAGCGCTTCAGTCGCTCAACATCAGCGGCATCGACGCTAAGAAGCGTTCGCTCCCACTTGTCGATCAGTTGGCTGAGTTCCTTTTGCGAACCAACGCTCGGCGGCTCCGCGAGGCACAGTTCGAACAGAGCGAGAGCGGCGATCGCGTCCGGATTTCCAATCGAGGCGCGCAGCGCGGCCAGGATGGCCTTGTCGATCATAGCGTGGTCCTTTCGGGAAACGCTGCCACAGCCGCCGCATTGTGGTGCGCGCGACATCGCGATGGGAGGCGTGCCGTCGTTCGGCAGGACAGGATCGGCGTGATCGACCGCGCCGCATTCTTGCTGAGCCCATCTTGCAGCGAAAGAAGCTGATATTGCGGCGAAAGGCGTCAGAAGCGGAGTTCGCGCTTGAACAGTCCACCCGCTTCGCAAGCTCATCCCGCATTCATACTGAGAGCACGCTAAACGTAGAAGGCGAAGAGCTCGATTCCAAGAACTTGCCATGCACAAGTGAACAGTTAGAGCAATTGCCTTTTTTGCCTGAGATTTTGCCGTGATCCGCGTCGGTCTGCTTGTTCTGCAAAAGGTTCGACGCGGCCCCCATGTGGCGCGCGCTTATCGCCAATGGGATTTCGGCGAGGGCATGACCGATGAGCTGGCCGCGGAAAACGTTCGCGGCTGTGAAAATCACGACGCGTCGGGACGCTGGAGAGGCTGATCGCGAGTTCCATAATGGGCGATATCGGAATCGGTTCATGGGTGTCGCCGAAGCCGAACCGATCAAGGCGACGACCGGGAGTTGCCGTATGGAATTCGCAGCGGTGTAACGGACACGGAACTCGGCTCAGCGATGGCCGGCGAGACGGGATTGGCCTCACGCCTGCCTCTCCGACGCGTCTTCGTTGAAGAAATGGGGGCCCGCCATCTCGGCGGCGGCGTTGCGCCCGCGCTTTGGGCGCGGCGCTGTTCGCTTCGCGCTGGTCCGTCCAGATTTGGCGGTCGAATTGACCTTCGCTTCGTCGGCAATGACCGCGCGTTTCTCCCGTGTTGGGGCCTGCCGAGTTCGCGCTGCGGTCGCCGGCCGCGGAGCTTCACCGGCGACCAGACCAAAAAGGCGAACAAGTTCAGCGGTCCGCCAAGTCCGACGCGCGTGAGGAGAAACGATTCCGGGCGGTTGATCCGCAAATGTCCAGAGCTTACAATTTCCGTTCAGACATCGCCAACGGCTCATCCGAAGTTCCACGGTCACGACGGTGCCTTGCACGGGCAGGTCTTGAAGATATCGGAAATACCGGCTGTGCCGGCGTGTCGACTTCTCGCGGCATCCTGGGCACGAGCCTATCTCCGGCCCAACCGCCGAGATCACCCAGCGACCTCCATCC
>Ga0181527_1000867_pt1 | contig 33331 bp, 29 predicted proteins | sample PEATcosm2014_Bin_30_FD_119762 | JGI IMG/M metagenome (GOLD analysis project Ga0181527, IMG submission 119762) | Peatland microbial communities from MTU Mesocosm Facility, Houghton, MI, USA - PEATcosm2014_Bin06_60_metaG | ecosystem: Environmental > Terrestrial > Soil > Wetlands > Peat | place...
CAGCGTGTTTGGGCAAATGCAGCGAGTTAGCCCCCGCTGAAGCGGGGACGAGCGAGTTAGCAAGTTAGCGGCGGCATCGTCGGACGCAGTTTCATCCCTCCGTGGGTCGGCAACGCCGGTGGAGGACTAGGAAGAAACAAAAATGCAAGTTCAACAAAACAAAGACAAATCGTAGGACGCCCGTTTCGTCCCCCGTGGGTTGGCAACGCCGGTGGGGGACTAAAAAGCCTATACAAGGCGCGGCGCCAAAGCGCCGCGCAAGCGGCCACGCAAAAAGGCGCGCGGCGCTCTCTCTCTGGCGCGTCAGGGTGGTGGCGGTTGCCGGTCCCGGCCTACCTGAGCCTGCGGCGCAGCAGGTCGAGGGCTTGCTGCGTGGTCCACTCTCTTACCCGGTTGCGGTCGCCGCGGAAGATTTTTTCCACGGACTCGGTTTTTTGGGCGTCGGAGAGGGCGATGTGGACCAGGCCTACGGGCTTTTCTTCAGTGGCGCCGGTGGGGCCGGCGATGCCGGTTACGCCGAGGCCCAGAGTGGCGCCGGTGCGGAGACGGATGCCGGTGGCGAGGGCTTGGGCGACTTCGGCGGAGACGGCGCCGTGCTGGGCGATGAGCTCGGGTGGGACATCGGCGAAGGCGGTCTTGAGGGCGTCAGAGTATACGACGGCGCCGCCAAGGAAGGAACGGGAGCTGCCGGGGACGGAGGTGATGCGCTGGGAAATCATGCCGCCGGTGCAGCTTTCGGCGACGGCGAGGGTGGATTGGCGGAGGCCGAGATAGTAGAGGACGATCTGCTCGAGAGTCTCGCCTTCGGAGGAGTAGAGCCAGTCTTCGAGAGCTTCTTCGAGGCGGCCGGCGAGCTCGTCGACGCGGCGCCGGGCGGCGGCGGCGCTGGACTTGGAGCAGAGGAGGGTGAGCTGAATGTCGCCGGCGTGGGCGAGGATGGTGGTTTCGACGTCGGAAAAGGTGGTGTAGATGGGGGCGAGAAGCTTGTCGGCCAGGGACTCGGGGATCATGGCGGCGCGAAGGGTGCGCTTGGCGATGGATCGCGGGGGCACGATGGCGCGCAGGCGGGGCAGGCATTCGGCGTCGAAGAGCGGGCGGCACTCGCCGGGGGGGCCGGGGAGGAGCAGGATGAGCTTGCGATGAGCGGCGAAGGTGGTGTCGAGCCACTGGCCGGGAGCGCTGCCGTTGGGGTTGGGAAGGATGGCGGCGCCCTGGAGGACGTCGGCCTGCTTGAGGTTGTTGGAGGGCATGGGAAGGCGCCAGTGGGCGGCGCGGGCATGGAGGGCGGCGACGAGCTGGGCGTCGCGGCGGAGGGTGAGGGAGAGCGCTTCGGCGACGGCTTCGCGGGTGAGGTCGTCTTCAGTGGGGCCGAGTCCGCCCATGAGGATGAGAATGTCAATGCGGGCGAGGGCGGCGCGGATGGCGTTGACGAGGTCCTTCTGGCGGTCGCCGACGATGGTCTTGAAGGCGACGGCGACGCCGATCTCGTTGAGCTTTTCCGTCACGTAGAGGGAGTTGGTGTCCTGGCGGAAGGGGGTGAGCATCTCAGAGCCGACGGCGATGATTTCGGATTTCATAGGGCAGGGGTTAGGGGTTAGGGGTTAGGGAGCTAAAAGAGAGTGAGTCCTTCGACTCCCAGGTCCACATCATAAACGGCTTCGTTGGTGGCGAGAATGGTGGTGCCGAGGGGAGAAAAGGCGACGCCGACGAGGTTGGGCCCGGCGAGGACGAGGGTTGCATCGCCGGCCGGGGTGATGCGGACCAAGCCGCGGCGGCCGTGGAGACAGGCGGCAACATAGACGTCGCCATCCCTGGAGAGCGCGAGACCATGGGGACGGCCGAGGCCGCGATACCAGACGGCTGCCTGCCCGTGGGTGTCAACGATCCAGATGGCATCGTTGGAGTTGAGCGCCGGTGCGGTGACGAAGAGGACGCCTTCCGCGTTGAGGGCGAGGTGATAGGCGGCGGGCGAGGGTTCGAGGGTGGCGTAGACGAAAATCTGGCGCTCGGGATCGATTTTGAAGATGGTGCCACTGCGGTCGCCGACGAAGAGATTGCCCTGGAGGTCAAAGACCGCGCCGGTGGCCACGCCCATGCCTTCAGCGTAGATGGTGGACTCGCCCGAGGGGTCGATGTGGTAGACGTTGCCCTCGGCGCGGGAGGTGACGAAGAGGTCGCCTTCGGGGTTGAAGGCCAGGCCGGTGGCGTTGAGGATGCCCGTGACGAAGGGGGTTCCGCGGCCGTCGGGGCTGACCCTGACAACAGACACGGGGGTCTGCTTGCCGCGGGGGCCGGAGATGGTGGCGTAGATCATTCCGGAACGGCTGACGGCGGGGCTGGTGACGGGATGGAGGCCGGCGGAGAGCTGATGGGCCACGCGCAGGGGCACGGCGTTGCTGGCGCCGGAGGGACTGCGGACTTCAACGAGGCCGGTGGAGGCCTGTTCGGGGACGCGGAGGGCCAGGCGTGTGGGGCGGCTCATGAGCACCTGGGCCGGGTGGCCGTCGACCAGCACGGCGGGCGGACCAAAGGCGAAGGGGCCGAGATGAGCGCCGATGAGTTCGACTTCGCCGAGAGGCAGAGCGGCGGGGGGAACGACGTCGTCGATGCGGGGATCGGGGAGGATGTCGGGGGCGGATTGGGAGCGGAAGCGGGGCATGGTCTTTTCCTGCTTGACTCAGTTGATGGGGAGCGGGCCGAAATGCAACCGCAGGTTCTTCGACTCGCTGCGCTCGCTCAGAATGACAATCATTTCAGGCGCTCCACTCAGGATGACAATCAATTTAGGCGCTCCGCTCAGAATGGCAATTATTTCAGGCGCTCCGCTCAGAATGACAATCATTTCAGGCGCTACGCTCAGGATGACAGCATTTTGAAAACTGCGATCCCCTAAATCAGATTCAATGAATCCAGATGCGTAACAAGGATGCTACACCCAAAGCATACAGACCGGCGGCCACATCATCGAAGACGATGCCCCAGCCCTCGGGGAGGCTTTCAAGCTGGCGGGCGGGAAATGGCTTGGTGATGTCGAAGAGGCGGAAGAGGATGAGGGCGATGAGGGCGTGGCGCCAGTCGGCGGGGCTGAAGAGCAGGGCGATCCACTGGCCGGCGACCTCGTCGATGACGACGAATTGGGGGTCGTGGCGGCCGGATTCGCGGGCGACGATGGTGGCGGCGGGGATGCCGAGGGCGATGGAGAGGACGATGGCGGCGACGAGGACGAGAAGCAGGGTGTGGGGCGCGGGATGGAGGAGTTTGGCGTAGGCGGCCCAGAGAAGGACGGCGGCGACCGAGCCCCAGGTGCCGGGACCGGGCTTGCCGAGGCCGGCGCCGAAGAAGGTGGCGACGGTCCAAGCCCAAAGGGTCTTCTTCCGGGTTGGGGTGGGGGCACCGGTGAAGGCTGCGGGGCTATTCGTCATGGGAGTCTCCGCCGCGGTGCGGGCCGAGGCCGCCGAGGTCTTCAAGGACTTCGGGGTCGAGGATGGGGGAGCTGATCCTGTAGACGCCCATGGCCCATTTGCCGAGGTCGATCTTGCGGCAGCGGTCGGAGCAGAAGGGGAAGTCCTCGTCGTGGAAGCGGACCAACATGCCGCAGGTGGGGCAGCGGAGGAGCTTGGCGGATTTTTTCTTGGCGGGCATGGGATTGTTTTGCCTGAGCGGCGATCTGTGACCATTTTACGGCGTGGGCGGGGTTCGAAAGGATCGCTATTTCAAGTGGTGGGTCAACTGGTTGAGCTGGTGCAGCCAGGATTGCCAATCACTTACTGCGCTTTCACCGAGCTTGCCGGCGGCTTTTGTCACGGCTTCGGTGGCGAGTTTTTGAATGAAGCCAATGCTCTTCGACAGGATGGATTTGTCGGGGTCCTTCTTTTGCAGCTCGGTTGTTGCGGATTGTAGCTCGGATTGAAATCTGGTTGCGTCCGGCGTGGAGAGCCCGAGGTCTGCGCGGCGATCCATGATCTTTTCGAGAAGGGCGAGAGTTGCGGAGTTGTCGTTGACGGTTTGGTGAAAATCTACCTTGGATTCTCCGCTGGCTATCACGACACCCGTGACGGGAGCGTTGAAGACGTTCTGGGGCGCTGCTGCCGTAAGCATTGCCGGAATGAGTTTTCCGATAAAGAGCCTTTCAATGTAGTCTCTCTCGATTTGCAATCGCTCCGTCTCTTTGCCGCGCAGAGTTAGTTGGGCCTGATAAACCTGCATGGTGTCGGCCTTTATCTTTTCGGTTGTTTCGGGGTCCGTATCGCCGACGCTGATGGAGATTTTTGCCCCGCCGCCGGTTTCTTCGATGGACTTGAGACGGATGTTGGTGCCGGAGTGAAGCGAAGCGAGGTGGTGAAGCAGAGCAGGGAGCGTATTCAGCTCGAAGGTGGAGACGCCGCCTTGATAGAAGAGCTCTATGCAGGTTTGGTCGGAGTAGAGGCGTTCGAATTCGCCGGGAGCGTAGGCCGTTTGTTCTTTGGCTTCCTTATCCCAGTAGGCGTATTCGCAAATGATCCCCTTGATTGACCAGCCCGCTCGCTGGGTTTCCCAGAGCCTGATTCCTGTCAGGTTAGCTCTATCCAGTTTGGCGTGCTGTAACTGAGCGCAACGGAGGTCCGAGTTATCCAGGTTTGCGCCAACCAGATTGGCTGCCGCCAGATTCGTCTTGTAGACTTTCGCGGAACTAAGATCCGCCTCTTTAAGGTTTGCCCGTCGCAGATCCGCCTCGATCAGATTCGCTCCGACGAGAGTCGCTCTGGCGAATCGAACGTTTCTCAGGTCCGCTTCGCTCAGATCCGATTCAGTGAGGTTCAGCCCGGGCCAGCTATCGAAATCGAAATCGCTCCAGTGGCCGGCTCGTTTTAGCGTCGCCTGGCTTAGATGGGCACGGAACATTTGCGCACCTGTCAGGCGGGCGCCGCTGAGGTCGGCGCCGGCTAGGTCGGCGCCGTGCAGGTTTGCTCGCCGCAAGTCCGCATGGCTAAGGTTTGCCTCTCTCAAGTCCGCCAGGCTTAAATTGGCGTGTAGCAAACATGTTTGACTCAAGTTGGTAGTAGCTAGCTTAGCCCGGCTCAGGTTAGCCCCCTCCAGATCCGCACGGGTCAGATCCGCTCGCCTCAGGTCCGCCCCCAGCAATGTTCCAGCACTCAGATTCGCGCCGCTAAGGTCGGCGTCGGAGAGGTTCGCCCGGCTTAGGTCCGCCAGCACAAGGTTTGCGTTTCGCAGGTTTTCCCCGCTGAGGTCGGCGTGGCTGAGATTAGCCCCCCATTCGTTAAAGCTCGTGACGCCGGCTCTGAGTTTTGCGAGATCTTCGAGATCTGCCATGCGGGAAGGATAGCAAAGGCTCGCTCCGCCGCGGCTTACAGCGCGGAGGAGGCGATTCGGGCGACTACATCGTAGTCGTGGGCTTCGGTGATTGTTGCGCGGTAAAAGCGGCCGGATTCTAGGTTTTCCAAGTCGCCAAAGTCGTTGATGTAGACTTTGCCGTCGATTTCGGGGGCGTGGAACTGGGTGCGGCCTTCCCAAAGGAGCGGGGTTTCTTCGCTTTCGCCTTCGGCGAGGAGGACTAACTCGCGGCCCACCCATTGTTGCTTGGCGCGCTTCGAGATGGATTGCTGGAGCTTCATGAGGCGGCGGCGGCGGGACTCGATGGTGCGTTTGGGGACCTTCGAGTGGAGCGAGAAAGAGGCGGAGCCTTCTTCGTCGGAGTAGGAGAAGACGCCGAGCCAGTCGAATTTCGCTTCCTTGATGAAGTCTTCGAGGAGGGTCATGTCTTGGGCGGATTCTCCTGGGAAACCTACGATGAAACTGGTGCGGAGGGCGATGCCGGGGACGGCGGCGCGGACTTTTTCGAGGGTCTTCAAGAAAATATCGGCGCCGGCGCCGCGCTTCATGGCTTTGAGTACCTGCGGCGAGGCGTGCTGGAGGGGAACATCGAGATATTTGCAGATGTTGTCGTGGCGGGCGATGGTCGAGAGCAGGCGGCCGGTGATGCGGTTGGGGTAGGCGTAGAGAAAGCGGAGCCAGCGCAGGCCGTCGATGCGGGCGAGCGCGTCGAGGAGGGTGGCGAGGCCATCTTTGAGGCCTAGATCTTCGCCGTAGCAGGTGGTGTCCTGGCCGATGAGGGTGATTTCCTGGACGCCGCGGGCGACGAGCTGGCGGGCTTCAACGACGACGGATTCGAAGCGGCGGGAGCGGAACTTGCCGCGGAGGTTGGGGATGACGCAGAAGGTGCAGGGGTGGTCGCAGCCTTCGGCGATTTTGATGTAGGCCGAGGATCTGGGGGTGGTGAGGAAACGGGGGGTGGTTTCGTCGTAGAGATAGGTGGGGAGGAGGTGAGTGGCGCCTTTCCAGTCGTCGCGGCGGAAACGGCCTTGTTGCTCGCGGAGGTCGCCTTCTGAGCGGGAGGCTATGGGCTCAGATTTGTGCGTGCCGGCTTGGGATTCCTGGCCGGGGCGGGTTTCGGGGACAATGCCCGAGAGGATATTGAAGGGGGATGCGAGGGCGGCGGCGGGCTTGGCGAGGCCGGCGGCTTCGAGGATGGATTCGAGTTCGCCGGTGCCGACGACGGCGTCGACTTCGGGGATGCTCTTGCGGATTTCGTCGCGGTAGCGCTCGACGAGGCAGCCGGCGACGATGAGCTTGCTCGCCCGACCGGAGGTTTTGTAGCGGGCCATTTCGAGGATGGCGTCGACGGACTCCTGCTTGGCGGTGTCGATGAAGCTGCAGGTGTTGACGACGAGGATTTCGGCCTCTTCGGGGCGAGAGGTGAGGCGCGCGCCGGCGCGGTCGAGCAGGCCCATCATGACCTCGGAGTCGACGAGGTTTTTGGGGCAGCCTAACGAAATAAAGCCCACGGAAGGGGCCGTGGGTGGGGGATTGTTGCTCACCTATCCATTGTACGGGTGTACGGGGGAGTGTGGGAACGGTGGGTGCCGGTTGCGGTTGATCGGTGAAGGCGGGTCTGCCGGGGGGTGGTAAAATCGATCAGTGCCGGGTCCTACGCGACGTAATCCCGCCAAACCCGCCAGGTCCGGAAGGAAGCAACGGTAACGGGCTAGTACGGGCGCAGTAGGTCACCCGGCGCTTTTTTGAGTTGTCAGGGGTCAGAGATCAGAGATCAGGGGTCAGAGATCAGAGATCGGAGATCGGCTGGCCGGCCCCGTGCAAGGAGAAGTCCATTGAGCCTTACTGTTCGCCCTATCGTGGGCCGGCGCGCGAAGATCTCGGCGCTGGGCACCTACGTTCCCCCCGATGTGATCACCAACAAGGACCTGGAAAAGCTGGTGGATACGAACGACCAGTGGATTCAGGAGCGGACCGGAATCCGCGAGCGGCACATGCTGGCCAAGGGGCTGGGCGTGAGCGACATGTGCGTGGAGGCGGCGAAGAAGTGCCTCCAGGCGCGGGGGATTGAGCCGGACAAGATTGGCGAGTTCGGGGTGGAGGCGATCCTGGTGGGCACGGTGACGCCGGACATGATGTATCCCGCGACGGCGTGCCTGGTGCAGAACAAGATAGGCGCCAAGGGGGCGTGGGGTTTCGACGTTTCGGCCGGGTGCTCGGGATTCGTTTTCGCATTGCAGGCGGGCGTGGCGCTGGTGCAGAGCGGGGCGCACGCCAAGGTGCTGGTGTGCGGGGGGGACGCCAACACGCGCATGACCGACTACACGGACCGGGCGACGTGCGTGCTGTTCGGCGACGGCGCGGGGGCGGTGCTGATTGAGCCGGCGGAAGAGGGCGAGACCGGCTTCATCGACTTTGTGCACGAGGTGGACGGGTCGGGCGGCGTCTCACTGTATATGCCGGGCGGCGGCAGCCTGAACCCCTCGACCCATGAGACCGTGGACAAGAAGATGCACTACATCCACCAGGACGGGCAGGCGGTGTACAAGTTTGCCGTGCGCAAGATGGCCGAGGTGACGACGAAGGTTCTGGAACGCAATGGCGTGAGCGGCGCGGAACTGGACTGTTTTATCCCGCACCAGGCCAATTTGCGGATTATCACGGCGACCGCCGACCGGCTGGGGATGGACCCGGAGCGGGTGATTGTCAATATCGAGAAGTATGGGAATACGTCGTCGGGGAGCATTCCCCTGGCCATGGAGACGGCGATCGAGCAGGGCAAGCTGAAGAAGGGGGACCTGGTGCTGCTGGCGGCGGTGGGCGCGGGGTTTACGGTGGGGGCGGCGCTGCTGCGGTGGGAGATATGAGCAGCAGCGGGGTTAGCAGAGTTAGCGAGTTAGCGAGTTGGCGAGTTGGCAAGTTGGCGAGTTAGCAAGTTGGCAAGTTGGCGAGTTGGAAAGTTAGCGAGTTGGCAAGTTAGCAAGTTAGCAAGTTGGCGAGTTGGCAAGTTAGCGAGTTGGCAAGTTAGCAAGTTAGCAAGTTGGCGAGTTGGCAAGTTAGCGAGTTGGCAAGTTGGCAAGTTAGCGGGCGCTGGGCTGGTCTGAATACTTCGATCTTATTTGTATAGCTTTCGAGCTGCGCCGCATCAAAGACCTGCAGGGCTTCCTAAACTGCAAGCTGACTCAAGTGAGAGTCGTATTCTGGCAGGATGCCGAGTTCTGCGGCGATGCGGAAGAAGCCTCTCATGCCTTCGAGACATTCTTCGTCCAGCACATAGTGGATGTTGGTGGTGAGGTAGGTGTGGAGGGTCTGTTCGGAGATGGGGAGCTTCTTTGACCATTCGGCTACCAGGGCGTCGATGTTCTGCAGGCCGTGGATGCGGGATTGGATGAAGTCCTGGGCGATGATCGGGTCCAGCGGGCCGGTTGGCGAAGGGACGGCTGAGGAGGCCGCACGAGGCGTGGCGGCGCACCAGACGGCGGAGACGAAGGGAAGGCCGGTGAGGGAGCGCCACTCGTGGGCCAGGTCGTGGTAGACGAGTTCCTCGCCGGTGCGCTCGACGCGGTTGGCGCGCTCTTCGAGGGCGAGCAGGGCGGGGTCGCCGATGAGGATGGCGGCGTCGGCCAGGTCGAGCATGGGGTCGAGGTCGGCGGCTGCGGGCAGAAAGGGGACAGCCGGGTTGCCCCACTTGTGGAAGAGGATGCGGGCGTAGGCCAGGGTGGTGAGGCTGGCTGCGTCTGCGGCTACGGAGCGGAGGGCGGCCAGCGGGCGGCTGGCGCGGCGAACCAGGAGCAGGGAGCGCACGCGGCCCTTGGAGGCGATGGTGCAGCCGGGGAGGATGCGCAGGCCGGGGGTGGTGGCGAGAGCGGCGATGGGCACCAGGCCGATGTCGGCGCCGCCGGTGGAGAGGCGGTCGGCGCACTCGGCGGGCGACATGCGATCGATCTGATAGCGCAGGGCGAGCGGGGCGCTGAGGGGCGGGTGCTCGAAGTCCCACATCAGGGGCGCGGGATTGAGGAAGTTGATGGCGGCGACGCGCAGGCGAGGATGAGGGGTCGAACTCACTCTGTTTCTTAGACTACCAACCTCATGTTAAAGATTCCGCAGGCGTATCCGCGGCGACAACAGGTCGGGGCGACACGGCCGGGCTTGACAGGGAACTCCGGCTGGGGGGTAACGCGGGCAGGATCCTGTTAGACTGGGCATTTGGTTTCCTGTGAGGAAAGTTGAAGTGTGCAGTTTTTGGACAGGAGCGGGCTGGCGATGACGACACAGGCCCCAAACGCGGTTTTGCCGGCAGCGGCTGCTCTGGATGAGGAGCGGCTGGCGTGGCTGGCGCTGGCGCTGTCGCCGGGGCTGGGGCCGAAGCGGATTCTGGACGCGATGAGGCAGTTGAACGCGGCGAGCCAGATCTTTACGCTTGCGCTGACGGCGCTGGAGGGGCTGCGGTTTCCGGCTGAGGCGGCGCAGTTCATTTTTGACGGGAAGGCGCGCCAGGCAGCCGAGGCAGAGTGGGCGCGCGTGGCGGCGCAGGGGGCGACGGTGGTGAGCTTTGGCTGCGCGGAGTATCCGGAGCGGCTGAAGGAGATCTATGACCCGCCGCCGGTGCTGTGGGTGAGGGGGCCGGTGAGCTTGCTGTCGCGGCCGGCGATCGCGGTGGTGGGGACGCGGCATCCCTCTCCGTATGGGTCTGGCGTGGCGGAGATGCTGGCGCGGGACCTGGCGGTGCGGCGGCTGCTGATTGTGAGCGGGATGGCGCGGGGGATCGACAGCTGCGCGCACCGGGGGGCGTTGGCGGCGCGCATGCCCACGGTGGCGGTGTGGGGCACGGGCATCGATGTGATTTATCCCAAAGAGAACAAGAAGCTGGCCGAGGAGATTCTGGCGACAGGCGGGGCGATCGTGAGCGAGATGCCGATGGGGACGTTTCCGGCGCCGCAGAATTTTCCGCGGCGCAACCGGATTCTGAGCGGGCTGAGCGTGGCGGTTCTGGTGGTGGAGGCGGGAGAGAATTCGGGGACGCGGGTGACGGCGCGCTGCGCCGCGGAGCAGAACCGGGACCTGTATGCGGTGCCGGGCAACGTGACCAGCAAGTACTCGTGGACTCCGAATACGCTGATTAAACAGGGGGCCAAGCTGGTGGCCACCTGGGAAGATGTGTGGGAGGATCTGCCCTCGCAGGTGCGGCTGGAACTGGAGGCGGAGGCGCCGGCTGAATCCAAGTCGGAGAACGCCGCATCTCTTCTTCCGGACCCGGTGCTGCGGCCCCAGGAGGCCATGGTGCTGGAGGTTCTGCGCTCGGACGAGAGCCTGCAGATCGACGAGATTCTCGAAGTGCTGGAGACGCAACTGACGTCTTCCGAGGTGTTTACGGCGCTTTTCGAGCTGGAGATGACGGGGCGGGTGCGGTGTTTGCCGGGGAAGAATTACGTGCGGACGCTGTGAAAGAGATCAGGGATCAGGGGTCAGAGATCAGTTGGAGCATGGGTGAGGGAGGGGTTTTTCGCTTCCCGGCCTTTTTGCAAAAGTCCGGTGCGGCGAACGGCGAGGGTGAGGCACCGGGCTCTTTCCGGCTCAGGCATGAATGAGAATTGTGCTACCGTTCTGTATTATGGCTACGATTTTGCGCATCCCGCTGAATGAATACCTCGGTTCCAGCTACAGGCCGGACCGTGAATACGTGGATGGAGAAATCAGGGAGCGCAACGTGGGCAAGTGGGAGCACGCACGAGTGCAATGGTTACTGGCACTTTGGTTCGGTACGCACGAGAAGGAATGGGGAATCACCGGCAGCACGGAACAACGGGTGCTCGTATCAGAGAACCGGGTGCGCGTGCCCGATCTGGTTGTGCTCACTGCGGGACCGCAGCCGGATGTTCTCACCGATCCGCCACTGCTGGTCATCGAAATCCTGTCTCCCGACGATAGCTACTCCGACACCCAGGAGCGTGCCCAGGACTACCGCGCGATGGGAGTGGAGACGGTTTGGATCATCGATCCAAAGACGCGGACGGGCCGTATGTGTTCCGGGGCGGAATGGGTCGAGTCTTCGCGGCTGGAAGTCAAAGGTACACCGTTGTTCGTCAATCTGCCCGACATCTTCAGCCAGTTGACTTCTGCCTGAGAACCGCGCCCATCCGGCAGGCTCAGCGCAGTCTGTCCGGCGGAATTCCCAGGTCTCAGAATCGGAACCTGGGGTACCGGAGAAGCTATATCCTGAGCAGCTTTTGCAGAGCTTTCTGCTTCACGCCGAATGCCGGGCCTCGCGCCGCGCATTTTCAAAGTCCGCCGGCGTGGCGGCTCCGCTGGCCTTGCCTTGATCCCACAGTTGGCGCAGGCGATTCAGGTCTTCCCGGCGCAACTCACGCTTGAATTGCCAGTCCCGGATCGCCTCGCGGACGATCTCGCTGGTGGTGGCATATTCTCCCGTTTCCACAGCGGCCTTGAGAGCGCCAATCTGCTCCCCGGTCAAGGCGATGCTGATTTTCTGAACATCCGGCATGACGGCGACTCCACTTCCTAAGGGGCAGATCTTGCTACTCCTTGCTATAATATAGCAAATACTCCCCTGCATGACCATTCCTCCTGCGCAATCTGATGGGGCTCCGCGTCGAATATTTCGAGGCCAGAGAGTTTTCTGCGTGGACCGCGGGGGAAGAAAAAATTGCAAGCAGAGTGGAAACGGGATGGTGTTCCGTGGTAGGGTGCAACCTTTGCGGGTGGTTTTTCCGGGAGCGGGACGAGCGGCTCCGGGCGCGGATGGATTTCGGGCTGGCCGGGATTGAATCCGAATCGAGCAATTGTGAGTCAAACAGGCCGGACAGGGTAGAGTGGTCTAGGTAATCACGTAAATAAGGATGGCAATGAGCAAATCACTGGTAATCGTCGAGTCTCCCGCCAAGGCGAAGACGATCGAGAAGTATCTGGGCAAGGGCTTTGAGGTGCGGGCATCGATCGGGCACATCATGGACCTGCCCAAGCGAGACATCGGCGTGGAGCTGAAGAAACGGACGTTTGTGCCGGAACTGATCGTGTCGCCGGGCAAAGAGAAGATTGTGCAACAACTGAAGAAGCTGGGGGCGCAGGCCGACGAGATTTACCTGGCGCCCGACCCGGACCGCGAGGGCGAGGCGATTGCGTACCACCTGGCGCTGCAACTGGGGACCAACGCCAAGGAGAGAAAAAAGATTCGCCGGGTGACGTTCAACGAGATCACGAAGAAGGCGGTGCAGGAGGCGTTCCAGCACGCGCGGGACGTGGACCAGAATCTAGTGGACGCGCAGCAGACGCGGCGGGTTCTGGACCGCCTGGTGGGCTACCAGATATCGCCGCTGCTGTGGGACAAAGTGCGGCGGGGACTGTCGGCCGGGCGCGTGCAGACGGTGGCGTTGCGGCTGATCGTGGAGCGGGAACGGGAGATTGGCGCGTTCAATCCGGTGGAGTTCTGGACGCTGGAGGCGCTGTTGCACCCCGAGAAGCGGGCGGAGGAGAGCTTCAAGGCGCGATTTGTGGGCATCGATGGGGAGCCGGTGAGGGTTCCGAATGGGCAGGACAAGGATGGAAAGGCCCAGTCGATTGCGAGCGCCCTGCCGGATAAGCAAGCGATGGATGCGGTGACGGCGGCGCTCGAAAAGGCGAAGTGGTCGCTGGTTTCGGTCCAGTCCAGAGAGCAGCAGAGGAGGCCATTGCCGCCTTTCATCACCAGCCAGTTGCAGCGGGACGCGGCCAACAAGCTGGGCTACAACGTGCGGCGCACGATGGGGGTGGCGCAGCGGCTGTATGAAGGCATCGATGTGGGCGCCGAGGGCACGGTGGGCCTGATTACGTATATGCGCACCGATTCGCCGCGCGTGGCGCCGGAGGCGATCGCCGGGGCGCGGGCGTGGATCGGCAGGCAGTTGGGGGCGCACTACCTGCCCGAGTCGGCGAATTTTTACAAGGGCAAGAAGGACGCGCAGGACGCGCACGAGGCGATCCGGCCGACGGATGCATCGCGGACGCCGGAGTCGATTGCGCGGTACCTGACCGAGGAACAGCTCAAGCTCTACAGGCTGATCTGGCAGCGGTTTGTGGCTTCGCAGATGATGCCGGCCGTCTATGACGTGACCACGGCAAGGATTGCCGCGGTGTCCAGGAAGACGGGCCAGACCTATGACTTCAGGGCCAGCGGGTCGGTGCAGCGGTTTGACGGGTTCCTGAAGGTCTACGAGGTCGCGGAGGAAAAGAAGGACGAGGACGACGAGGGGCCGGACAACAGGCTGCCCAACCTGGACAATGTGAAGACGCTGGAGCTGGAGAAGCTGTTGAGCCGGCAACAGTTTACCGAGCCGCCTCCGCGCTATAACGAAGCCTCGCTGGTGAAGGAGCTGGAGGAGCGGGGCGTGGGACGGCCGTCGACTTACGCGTCGATCATCAACACCATCCAGGACCGCGAGTACGTGGTGAAGCACGGCGGGTCGCGGGGGCGGTTCTATCCCACCGAAATCGGGGTGGTGGTGTGCGAGCTGCTGGTGGATAATTTCCCCTATATCTTCAATACCGCCTACACGGCCAAGCTGGAAGAGGAGTTGGACGACATCGAAGAGGGCAAGGAGAAATGGACGGACCTGCTGAACGGTTTTTACGACCACTTTGAGGAAGAACTCAAGGTTGCCGGCAAGAAGATGAAAAACATCAAGCGGATGGAGCAGGTGACGAAGGAGAAGTGCGACCTGTGCGGGTCGCCGCTGTTGCTGAAGTGGGGCAAGTTCGGGAGCTTCTATGCGTGCTCGAGATACGACAAGAAGGACGCTTCGAGCTGCACCTTTACCAAGGAGAACATTGCGGACAAGCCGGACATGAACACGCCGGAGGCGCAGGAGGCGGGCGAGACCGAAGAGTACTGCGATAACTGCGGGCGGGTGATGGTGCTGAAGCGGGGGATTTTCGGGCCTTTCATGTCCTGCCCCGGTTACAGCGAGGATCCGCCCTGCAAGACCATCCGCAAGCTGAGCCAGAAGCTGCAGCAAAAACAGAATACGGCGCAGCCGACGGGCGAGGACTGCCCGGTTTGCGGCAAGCCGCTGGTGCTGCGGCAGGGGGCTTTCGGGGAGTTCGTGTCGTGCTCCGGGTATCCGAAGTGCAAGTACGTGAAGCAGAACCTGATTGAAGGGATGAAGTGCCCCAAGTGCGGCGCCGGGGACCTGGCGGAGCGCAAGGCGCGGAGGGGAAATACCTTCTGGGGCTGCACGAACTATCCGAAGTGCGACTTCACGTCGAATTACAAACCGGTGGCGAAGCAGTGCCCGCAGTGCGGGAGCCCGTACCTGGTGGAGAAGACGCTGCGCTCGGGGATTTACCTGGAATGCCCGAACAAGAAGAAGGCCGCCGAGGAAGCGGGCGCGCCGAAGAAGCGGGCAGTCAAGGGCGCCAAAAAGGGCGCAGCGGCGGTGGAGGCCGGGGGGTCGTGCAGCTATTCCAAGCGGATTGGGGATGCGCCGCCGCCGCCGACGGTGGAGACGCATGGGCCGGTGGTGGAGAAGAAGGGCGGGAAGAAGAAGTTGCAGCCGGCGTAGCGTTTGGCGCGGGGAACACGAAGCTGATGAAAGGCATCGCTCTCTGCTCTCTGCGGGGGGCCCGGCGTCAAGAAGAAATTTTGCTTTATTGATCCGGCCCCCTTGGGATGCGACAGTGGAATCCCACTCTAGCCGCAAAAACAAGGACGCGGGGCCCAGAGGGCGCCCCGGTGGGGCACCCGGTTTCGTTTGCATTGTCAAGGGCAGGATCAATCGTTTGACCGTCAACCAAGGCGGCGGCTCCGATGCTAATTTATAGGAACGGGAATCAAGGAGCCTGGCAATGCACACAGCGCAAGATCCCTACGATGCAGTTGCATATCCGAGTTTTCCTTATCCAGATACGCATCCCGATCGCCTGGCGGCGATGGCGATTCTGCATGGGCTCTCGCCGGCGCCGGTGGAGCATTGCCGCGTGCTGGAGATTGCGTGCAATGAGGGCGCGAACCTTATTCCCATGGCCTATGCCATCCCGGGGAGCAAGTTTGTGGGGTTCGATCTGGCTCGTCTGCCCGTCGAACGCGGGCAGGAGCGGATTCGTGAACTGGCCCTGAAAAATGCGCGGATTTTTGCGGGCGACCTGCTGGACGCAGGGAAGGAACTGGGCCAGTACGATTACATCATTGCGCACGGGCTTTATGCCTGGGTTCCGGCAGCGGTGCGGGAACGGCTGATGGCTCTTTGCGGGGAGCTGCTGACGGCGAATGGAGTTGCATTTGTCAGTTACAACGCGCTGCCGGGAGGGCATCTGCGCAGGATGACCCGCGACATGATGCTGTACGGGGTGAAGGACATCGAAGACCCGCTGCAGCGGGTGCCGGTCGCGCTGGGGTTCCTTCACTTCGTGGTTGAGGCGAGACCGGAGGGCGATCCATACCGGCTGCTGATTGAAGAGCAGTTGAAGAAGATGGAGAAACTCGGCCCTGAGGTCACTTACCACGATGAAATGACCGATGCGTATCATCCGGTGCACTTCATTGAGTTTGTGGAGCACGCCCGGAAGCATGGTTTGCAGTACCTGAGCGAAGCAGTGCTGCCGCCGCCAACCGATCCATGCTATCGATCCGAAGTGCGGCGAGCGCTCGAGAACGCGGCGGGCGACGACATCCTGAAACAAGAGCAGATGCTGGACTTCCTGCGGGCGCGCATGTACCGGGAGACGCTCGTTTGCAGAGCGGAGCAGGTGGTGCGGCGCGACTTTCCGGCGGAACATTTTCGACGGCTGCTGCTGGCTTCACAAGCCACGTCAGCGCCGGGAGAAACGTCCGGGGCGAAGGTCTTTACTTTGCCGGGCGGGATCAGGATGGAATCGAACCACCCCGGCGCGATCGCGTTGCTGGAAGCACTGGAGGCGGCGTGGCCGCGGGCGCTGAGTTATGAAGAGATTGAGCCGCGGCTTGAGGGAACCGGGTTGGCGCTCGACGGCGAGGGAGCCACGTTGCTGATGCGGCTGGCGGTGGCGAAGATGATCGAGCTGCACGCCTGGAGAGCTCCAGTCGCTCAAGGGGTTTCAGAGCGGCCAAGGGCCAGCGCCATCAGCCGGGAGGAAGCCCGGACCCGCCCCCATGCGACCACGCTGCTGCACGGAAAATTAGGACTCGACGATCCGGTGGTGCGAAGCTTTCTGAAGCTGCTTGACGGGACCCGCGACCGCACTGCGCTTCTGGACGCGATGAAGGCGGAGTTTCCCGCCATGGCCGTGGAAGAGCTGGAAAAAGGAATCGAGCCAAGTCTGGGGATTCTCCACCGCGCCGGCATGCTCGAAGCCTGAGGAATAGCCTGCAGAGCGCCGAAGGCCATCCCGGCCGCCTTGCGGGCTGAATGCGGGTCTGCGGCTCAGCGCACTCGGGGCTGAATCCGGTAATATGGGGCAGCGGAGAAATGGCCATGGAACGAATGCTTGCAACGCCTGCCGATGCTGAAATCATTCTGAGACTCTATGAACTGCGCACCGAAGCGGAGATGCGCAAGGCCCGGGCGTGGATTACGGGCGAGTTCTGGCCGGCGACGGCGGAGGAGTTTTTCGCCGTGGCATCGAACGCCGCGGACCCGCACAATGCGTGGCTGCGGCAGGTGCTGACCTACTGGGAGATGGCGGCGGCGATGGTGCTGCACGGGGCGGTTTCGGCGGAGCTGTTTGTGGATTGCAACGCCGAGGGATTCTTTCTGCTGGCCAAGTTTGCGCCGATTCTGGAGGCGATCCGGGAGAAGAATCCGGGGTTTCTGACGAAGACGGCGGAGCTGGTGAACCGGTTTTCGGCGGCGGCGCAACGCTATGAGGCGGTGCTGAAGAATGTGGAGGCCAGGCGGAACAGCGAGCCGGCGAAGCAGGAGGCGCACGGGCAGTATTCCTATCCGCCCAAACCGTGATCGGGAAAAAATCTTGCCGAATTGCGGCCGGTGGGGCATGATGGTAGCAGATCGAGAGTTCCAATCCCCTGGAGGTTTCTCGTGAAACGAGTTCTGATCCTGCTGACAGCATTTTTTGCTCTGACCGCGATTGCGGCCAAAGCAGCCGATTCCACCACCATCAATGGCTGGATCTCCGACGCGATGTGCGGCGCCAAGCACGCTGGAAGCGGCGCGAACCCGGCGTGCGTAAAGAAATGCATCGAGGGCGGGGAAGCCCCGGTGTTTGTGGACGAGACCAAGAAAGAGGTCTGGACCATCGACAATCCGGAGGCGGTGAAGGCTTTTTACGGCGATCATGTGACGGTGACCGCGACCGCCGATGCGGCCAAGAAGAGCGTTCACATCGAGACCATTTCGGAAGCGAAGTAGGTTTCGGACGGAAAGCAGGTTGCCTGCGGGGATTCCCGGCCGCAAGATGCTTGCGCCACGCCGCGGAAACTCTGTTAGTGTCGTATCCGATCCTCTCTCCAGGCCCGGCTTTGGGGGCCGATGAGAGGGGTAAAGAGCGGTTTTCCCCGGATACTGACCATGGCACGAGCGATCTGGAACGGCACAGTGATAGCCGAAAGCGAGACCACAGAGACGATGGAGGGGCATGTGTACTTTCCCGAGGCCAGCCTCAGGCGGGAGTACTTTCGCCCCAGCACCACGACATCCATTTGTCCCGTGAAGGGGCAGGCGCGCTACCTGAACCTGCTGATCGACGGAAAGGATAACCCGGACGCGGCCTGGTATTACCCGGACCCGAAACCGACGGCGCGCAGGATCAAGGGGTACGTGGCCTTTTGGCGGGGCGTGGAAGTGGCGCCTTAGGCGCTCGCTTCCCACCGTTGCAATTCTCCCTCGGAAGGCCGCCAAGGATGGGGCCCCCCACATTCCAGCAACCCGCATTCCAGGAACAGTAAAGAAGCCCGACAGGCTTGCAACTGTTCGAGCGGGATGCGGCTGGAAATGGCCGGCGATTGGAGAGGCCCGGCTATGATGGGAGACGTGAGACAAAGGGAAACGCTTTGAGCACGTCGATTCGCGGGCGTTTGCGCGCCGTGCCGGTGCTGGCGTGGATGGTGCTGATGGCGCTCGTCCTGCGGCTGGCGGCGATTCCGTTCGATACCATCGAAAACCTGATGGATGCCAACCACATCCACGCCTGGGAGCAGGGGAACGTGGCGCGGGAGCTGCTGGCGGGGCAGGGCTTCGGCAGTCCGTTTGCTTCCACGCAGCCCTCGGCGATCATGCCGCCGGTTTATCCGCTGATTGTGGCCGCGATTTTCTACTTTTTCGGCGTTCACACCGCGCAGTCGATCTTTGCCGTTCATGCGTTCGATTGCCTGATCAACGCGCTGGCCTGCATTCCAATCTTCCTGATGGCGCGGCGAAGCTTTGGCGAGCGCGTGGCCAGGTGGGCGGCGTGGGTGTGGGTGTTTTTCCCCTACGGGATCTATTTTGCGGCGGCGTGGGCCTGGTCGACGCACCTGCTGCTGCTGAGCCTGTGCTGGCTGCTCTACCTGGCGCAGGACCTGGAACGCTCGCCGCGGCTGGGACTGTGGGCCGGGTTTGGCCTGCTGGCGGGATTTGCGGGGCTGACGGAGCCGTCGGTCCTGGTGGTGGTGCCGTTTCTGATGGCGCTGGCGGCGTGGAGGCTGGCGAAGGCGGGGAAACGCTGGGTGCTGCCGGGGGTGGTGGCGTCGGTGACGCTGGCGGCCGCGATTTCGCCGTGGCTGATTCGCGACGCCGTGGTGTTTCACCGCTTCATTCCCGTGCGCGACAGCATGGGGCTGGAACTGTGGATGGGCAACAACGGCAGCAACCTGCGCTGGACGAGCGACGATAAGCACCCGCTGCACGACGCGAAGGAGCTGGCCGATTACGACCAGGGCGAACTGGCCTACATGGACTACAAGGCGCAACAGGCCAGGGCTTATATCAAGGAGCACCCAGGCTGGTACGCGGGGATGTGCGCGCGGCGCGCCGTCTATCTTTGGACGGGCTATTGGAGCTTCGACAAGCGCTACCTGGCGCTGGAGCCGGCGGACCCATTCAACATCCCGTTTGCCAGTTGCATGACACTGCTGGCGGTTTTGGGGTTGTTTCTGGCGTGGCGGCGGAGGCCGTTCGAGGCGATTCGCTACGGCGGCGTGCTGTTTCTGTTTCCAGTGGTTTACTGCTTCACCCATCCGGAGCCCTACCATATGCGGCCGGTCGATCCATTGCTGGTGATTCTTGGCTGTTTCGCGATTTTGACGCTGCGCGGGCAGGCTGGGAAGGGCACGGAACGGGCGACGGCTGCACAGGCGAATGGCGCGGCGAAGGCTTGATGGATTGCCACTCGGGAAAGGGGCGGGGCGGTTGGACAAAGCTATTAACAAATGCGGCAAGTTAGCCCCGGCGCCGCGGGGATAGCGAGTTAGGGAAGCTCTGATTAAGTTCGTGCGCATGCGCCAGCATTCCCTCAGGGGCTAAAGCCCGCCCTCATTTTGCTGCCCTTATGGCACGACTGAAGTCGTGCCCTTTCAAAGCACCGACTTATTCAGAGGTTCCTTAGCGAGTTGGCTGATTCGTGAAACTTGCGATTGCCCACTATCGACCGTTCATTGCTGTCTTAACTGGCCGCGGCGGGTGGAGATGCGCAGGACGTTGGACGGGGCGCGGCCTGCTCAAAAGGTCAGCGTGGATGGTATGATGGGGCGGTTTGAAGATTTGCTGGAGGAGGCTGCACGTGTTGAAAACCTTTTCAACGATTCTGGTTTTGCTGGTTGCGCCCGCTGTTGGCTATGCTCAGCCCATGGTCAACCACTTCGATGCGGGGGCCAAGGTCTTCCGGCTGGATGGCGGCGGGGTTTCCTATGTGTTTGGGGTGAACGCGCGCGGGGAACTGGAGCAGCTTTACTGGGGCGGACGGCTGGGGGCGGCGGACAAGTTTCCGCAGGCTGCGCCGATGCGCGAGTGGGCGTCGTTTGACTCTTCTTACACCAATACGCCGCAGGAGTACGCGGGGTGGGGCGCGGGGCTGTTCAACGAGCCGGCGCTGAAGGTGAGCTTTGCCGACGGGAACCGCGACCTGGTGCTGCACTACGAGAGCCACGCGGAGGTTGCCAATGGGTTCGACGTGGTGCTCAAAGACGTTGCGCGGCCCATCTTTGTGACGCTGCACTACGCGATCGACGCGGAGAGCGGGATTCTGGCGCGGAGTGCGACTATCGAAAACCGCGGGAGCGAGGCGGTGACGGTGGAGCAGGCGGCTGCGGCTGCGTGGGCGCTGCCGGCAGGGCATTACACGCTGAACTACCTGACCGGGCGCTGGGCCGGGGAGTGGACGCTGAACCAGGAGGCGGTGCGCGCGGGGGCGCGGGTGATCGAGAGTCGGAGGGGCTCGACGGGGCACCAAGCCAATCCGTGGTTTGCGCTTCAGGCCGGCGAGGCGGACGAGGAGCACGGCGAGGTGTGGTTTGGAACGCTGGGGTGGAGCGGGTCGTGGAGGATCACGGTGGAGCAGGACCAGTTGGACGCGGTGCGGGTGACGGGCGGCTTCAATCCCTTCGACTTTGGGTATGTGCTGCACGCCGGGGAAAAGCTGGAGACGCCGGTTTTCTACGGTGGGTATGCGAAGAACGGGCTGGGCGGGGCTTCGCGGCTGCTGCACCGCTATGAACTGGAGCACATTTTGCCGCGGGCGGAAGCGAAGGCGGGACAGGAGCAGGCGGCTGGGCCTACGGCGCTGACGCCCAGGCCGCGGCCGGTGATCTACAACTCGTGGGAGGCGACGGAGTTCAACGTGACCGAGGCCGGGCAGATGGCGCTGGCGGAGAAGGCCGCGGCGCTGGGCATCGACCGGTTTGTGATGGACGACGGATGGTTTGGGCAGCGCAAGGACGATCACGCGGGGCTGGGCGACTGGTATGTGAACCAGGAGAAGTTTCCCCACGGGCTGAAACCGCTGATCGACAGGGTTCATGCGCTGGGGATGGATTTCGGGTTGTGGGTTGAGCCGGAGATGGTGAACCCGGACTCGGATCTTTATAGGAAGCATCCGGATTGGGTGCTGCACTTTCCGGGACGGCCGGAGTCGGAACAGCGGAATCAGTTGGTGCTGAACCTGGCGCGGCCGGAGGTGCGGGAGTATGTGCTGGGCTTCCTGGACAAGCTGCTGACGGAGAACGATATTGCGTTTTTGAAGTGGGATTACAACCGCAACTGGAGCGAGCCGGGGTGGGACCAGTTGCCGGCGGCGGAACAGAAGCGGGTTTATGTGGAGTTCACGCGCAACCTGTACGCGATTCTGGCGGAACTGCGGAAGAGACACCCGCAGGTGGAGATCGAGTCCTGCTCGGGCGGCGGAGGGCGGGTGGATTTGGGGATTCTGCGCTATGTGGACGAGGTTTGGCCCTCGGACAATACCGATCCGTTCGACCGGCTGACGATTCAGGATGGATTCACGTATGCGTACCCGCCGCAGGTGATGATGGCGTGGGTGACGGACTCGCCGCACTGGCTGAACAAGCGGACGACGTCGCTCAGCTACCGGATGCTGAGCTCGATGCAGGGTTCGCTGGGGATTGGCGCCAACATTGCGAACTGGACGCCGGACGAGGCTGCGACGGCCAAGCGGCTGATTGCGGCTTACCACCAGGTGCAGGCGACCATTGTGCAGGGCGAGCTTTACCGGCTGATTTCGCCGCGCAACGGGAGCGAGTTCTCGGCGACCGAGACGGTGCGGGCGAGCAAGAACCAGGCGGTGGTGTTTGCGTTTATCCACTCGACGCAGAAGGGGCGCGGGTTCCCGACGCTTAAGCTGAAGGGACTGGACCCGGCGGCGGAGTATGCGCTGAGCGCGATCGAAGGCAAGGCTGCGGCGGGGACGCCGGAGGTGGCGAGCGGGGCGTGGTGGATGAACCACGGGCTGGAGATGGACGAGGGGTTCCGCGGGGATTTTCAGGCGGCGGCGTTCCGGCTGGATCGGAAGTGATACTGACGGAAATGCCTGTTCAGGGTTCCAATCAGAACGAGATTCGTGCTTTCCCACGGCCCAAAATCGAGACCTGGGGCACCCAGCTCAGAAAAGACAACGCCGGACAGCCTCAAGGCTGTCCGGCGTTGTTTGTCCAGGAAGAAGCTACCGGTTTCTTGCGACTTCTTCGACGGTGACGGGGTCGAGGAAGGGCATGGCGGCGCGGAGTTGCTTGCCGACGATTTCGACGGGGTGTTTGGCTTCGGCTTCGCGGAAGGCGAGGAACTCCTTGCGGCCGGAGTTCTGGTCGGCGAGGAAGCGCTTGGCGAAGCTGCCGTCCTGGATTTCGGCGAGGATCTGCTTCATGGCCTTGCGGCTTTCGGCGTTGATGACGCGGGGGCCGGAGACGTAGTCGCCCCACTCGGCGGTGTCGGAGACGGAGTAGCGCATGTAGGCCAGGCCGCCGCGGTAGATGAGGTCCACGATCAGCTTGAGTTCGTGCATGCACTCGAAAAAGGCGCTCTCGGGCTGATAGCCGGCCTCGACGAGGGTCTCAAATCCGGCCTTGATGAGGGCGCTGACGCCGCCGCAGAGCACGGCCTGCTCGCCGAAGAGGTCGGTCTCGGTTTCCTCTTTGAAAGTGGTTTCGAGGACTCCGGCGCGAGTGCAGCCGATGCCTTTGAGATAGCTGAGGGTGAGCGCGTGGGCGGCGCCGGTTGCGTCCTGGTGGACGGCGATGAGTCCGGGGACGCCGCCGCCTTCGATGAAGACTTCGCGAACGCGGTGGCCGGGAGCCTTGGGCGCGGCCAGGCCTACATCGACGTCGGCGGCGGGGACGATGGTTTTGAAGTGGATGTTGAAGCCGTGGGCGAAAAGAAGCAACTTGCCGGCGGTGAGGTTGGGGCCGATTTCCTCGGCGTAGAGCTTGGCCTGGGTCTGGTCGGGGGTGAGGATCATGACCACGTCGGCCCATTTTGTGGCCTCGGCGACGGTGGTCACTTCAAGGCCGGCCTTCTGGGCCTTGGCGATGGATTTGGAGTTGGGCGCGAGGCCGACCTTCACCTGGACGCCGGAGTCCTTGAGGTTGAGGGCGTGGGCGTGGCCCTGGGAGCCGTAGCCGATGATGGCCACTTTCTTGGCCTGGATGAGGCTGAGGTCGGCATCGTGATCGTAGTAAGTCTTGGCCATGGTTTTCTCGATTTTCCTTTGCTTGCGCGGGTTGGGGTTGCTTTGGATTGGGCCGCTTTGCGCCGAGCCCAAGACCTTGTGATTGGTTCAGCGTCGTGGAGTTGAAGGGTAGCTGCGATTTATTACAAAGGCAGCAAGTTAGCCCCCGCTTCGCGGGGATAGCAAGTTAGCGAGTTGGCGGGCAACCTGTTGCCAGCCTGCCATTCGTTGCCGGCCTAACTCGGCGCAGCGAGTAAAGTTGCTCAGGATGGCGGCATCGAGGTTCTTCAATCCTCCGGGGCAAAGTTATTCCGGCTCGTTGGCGGCGGCGTCTTCCAAGGTTTCCACGGGCTCGCTGTCCGGCTCGGCGGGCTCTGGAGATTCGGAGGGACCGGCGCCCATGGCCTTGAGGACGCTCGAGGTGTGGTGGCCGCGGCGCATGGTCATCTTGCCGCTGCGGCAGATTTCGAGCACCCGCTCCTCGCCCTCGTTGAGGACCTGGATTAGGCCTTCGATCTTGCTTTCGACGCCGGTCATTTCGATCATGAGCGACTCCGGCGCGAGGTCGACGATGCGGGCGCGAAAGACCTCGACCAGTTCGAAGACCTGGGAGCGGGTGCGGGGCGTGGCGGCCACCTTGATGAGCGCCAGTTCGCGGGTGACCGACGGGGCCTGGGCAATGTCGTCCACATCGACGACATTCTCCAGTTTAAACAGGCTGGCGCGGATGCGATGGCCGGCCTCGGCGGAGGCCTCGCAGACCAGGGTCAGGCGCGACAGGCCCGCTCGCTCGCTGCGGCCCACGGTGAGGGAGTTGATGTTGATGTTGAGGCGGCGGAAGAGAGACGCGACGCGCGTCAGCACTCCCGGCAGATCTTCAACGTAAGCGACGAATGTGTGGAGCATAATAGCCTTTCAGAGATCAGAGATCAGAGATCAGAGATCAGAGATCAGAGATCAGTTTCGGCGGTCCTGGCTTCTTTGTGGAATCCAGGATTGCGTAAAGCATCTTCCCAACTTCGTGAGACAAGCCTTCTGCCTCGTTGAGCAGTTTGGGGTCCCCAATTCCAATTGCGCGGGCAATTTCAATTTGTGTTTGCAGCTCGAAATTCGACGCTCTGGCTACACCGAGAAACTGTCTGTATTCACCTTTGTTCAACCTTCCATGTCCTTCAGCAATGTTGCTTGGCACCGATACGGCCGAGCGTCTGATCTGGCTTGTAAGTCCATACATCTCTTCACGTGGAAACTTCTGTGTCAGGCGATAGATCGCAACGGTCAGCTGCATCGATCTTTGCCAAACTGTTAAATCACGAAACGAATGCGACATCAATAGCTCCTAGCCGGCACGTTGACCCCTGATCTCTGATCTCTGACCCCTGATCTCTGATTTGCTACTTGTCGTCCGGCGATTCGAGTAATGGGTCGTTGCCGGGGCGGCGGATCATTTCGTGGAGTGCGGCGCCGACGGGAATCATGGGGTAGACGGACTCCTCCTTTTCGACCAGGAAGTTGAGCAGAAACGTGCCGGGAGCGGAGCGGGCTGCCGCAACGGCGCCGGCGACCTCGGCGCGGGTGCGGACGGCGCGGCCGGCGATGCCGTGGGCGTCGGCCAGTTTGACGAAGTCGGGGCTGAGCAGCGGAGTGGACTGGTAGTTGCCCTCGTAGAAGAACTCCTGCCACTGGCGGACCATGCCGAGATAACCGTTGTTGATGATGGCGATGTTGATCTTGATGCCTTCCTGGACGATGGTGGAAAGCTCGGCAGAGGTCATCTGGAAGCCGCCGTCGCCGGCGACGACCCAGATCTCCCTGTCAGGGCAGGCAAATTTGGCGCCGATGGCCGCGGGCAGTGCAAAACCCATGGTGCCGAGGCCGCCGGAGGTGATGAGGGTGCGGGGCTCCTCGTGGTGGTAGTACTGCGCCTCCCACATCTGATGCTGGCCGACATCGGTGACGACAATCGCGTTACCGCCGGTGATGCGCCACAAGTCGTGGATGACGTGGGCGGCGTAAAGGTGGCCGGAGTCGGGAAGGTTCTTGATGTCGCGGACGGCGACCGCGCCTTTGGAAGAGTCGATGGTTTTGAGCCAGGCCTGGCCGTCGCGACCGGGGATGAGGGGCAGCAGCTTCTCGAGCACTTCACGCAGATCGCCGACGAGGGCCACATCGACCTTGATGTTCTTGTTGATCTCGGCGGGGTCCACCTCGATGTGAATCTTTTTGGCCTTGAGGGCGTAGGTGGAGGTGGAGCCGGTGACGCGATCGTCGAAGCGCATGCCACAGGCGATGAGCAGATCGGCTTCCTGGATGGCGTGGTTGAGCCAGGCTTCGCCGTGCATGCCCATCATGCCGAGGTTGAGGGGGTGGGAGGCGGGGAATGCGCCCAGGCCGAGGAGGGTGAGGCCGACAGGAATCTGGGCGCGTTCGGCGAGGGTGCGGACCTGCTCCATGGCGCCGGATTCCATGATGCCGTGGCCGGCCAGAATGACGGGGCGCTTGGCGTTGCGGATGAGCTCGGCGGCGTGGGCGAGACCGGACTCTTCCACGCAGAGCATGGGATGGGGGCGGTAAGGGCGCGGCTTGGCGGCGGCGAAGTCGAAGATGGCCGTACCTTGCTGCGCGTCCTTGGTGATGTCGACCAGGACCGGGCCGGGGCGGCCGGAGACGGCGATCTGAAAGGCGTGGCGCAGCGCAGGGGCAAGGTCCTCGGCGCGATTGACGAGGAAGTTGTGCTTGGTGACGGGCAGGGTGATGCCGGTGATGTCGACTTCCTGAAAGGCGTCGGTGCCGAGCACCTTGCTGGAGACGTTGCCGGTGACGCAGACCATGGGAATGGAGTCCAGCATGGCGGTGGCGATGCCGGTGACCAGGTTGGTGGCGCCGGGGCCGCTGGTGGCGACGGCGACGCCGACCTTGCCCGAGGCGCGGGCGTAACCGTCGGCCATGTGCGCGGCGCCCTGCTCGTGGCGGACCAGGACGTGATGAATGGGAAACTTGCGCAGCGCATCGTAGGCGGGCAGGATGGCGCCGCCGGGATAGCCGAAGACGGTGGTGACGCCCTCGCCCACCAGCGTGGCCCACAGGATTTCAGCGCCGGTGAGGCGGGTGGGTTGCTGTAGCGATTTGTTTTGTTCTGTCATCTTGTACCTCATCCTTCGGTGCCGTTTGTTAAGTCCAGATCGCCCTTGAGAAGATTGCATTTCGAGCAAAGCAACTGGAGGTTTTCAAGGGCAGTAGGTCCGCCCTTGATCCAGGGCTTTATGTGATCGATATGGTAGTCGAGACCGTCTCCGATTGCCCTTTTACACAGCTGGCAGATTCCCTTGTCTCGAATCAAAACCAAGATTTGTAACTTGCGTCCGGGCTTCCTTGGGCCTCGTTCCCTGATTTCCTTGGGAAGTTCTGGCGCGTCCACCAATAAATCCGATTCGGATGCCGCTCCTTCATTGATATACGCAATGAATGCCTCTAATGCCTTTCTCCAGGTCCCAAATCGTTTCTCATATGTTCCAGAACTGTATCTTGAAAGCGGTTTGCAGGTCTCCGCGTACCTGGGTTGCCTCCCGAGTCTTGTCCACACTTCCTCCAGGTTTCGGAACAGGTCCTCTTCGGGCACATTCATTGGCGTTCTAGCATTTTCTAGCCCCGCCTTTTCAAGTGCCACGGACCAACTGCCAAACCTCCTGACAATCGTGCAGCTATGAATATTGCCCCTTTCGTCCTGCTCGGCGCGAGTCACGGAACCTTTCCTCAATTCAGAGGCGACACGTCGGAGATCAGCGATTAGCTCGCTGTCCGAGACGTTCCGATGATAGGTTTCGAGTTCAAATGGCATAGTTCAAGCTCACTAGGCAATATTCTGATGTTAGGTTATCGCGCCTTCTGAAGCCGAGCTTACGCGATCCACATACTTGCGGAAGACGCCGCTAGGCCAGCGCAATGCGGGCGGTTTGAAACCCTTCAGGCGGCTGGCGATTTCTTCTTCACTTACTTCCAGCGTCAGCTTGCGGTTGGGGATGTCGAAGTGGATGATGTCGCCTTCGCGGACCGCGGCGATGGGTCCGCCGACGAAGGCTTCGGGGGCGACGTGGCCGGCGGTGAAGCCGCGGGTTGCGCCGGAGAAGCGGCCGTCGGTGAGCAGGGCTACGTGCGCGCTGAGTTCGGCGTTCGAGGAGATGGCGGCGGTGACTTGCAGCATTTCTCTCATGCCGGGACCGCCTTTGGGACCTTCATAGCGGATGACGAGGACGTCGCCAGGGTTGATCTGGGCGGACTGGACGGCGGCAAAGCAATCTTCTTCGTTGTCGAAGACGCGGGCGGGGCCGCGATGCTCGACGCGATTGGCGGCGGCGACTTTCATCACGCTGCCTTCGGGGGCGAGGTTGCCTTTGAGGATGACGAGGCCGCCGGTGGGCTTGATGGGATTTTCAAAGGTGTGGATGACGACCTGGCCGGGAGTTTCCTGGGCGAGAGCGGCTTCTTCAGCGAGGGTGCGGCCACTGATGGTGAGGGTGGAACCGTCGGCGTGACCGGCTTCAATGAGGCGTTTGGCGAGAAGACGCGAACCGCCGGCGGCCTGGTAGTCGGAAGCAACGAATTTGCCGGCTGGAGTTAGATCGCAGATGAAAGGAGTGCGCTTGGAGATGGCGTCGAAGTCGTCGATGGAGAGCGGAATGCCCATTTCGCGGGCGATGGCGATGAGGTGAAGCACGGCGTTGGTGGAACCGCCGCTGGCGGCGACGCTGGCGATGGTGTTCTCGATGGATTTGCGAGTGATGATTTGCGAGGGGCGGCGATTGGCGCGTACGGCGTCCATGAGAATGCGGCCGGCTTCGCGCGTGGCTTCGTGCTTGTCTTTGGAAGTGGCGGGGACGCCGGAGAGATAAATGGGCGCGATGCCCAGAATTTCAGCCGACATGGCCATGGTGTTGGCTGTGAACTGGCCGCCGCATGCGCCCGCGCCGGGACAGGCGTTGGCTTCAAGAGCTTCAAGGCCGGCGTCGTCGATGCGGCCGGCGGCGTGGGAGCCGATGCCTTCGAATACATCCTGGATGGTGATGTCGACGCCGTTGAGTTTGCCGGGAGCAATGGAGCCGCCGTAGAGCATGAGGCCGGGAATGTCCAGCCGGCAGAGGGCCATGATGATGCCGGGCATGTTCTTGTCGCAACCGCCGATGCCGGCGAGGCCGTCAAAGAGGTTGCCGCGGGCGACTAACTCAATGGAGTCGGCGATAACTTCGCGGCTTACCAGAGAGGCTTTCATGCCCTGCGTGCCCATGGTGATGCCGTCGGAGATGGTGATGGTGTTGAATTCCATGGGCGTGCCGCCGGCCTCGCGGATGCCTTCCTTGAGGGCTTCGGCGACGTCGCGCAGGTGGACGTTGCAGGTGCCGATCTCGGTCCAGGTGTTGGCGATGCCGATGATGGGCTTGTGCAGATCATCTTTGCTGTAACCGACGCCGCGCAGATAAGAACGGGCGGCGGCCCGGCTGGGGCCTTCGGTCATGGGAATGCTTTGACGCTTGCCTTCGATGGTCATATGCTCTCTTCGTTCGCTAGCTACTAGCTACTAACTACTAGCTTGTTCGTGCTGCAGTTAACGTCTGTTCCATTCTCCGTGTTAGTTGAACCAGAATCCGCGGATTGAGTGTTGCGCTTTCCCACCCTAGCCGCAAAAACAAAGACGCGGGGCCCCGACCCGGAGGGTACCCCGGCGCCCCGGTGGGGCACCCAGGTTCATTTGGCTTTGAGCCAGCCGGCCTGGTCGTGCTTGGCTTCGAATGTGTCGAGCGCAACTTCGTGGCGCAGGGTGAGGCCGATGTCGTCGAGGCCTTCGAGAAGACAGAACTTGCGGAAGGGGTCAACCTCGAAGGTGGCGTGGAAGCCGTGGCTGTCAGTTACTGTTTGGGCTTCAAGCGAGACGGTGAGTTGATAGTTGGGAAGGGTCTTGGCGTTGTGGAGCAGTTGGGCGACTTGTTCTTCACTGAGGCGGACGAGGACGATGCCGTTCTTGCCGGCGTTGGAGAAGAAGATGTCGGCGAAGGTGGGGGCGATGACGGCGCGGAAGCCGAAGTCCGAGAGCGCCCAGGCGGCGTGCTCGCGGCTGGAGCCGCAGGCGAAGTTCTTGCCGGCAATGAGTATTTGAGCACCGTTGTAGCGCGGGTCGTTCAACTCGAACTCGGGGTTGGGGTCGCCGGAGGGCGTGCGACGCCAGTCGAAGAAGAGGAACTCGCCGTAGCCGGTGCGCTCGATGCGCTTCAAAAACTGCTTGGGAATGATCTGGTCGGTATCGACGTTGGCGCGGTCGAGGGGCGCGGCCAGTGCGGTGAGGGTGCGAAAGGGTTGCATCAGGATTTTGCCTCCTGGACGGTGAGTGGAGCCGCGGACTGGGCTGCGGGCTCGCGAACGGGCCAGTTGCGGATGTCGACGAAGTGGCCGGCGATGGCGGCGGCAGCGGCCATTTCGGGCGAGACCAGGTGAGTGCGGCCGCCGCGGCCCTGGCGGCCTTCGAAGTTGCGGTTGCTGGTGGAGGCGCAACGCTCGCCGGGCGAAAGAATGTCGGGGTTCATGCCCAGGCACATGGAGCAGCCGGGCTCGCGCCAATCGAAGCCGGCTTCCAAGAAGACGCGATCGAGGCCTTCCTGTTCGGCTTGCGCCTTGACGGCCTGCGAGCCGGGAACGACCATGGCGCTGACGTGCGTGGAGACTTTGTAACCGGAGGCGATGCGGGCGGCGGCGCGTAGATCTTCAATGCGCGAGTTGGTGCAGGAGCCGATGAAGACGCGGTCGATGGAGACGTCTTCAAGCGGCGTGCCGGCCTTGAGGCCCATGTATTCAAGGGCGCGCTCCAGGCCTTTGCGCTCCTGCTCGTTGGGCGCGGCGGCGGGGTCGGGGACGGCGGAGGTGATGGGCGCGACCATGCCGGGGCTGGTGCCCCAACTGACGTAGGGAACGAGCGCGGCGGCGTCGATGATGAGTTCGCGATCGAAGGTTGCGCCGGGGTCGGTGGGGAGTTTGCTCCACTCGGTTACTGCCTCATCCCAAGCAGCACCTTTGGGGCTGAAGCGGCGGCCTTTGAGATAGGCGAAGGTCTTTTCATCGGGAGCGATCATGCCGGCGCGAGCGCCGGCCTCGATGCTCATGTTGCAGATGGTCATGCGGCCTTCCATGGAGAGGGCGCGGATGGCGGAGCCCGAGTATTCGACGACGCAGCCGGTTGCGCCGTCGGTTCCGATTTGCCCGATGATGGCGAGGATGATGTCCTTCGCGGTGACGCCGCGCGGCAGCTCGCCTTCGACGGCGATGCGGAAGGTTTTGGGCTTCGATTGCGGGAGGGTCTGCGTGGCCAGCACGTGCTCGACTTCGCTGGTGCCGATGCCGAAGGCGAGCGCGCCGAATGCGCCGTGGGTGCTGGTGTGCGAGTCGCCGCAGACGATGGTCATGCCGGGCTTGGTTAGCCCAAGCTCGGGGCCGATGACGTGAACGATGCCTTGTTCGGCGCTGTCAACGTCATAAAGCTCGATGCCGAATTCGGCGCAGTTGGTGCGCAGCGCGGCGATTTGCGTGGCGGCGATCTGGTCGAGGATGTTGAGGCGGCCCGCGATGGTGGTGGGGACGTTGTGGTCCACGGTGGCGATCGAACGGTCGGGGCGACGGACCTTGCGGCAGGCCAGGCGCAAACCTTCAAAGGCTTGCGGCGAGGTGACCTCGTGGAGCAATTGCAGGTCGATGTAGAGCAGGGTTGGCTCGCCCTCGGGCGCGACGACCACGTGCTGCTGCCAGACTTTTTCGAATAACGTTTTTGGTTCAGTGCTCATTGTGCTCCCTATGTTCGAATATTGGGGTTCGTGTTCTCCCACCCTAGCCGCAAAAACAAGGACGCGGGGCCCCGACCCGGAGGGTACCCCGGCGCCCCGGTGGGGCACCCGGTTTTTTAGCGACCACAAGCGTTGACTAGAGTGTGTTTCATAAATGGCCTCCGTATCTCTCGGTTGTGATTCCTCAGGGGTTAAAACCCCTTGTTTTCCGGTCCTTTTCGGCACGACTGAAGTCGTGCCCTGATACAAAGCGGGTTTATGAAACACGCTCTAGCATCGTTTTTACAGTTTCGCGGACTATTGCGCCCATTTCTGTGGTGGTAAGTACGGTGAAGCCTTGCGGATTTGTGCGCGCCAGGTCGGGGGTGCGGAAGCCTTGTTCGAGGACCTTGCGGACTCCGGTTTCAATGACGACGGCTTCGGCTTCGAGGCCGGCGGAGTGGCGCAGAATCAGCGCGCCGGTAAGGATTGCGCCGAGTGGGTTGGCCAGGCCCTTGCCGGCAATGTCGGGCGCGGAGCCGTGGACGGGTTCGTAGAGATTAACCTTGCCGCCGATGGTGGCCGAGGGCAACATGCCGAGCGAGCCGGTGATGACGGCGGACTCGTCGGAGAGAATGTCGCCGAAAAGGTTCTCGGTAAGCACCACGTCGAAGTCGCGTGGCCGGTTCATCAGGTGCATGGACATGGCGTCGACGTACTGATGCTCAAGGGTGACGGAGGGAAATTCCTGGGCGACTTCGGTTACGGTGGCGCGCCAGAGCTGCGAGACTTCGAGGACGTTGGCCTTGTCGACGCTGGTGACTTTGTTGCGGCGTTTGGTGGCGAGCGAGAAGGCCACGCGGGCTACGCGGACGACTTCATCGCGCGTGTAGCGCATGGTGTTCCAGGCTTCGCCGGTCGAGCGGTTCCACTCGCGGGGCCGGCCGAAGTAGAGACCGCCGAGGAGTTCGCGGACGAAGAGAATGTCCGCGCCGTCGATGATCTCGGGGCGGAGGGGGCTGTTGACGGCGAGCTCCTTGAAGGCGAATGCGGGGCGCAGGTTGGCGAAGCCGCCGAGCGCGGCGCGGAGTTGCAGAAGGCCGGCTTCGGGGCGCTTGTCGGGAGCGAGGGAATTGAATTCGTTGCCGCCGACTGCGCCGAGCAGAACAGCGTCGGAGGCGAGCGCGGCGGCGAGGGTGCCGACGGGGAGCGGGGAACCGTCGTGGACGATGGCGACGCCGCCGATGCGGCGCTCGGAGAAAATGAACTCGTGGCCGCCGAGGGATGCAACCTCGCGCAGCACCGCGACTGCTTCGTTGGTGACTTCGGGGCCGATGCCGTCGCCGGCGGTGACTAGAATCTTCAGCTTCATGCTTCTCCAGAGATCAGGTGTCAGAGATCAGTTTCCGGTTTTGAGATTCGTTCGGGTGATACGCTTTTCGATCATCATCAGAATCAACAGCAGAGCAATCCAGGTGAAAGCAACATTTAGGACGGTAGCGAGGGCCAGATAAGCGATTGGGTGGTCCGAATGAATGCCAGTGCTGAATACAATTGCTGCGGCGAAAAAGCCCGGAGCGAAGAAAGGCATACCGGTCCACTCAAATCTCGTTCCTCCGGTAGCCACTGGAAGGAGTGATAAGAGCAGAGCCGCAAAACCGGTGCCCGCAATGCCCCACGACCTTTGAATGTGCTTCTCGATTTCGCATTCCCTCAGGGGCTAAAGCCCACGTTAATTTTGCGGCGTTTACGGCACGACTAAAGTCGTGCCCTTTCAAAGTAGCCTGGACGACGGCGGCTAAAGCCGTGCCCTTTCAAAGTAGCCTGGACGACGGCGGCTAAAGCCGTGCCCTTTCAAAGTAGCCTGGACGACGGCGGCTAAAGTCGTGCCCTTTCAAAGTAGCCCGGACGACGGCGGCTAAAGCCGTGCCCTTTCAAAGTAGCCCGGACGACGGCGGCTAAAGCCGTGCCCTTTCAAAGTAGCCTGGACGACGGCGGCTAAAGCCGTGCCCTTTCAGAGTAGCCTGGACGACGGCGGCTAAAGCCGTGCCCTTTCAAAGTAGCCTGGACGACGGCGGCTAAAGCCGTGCCCTTTCAAAGTAGCCTGGACGACGGCGGCTAAA
>Ga0181527_1000868_pt1 | contig 33313 bp, 35 predicted proteins | sample PEATcosm2014_Bin_30_FD_119762 | JGI IMG/M metagenome (GOLD analysis project Ga0181527, IMG submission 119762) | Peatland microbial communities from MTU Mesocosm Facility, Houghton, MI, USA - PEATcosm2014_Bin06_60_metaG | ecosystem: Environmental > Terrestrial > Soil > Wetlands > Peat | place...
GGCCCGCGCGCGGCGCCACACCGTTGGGCGCGCCGCGCGCTCTTGCGGGCGGGCAGGAGGAACCGCAGGGAGGACCCTCATTGAAAAGTAACCCTTGACAGCCGGCTTTCCATATCAGCCGTGGACACCGGGGCACACAAGCTGCTCGTCAGCCAGGTGTGGCCCGCCTACGAACCCCTCGCCTACCTCGTATCCCACGGCCTCTCGACCATGGGCTTCGCCCTGCCGGCGGCCATGGCTGCCAAGCTGGAACACCCGGAGCGCCCGGTGGTGGCCGTCACGAGGGACGGGGGCCTGGCCATGGTCCTGTCGGAGCTGGAGACGGCCGCGCGGTTACGTCTGCCCATCCCGATCCTCGTCCTCTCGGACCGGAGCCTCTACCTCATCCGCATGCACCAGGAACGCAAGGGATTCGAGGCCGGCGGCGTGGACTTCGGCCCCATTGATTACGCCGGCATCGCCCCAGGCTTCGGCGCCCGCGGCTTCCGCGCCACGACGTGGGCCGAATTCGACGAGGCCGTGGCGGCCGGCCTCCGAGGCGACCGCCCCACCGTCATCGAAGTGCCCATCGACCCGACCGACTACCGACAAATGCTCTAACGGCTAGAAGGCTGGGATGCTGGAAAGCTAGCACGCTAGGACGTCAAGGCCTCCCGCCTCCTGCCTCCGACATTTCGCATTCGCCATTCCGCATTCCGCAATCAGAGCAACCCCGTCTCACGGAGGATCTTCCGCACCTCCTCCTTTTGCCCGGATGTCAGATCTATCGTGGGCCGGCGGCATTTCCCGCAGCCGAGCATCCCGAGCTGGACCATGGCCTCCTTGATCCCGGCCGGATGCGATCCCACGGTGAAGAGCTTGCGCACGGGCGAGAGCTTGCCCTGTAGCTCGCGCGCCTTCGCCAGGTCCCCCGCCTGCACCGCCTTGTAGATCCCCACGGCCAGGGCCGGCGCCACGTTGGCCGTGGCGGCCACCGCCCCCACGCAGCCATGCAAGAGCGCCCCGTAGATCAGTGTGTCGCGCCCCATGAAGACTCGGAATCCCTGCGGGCACGCCTGCACGATCTCGGCCGCGTTGGCCAGATCCCCGGTGCTGTCCTTGATCCCGGCGAAATTGTGAACCTCCTTGGCCAGTCGGGTGATCATCCCCACGGAGAGCGCGACGCCGCCCGTTCGATCCGGGATGTTGTAGGCCAGGACCGGGATCTTGACCGCGGCGCAGATGGCCTTGTAATGCTCGAACAACTCTTCCTGCGACGGCTTGAGGAAGAACGGCGTCACCGCCGACACGGCGTCGGACCCCACGGCCTCGGCATGACGGGCCAGCGCCACGGACTCCGCCGTCGTGATCGCGCCGACGTTGGGCATCACGAAGGCCCGTCCGGCCGCCTCCTCGACCGCCACCGCCATCAGCCGTTCCTTCTCCTCGCGGGTCAGGGCGAAGAATTCTCCCCCCGTCCCCACCGGGAACAGCCCATGCACGCCCTGGTCAATCATGGCGTGCAGGACTTTCCGAAACGCCCCCTCGTCAACCCGCTCGTCCGGCGTGAACGGCGTCACGACGGCCGGGATGATCCCTCGAATCTCTTTCGCCATTTCCCTGCTCCCATCTCCCCACCCTCGCGTCTTCCCGTCTCCAGGCTCGCCGGTTCCCCGATTCCCCGGCTCACCGTTCTCACCCCTCGGCCACCCACACTATCGCCCGGGCACCCGACTCTCGACTCACGGCTCTCAGCTCAGCCCAGTGCCGGCCAGAAGTTACTCGACCCTCGGAGGCCTGTCAATATCTTCCCCCGGTGCCCGGGACGGGGTCGGCTCATCGGCTTGTGTGCGGGGCAAGATCAGGAGGGAACACCTAAATCGGACCCGATTTCCCTGGACATTGCGGTGGCTTACAGTCCTTGCAGCCACGGAGGTCGGCCATGGCGAAGAAACCATCGAAGTGGAACATCCCGGCTGGAACGCGGGACGAAGACGTTGCCAGTTTTATCACCTTCCGAGGGCTAAGCGGGAGCTTCGCGGTGAGCGGATTGGGATGAGCCGGCCCTGCTGACGACTAAGGGATGACGGTGGCAGTCAGCGCAGCAGGCGGCGGGCGATGGTGCCGATCTCGGCGGGGGTGCGGGCGATGGCGACGCCGGCCTTCTCCAGGGAGGCCACCTTGCTCTCGACGCTCCCCATGCCCCGTTGGACGATGGCGCCGGCGTGGCCCATGCGCTTGCCCTCGGGAGTGTTTCGTCCCGCCACGTAGGCGACGACGGGCTTCCGGAACTCGAGGGCAATGTACTCGGCCGCCAGTTCTTCCTGGACGCCGCCCACCTCTCCGACGATCGTCACCAGCTTGGTCTGAGGATCAGCCGCGAAAAAGCGCAAGAGGTCTGGGAGGTCGGTCAGGACGACAGGATCAGCCCCCATGCCGACGACGGTGCTGGGCGCAATGCCCGCCTTGGCCAGAATCCCGCCCACCTCGTAGGAAAGCGTGCCGCTCCGAGAGATGACCCCTGCCGGGCCGCTCGTCTTGGGGAAGAGGTTCCCGGGGATGATCCCCATCTTGGCCTCACCCACCGTCAGGATCCCCGGCGTCGTGGGGCCGAGCAGCGTGGCGCCGACCTTTTTCGCCTCGGCCTTCATCTCCATGGTGTCGTGGACAGGCACGTGCTCTGTCACGACGACGACCAGCCGGATGCCGGCCTCCAGCGTCTCGAACACAGTGTCCTTGACCCCGCGCGCCGGGACGAAGAAGACCGAGGCCTCGGCGCCCGTCTCGCGGACCGCCTCGAGGACGCTGTCGAAGACGGGGACCCCCTCGACCCTCTCCCCGCCCTTTCCGGGCGTCACCCCGGCCACGATCCGGGTGCCGTACTCCAGCATCCACTTCGTCTGGGCCCGGCCGATCTTACCGGTGATGCCCTGGACGAGGACCCGCGTCTGCTTGTTGAGAAGGATGCTCATGGCCAACTCCGTAGGCGATTCAAGGTGCTGCGGTTCGAGGTTCGACGTTAACGACGAGATTCCAGGGCCGCGCACAGCGCCTCGACTGCAGCTTCAGTTGTGATGTCGGTGACGACGGTCACGCCCCCCTCGGACAGCGTTGCCCACGTCTCTTCCTGGCGGTTGCCCAGGGCCTTGGCTACGACGGGGATCTTCACCTGCTTTTCCCGGAGGACCCGCACGACCCCCTTGGCCCCCTCGTGGATCGGGTTGATCCCGCCGTACAGATTGATCAGGAGCCCCCGCACCCCGGGCTTCTCCAGGACAAGCTGGGTGACCTTGTACATCAATTCCTCGGTGATGCCGCCGCCCGTCTCCAGGAAGTTGGCGGGCCGCAGGCGCTGGCCCACGACATCCATGGTGGCCATCCCCAGGCCGGCGCCGCTGCTGATGATGGCGATGTCCCCGTCCAGGTCCACGTAGGACACGCCGATCTGCTTGGCGGCCCGCTCCAGGGGATGCTCCATCCGGGCCAGGGAATCCCCGGGCAACTCCGGATGGCGGAACAGGGCCGAATCATCCACGTCCAGGACGGCATCCACGGCCCAGAGGGCTTCGTCGGCGGTCACGACCAGCGGATTGACCTCGGCGATCAGGGCATCGGTCTTCCTGAACACCCGGAAGAGCGAGACCAGCACATCCGCGATCTTCACCATCAAGTCGCCACGGAAACCCGCCTCGTGGGCCAGGGCGCGGGCCTGATATCCTCGCAACTCATCCGGAGGGACCACGGTTAGGCGGAAGAGGGCCTCGGGCCGTTCGTGCGCGATCGTCTCGACGTCGATGCCACCCACCACGCCGAGGATCACCGTGATGGCCCCGGCGGCCGGGTCAATGGTCGCGCCGACGTACAGCTCCCGCCCGATGGAAACCTTGCGGGCCACCATGACCGATTCGACGCTGAGGCCGCGCACCGACGACCCCAGGAGGGCCCGTGCCTTCTCCCGCACCTCTTCCGGCGTCTCGGCCACCACGATCCCGCCGTGCTTCCCGCGGGATCCTACCAATACCTGGGCCTTGATGACGATCGGGAGCTGTACGCGCTCCAGCGCGGCCACCGCCTCGTCGCCGGTGCGGGCCACGGCGAAGGGCGGAACGGGAATGCCGGCCTGCTGGAACAGTCGTGCTGCCTCGTGCTCATGCAGTCGCATGGCCCACCGGCTCCTGGACGGAGGCGGCCTCGCCGAGCTCCAGTCCCTTGCGAAACGCCTTGAGGTTGAGGTCGATCGTCTTGGGGGGGACGTTGTCCCGGATAGCCGCCTCCATCCCCGCGCTGCTCACGATGCCGGTCTTCGCCACCAGAACGCCCAGCATCACGATGTTGGCGACGATGGTCCTCCCCAGCTCCTGCGTGGCCAGGTTGGAGGCGGGGACGCCCACGAGCCGGACGTCCTCCCGGTTCACGTCCTTCACCAGGTCGCTGTCAATGATCAGCAGACCGCCGGGACGCATGTCCGGACCGTACTTCTTCATCGCCTCGTCGGACATGGCCACCATGATGTCGGGGTGCGTGACCCGGGGGTAGATGATGGGTTCGTCCGAGACGACGACCTCGGACCGGGCCCCGCCGCCCCGGGCGGCCGCCCCGTAGGATTGCGTCTGGATGGCCCGGCGGCCGTCGCTGACGGCGGCCGCCGTCCCCAGGAGGACACCGGCCAGCACCACTCCCTGGCCGCCAAATCCCGCGATGCGAATCTCCGTGCGTTTCACGTGACCTCCCTCGTCCGGTTTCCCAGATCAGAAGCTCGCGTCTTGATGTGGCGCCCCCGGGGCGACCCCTCTTGACACCGGGCCGCGACGGGGTGCCCCCGTGGGCTTCAACGAGTCTCGCGAATTCGGCACCCCGCGCACGAGCGCTATGGGCCCGCGGCTGCCATGGCCCGCGCCTGCATTGCCGCCAGGGTCTCCATCAGCTCCGGCTTCTCGATGTCCACCAACTCGCCGACAACGATCTTGTCGCGCAACTCCTCCGGCGACATGTCCTTTGCCCGGGTCGCGGTGACCGACTGCTTCTTATACCACTCGAGCATCTGGACCGCGGTCCCCATCCCCGTCTTGCGCCCGAACTCCACTGGACACTGGGACAGGACCTCGACGAACGCGAAGCCCTTCTTCTGGATGGCCTTCTTCGCCGTCCTTACGATCTGGCGCGGATGATACGTCGTCCAGCGGGCCACGAAGGAGGCGCCCGCCCCCTTCACCAGCTCGCAGATGTCGAAGGGGTTTTCCACATTGCCGAAAGGCGTCGTCACAGTGGTGAGTCCCAGCGGCGTTGTGGGGGCCACCTGGCCGCCCGTCATCCCGTAGATGCCGTTGTTCACGCAGAAGACGGTCATGGCGATGTTCCGCCGGGCGGCATGGATCAGGTGGTTGCCGCCGATGGCCGTGAGATCCCCGTCGCCGCTGATGACCATCACCCGCTTCCCGGGCAAGGCCGCCTTGATCCCGATGCCGAAGGCGATCGGCCGGCCGTGGGTCGTGTGCAGGACGTCGGCGAAAAAGCTGGGGCTGGGGATCCAGGCCGCGCAGCCGATCCCCGATACGAAGATGAAATCGTCCAGCGTGAGGCCCAGCTCCCCGATGGCGCGCAGGATGCTCTGGGTCAGGATCCCGTTGCCGCACCCGGGGCAGTTGGCCGTGGTCTTGGCCGAGGGCCGGATGTATTTCGCCAGGGGGTGCTCGTACGCTGCCACGCTCATGGTCGCACCTCTCGCACCGCCTTGAGGATGTCCTCGATCTCGTGCAGCTCGCCCAGAACCCTGGGCCGCAGGAAACTGACGTGGGCGCGGCCGGCGGCGGCCGCCTGCACGTAGTGGAAGATCTGACCCAGGTTGTTCTCCAGGACGATCAGGTAGCGGGCCCGCTCCGCCAGCGCCGCGATCTCCCGGTCGGGGAACGGCCACAGAGTTCCCAGCTTGAACGACCCCAGCGGCAACCCGTCGGCCCGGCCCGCCTCCACGGCCGCCTGGGCGCAGCGGAAGACAGACCCATAGCTCACGAGGACGATCTCGGCCCCCTCGGCATCGGAGGCCACCCGGACGATCTCGTCCCGGTGCTTCTCGATCTTGTCGTTCAACTTCCGGATGAACAGATCCAGGGCCTTGGCATCAATGACATTCCGCCGGCCGTAGGCGTCGTGACAGGAACTCGTCACGTGCGCCTTGTGGCCCCGACCGAAGACCGGCATGGGGGCCACATCCTCATCCAGGAAGGCGGGCAACATCTCCACATCCTTGTCGGGGGGGAAGAGCCTGCGGTCCACGATCGGGATCTGCGTTGCCTCGGGCACGATCAGTTCCTCGCGCATGTGGCCGAGGAAGGCGTCGGTCAGGACGAAGACGGGGGTCCGGTACCGCTCGGCCAGGTTGAAGGCCTCCACTGTGTAGTCGAACGTCTCCTGGACCGAGCTGGGGGCCAGGGCGATGATCTGGTAATCCCCGTGCGAGCCGCGGCGCGGCTGGATCACGTCTCCTTGAAGCTCCACGGCGGGGATCCCCGTGGTGGGGCCACCCCGCATGACGTTCACGATCACGCAGGGGGTCTCGGTCCCGAGGGCGAACCCGATGTTCTCCAGCATCAGGCTGATCCCGGGACCCGAGGTGGCGGTCATGGCCTTCATGCCGCCCCAGGATGCCCCGACCACGGCCGCGATGGAGGCGATCTCGTCCTCCATCTGGAGGAAGGTGCCGCCTACCGTGGGGAGCCGCTCGGCCAGCCGCTCGGCCACCTCGGTCGCCGGCGTGATGGGATAGCCCGCCGCGAACCGGCAGCCCGCGGCCAGGGCGCCCTCGGCGCAGGCGATGTTCCCCATCATGAAGTGACGTCCGGTCAGGACCGCGCCTTTAGCCATTCTGGACTCCATTCCGACGTAAGATCGAGAGATCACGGCCCAAGAAAGTCATTGTTGATTTGTGATCTGTCATTGCCGGTCAATCATCAATCACCAATCCTCAATCAATCCGCCGAGGTGCCCCGGAGGGCCTCGGCGGCTTCCGGGACCTCATCCAGCCGGACGACGACGGCCATGTCGGGGCAGTAGATCACGCAGTTCTCGCACTTGGTACACGCCGTGACCTTCTCCACAATGGGGAGGCGGATCCCCCGGGCCGTCAGGCGCTCGGCGATCTTGAAGACGTCCTTGGGGCAGAGAGCCAGACAGATCCCGCAGCCGTCCGCCCCCTTGCAGAGGTTCTCGTTGATCGAGATCACCACCGGCTTGGGCATTTCACTCCTCTCGCTGTTCAAGGTTCAACGTTGAACATTGCACCTTGCACGTTGAACCGCGGCGCGTCACCAGGGCCGGATGCGGCCCGTCTCGTCAAACTCCAGGGGTCGCGGCCCTCCCACGAGCGTCAGCGCGGCCTTCCTGGCCTCCGGCAGGAGCGCCTCCGATATCTCCAGCTCTTCCAGGTGAAGCGTGTTCTTGATCCGCACGCAGCGCACCTCGCCCGGCGGGGTCTCGCCCACTGCCACCTCGACGGCTTCCCGGTCTGTTTCCATGATCACGGGCAGGCGGCCGGCCGACCAGAGGCGCGTGGTGAGGACGTTGGTGTACGTCGCCTTGTAGTCGATCGAATCCACCAGCCGCCGCGTCGTGATGTCCGCCAGGCCGACGCCGTTGGCGTTTCCGTGGGTTTCCGGGGTGAGGCCCAGGATCACGATGGTCGAGACGGCCGGGTGCCCCATCTCCATCTTCCCCCCGACGCGGGGGCCGATGCCGATCACGTTGTTGTCCATGCCGGTCCCGCTGATGTTCTTCCCCATCTCGTCCACGATGAGGACGTCCAGCGGATCGAAGGGGATGCGGGGCAGCGCCCGCCAGGCGCGCCTCAAGAGCTCCCGGTCGGTCTCCTCGAACCCGTCCGGAGGGACGACGTGAATCTCGGCCGTTTCATCCAGGGAATTCTCCAGGACGGCGATGCCGGCCAGGACCGGGGCCCGGGCCCGAATCAGCCGCGCTGCCTCGACGAGGGTCGGGCCCAGGCCGGCCCTGTGCATCTGCTGGGCACCCTTGTGTTTGCCCAGGCCCACCGCCAGCATCTTGCACAGGCCGCTCTCGACTTCGCCCCGGAAGGCCGTGTGCGGCTTCACGCGATTGATGACGATGATGCCGTCGGCATGCAGGGCACTTTTATCCAGGAAGACCGGGGTGCCGTCTCGCGTCCGCCCGATCTCCTCCACCGCCATGGACGAGACCACCGGGCAGCCCATGCTCGCCTCGGAAATACCGAGTTCGGCCAGCAGGTTCTTCTGGCCTTCGTCCGTCGCTCCGCCGTGGCTTCCCATGGATGGAACGATGAAGGGCTGCCCCCCCATCGCCTTGACCGCATCGGCGGCGGCACGCGTCATGGCGACCAGATTATTGATCCCGCGGCTGCCGGCGGTGATGGCAACGCGGGCGCCGGGCTTGAGCGTTCCCGCCGCACCCAGCTTCTTCAGGCCGGCCGCCACGGCCCCGCAGGGATCCTGGAGGCGCGTCCGGTCGAACTGTTGTCTCACGCGAACGACGTTCGGCAAGGCCATTTCTCGGGCCTCCCTCCTACCGCTTCGGCCGGTTGGCCAGCCAGCGCGGCTCCCTGCCCTCCAGCACGGCCACCACGTCTTCGGCCACCAGGCTCATCCGGCGCATGGCCTCGTCGGTGTGGGCCGCCATGTGCGGCGTGCAGACGAAGCGCCGGTGCCGGAACAAGGGGTTGTCCTTGGCCGTCGGCTCCTCTTCGAAAACGTCGGTGCCGGCGCCGGCGATCCACTGCCGCTCCACGGCCTCCAGCACGGCTTTCTCGTCCCAGAGCGATCCCCGTCCCAAATTCAGCAGGTACGCCGTCGGCTTCATCATCCGGATCCGCTCGTGCCCCATGATGTGCCGCGTCTCGGCCGTGAGGGGCAGATTCAGCGAGACATAGTCGGCCGTGCGGAGCAACTCTTCGAGGCCCACCCGTTTCGCTTTGGTTTCCGCCTCTACCTCGGACGGCGGCGCGACCACGTCGTAATAGAGGACAGGCATCCCGAAACCGTAGTGGCAAATCCGCGCCGTCGTCCGGCCGATGCGGCCGAAGCCGACCACCCCCAACGTCTTGCCGAAGAGCTCGCGACCGATGTACTCATACCGCACGTTCCACTGCCCCGCCCGCAGCGCCTGGTCCGCCTCCAGCATGCGCTTGGACAGCATCAGGGCCAGGCCCACGAAATGCTCCGCCACCGATTCGCTGTTGGCCTCGGGGGTGTACACAACCCAGATGCCCTTCTCCGTGGCCGCGGGCACGTCAATGGTCTCCAGCCCGACCCCGTGGCGGCCGATCACCTTGAGCCTGGGCGCCGCCTCCATGATCGTGCGGGTCACCTTCCCGTTGGCGCGGATCACGATGGCGTCCACGTCCTTCACCATGCGGAGGATCGTGGCCTCGTCCGGGGCCGGGGCCGTGATCACCTCGCCGTTCTGCTGGAGCAGTCGGGTCCCGGCCTCGTGCATGGGCTCGTAGAGCAGAAAGCGGTACTTCGGCGTGTAGTCGGTCACGACTCGCTCCTTGGCTGGCGGATCAGCCGGCGCCTCACTCGTGCCCTCGGTCCCGGCCATCCCCGGCGGTGGAACCGGCGAAGGTTCCCAACGCCTCCCGGTCGGCGGCGGGGGCCGGTCGCGCCCCCAGATGGAAAAGATATCTCTCCTTCGCCACTCGGAGGTGCCCCTCGGTCAGGCGTACCAGGCCGTCCCCGTCGCGGCGACTCAGCGTCTCCACCATCTGCCGATGTTCGGCGACGCTTCGGGCGATCCGCGCGGGCTCCACCCAGGCGCTGAATCGCACCGCGTGGATCTGGCGGCGCAACTGCTGGATCATATCCAGCAGGCAAGGATTCCTGGCCGCACCGTAGATGGCATCGTGGAACTGGTCATTGGCCCGCATGAGGGCCCGCACATCCCCCCCGGTCGCCTGTTGGGCGTGCGCCGCCTCGAGCCCCCGCACCCGCTCGATCTCTTCGGGTGAGATGTGGTCGGTGACGAGGCGGGCCGCCAGGCCCTCCAGGGCGCTCCGCACAGCGTAGACATTCTCCACATCGGCCGGCGAGATATCCGAGACGACCGCGCCTCGGCGGGGGAGAATGCGGACCAGGCCCCGCTCCTCGAGACGCCGGAGCGCCTCCCGGATTGGCGTCCGGCTCATCTTGAGCTGCTCGGCAAGCTCTTGCTCGACGAGTCGCTCCCTGGGTTTGAGCCGACCGGTCAGGATGGCGCTCTCCAGGTAGTCGTAGGCCCGAACAGAGTCCATACCTTCTTTCCTTACTTCGGAGCAGGTCGTATACAATCCAGCATAAGAGAATGTATACAATCCTTTGCGATGTAGCAAGGCCCGCCCGTCATTTGTCAGATCGTCTGGAAGAGCGTACCTTCTTCGCGGAGGCGGTTCTCCCTCCCGGTTCGAGGCCACCGCAGGGGGCCGTCCGTCCGCGGGCGTGCGGGTGCGCCCCTCGTTATGGAGGACTGTGATCCCGGAGAACGGGGATATTCGCGGCCTCCTGAGAGAGGCCCGGCGGGTCGAGGCGTCCCCCTGCGGAAACGCCGAGATGCTCTTGCTTGACACTGCCGCAAGGCCGGTGATATGGTTTCGTCGCCTAAACCCGGTTCATAATTTGAAACACATCCGGGGGCAAGACCTTCGGGTTCCCGAGGTGACCCGACGGTTCGGACGGTTCGCTCCGGCAGCCCGCCCGGTGAGGAGGAGAGGGAACCCATGGAGGGACATTGAGGTGGCTGCAAGCGTCATTGTGTTTCTCTTCGGAGGCATCACGCTGCTGCTCTCCCTCCAACTTCCCTTGGGCACCTTGCACATGCCCGGATCAGGCAAGAAGGGCATGGAGGATCCCGCCTTCGTGAAGAACGCCGAGGACATGACCGTCCAGCTCGCCTACTTGGGCCCTGCGGAATTCGGGAAGATGATGGTCCAGGATGACGAGCGCTACGCAAAGCTGGTGGAAGAGATCAAGAAATGATAGGAGAGTGACGCGGAATCCTCATCGCATTAACATTAAGAGGAGCGAACAGTCCATGAAGACCACACGATGGGCCCTCAGCCTCGCCATCATCGCTCTCGCCCTCGCCTTCGTGGTCTGCCCCGGCACCCTGCCCTCCGCCACCGCGCAGGGCAAGACGGTGATCCGGGTGGGCAGCCCCTTCAAGCCCGGCTCCATCATGGTGGATGCGGCGGAGAAGTTCAAGGAGCTGGTGACCCAGGGAAGCGGAGGCCGGATCGAGGTGCAGATCGATGCCGGGAACGCCTCGGAAGAGCAGATCACCGAGTGGAACGGCAGCGGCAAGATCGAGATGCAGTCCAACGGAACGATGTTCCTGCCTTCCCAGTATTCCTTCTTCAGCGGTCCCTACGTCATGAAGGACTTCGAGCACTACATGCGCGTCTGGGACGGCCGGCTGGGCCAGGAGGCGCGGACCCAGATGGAGCAGAAGGGCAACCTGAAGTACCTGGAGACCGTCTACCGGGGGCTGCGGCAGATGACGACCAAGAAACCAGTCTACACACCGGCGGACGTGGACGGCCTGAAGTTGCGCCTCCCCAACATCGCCACGTGGATCGCCGTCTGGAAGGCCATGGGCGCGGACCCCATTGGCGTCCCGCTGCCCGAGCTGTACAACGCGCTGAAGACGGGCAAGGCCGAGGCCTCCGAGGGCGACCTGCCCCAGATCTCCTCCTTCAAGCTGGACGAGGTGCAGACCCACCTGATCGTCACCAACCACCTCGTGCAGACGGGGGGAATGCTGATCAACAAGCCCTTCTTCGACAAGCTGTCCAAGGCCGACCAGGACCTCATCGTCAAGGCGGGTAAGGAAGCGGAGACCTGGGCCAACAACAAGATCAAAACCGGCAAGGCGGCCATCCTGGTGGATCTCCAGCGCAAGGGCATGCAGGTGGTGATCCCGGATGCCGAGTCCTTCCGGGTGAAGGCCAAGGCCGCCGTGGAGGACCTGTTCCAGAAGGAATGGCCGGTCACGACGTGGCAGGAGGTCCTCGCGCAGTAGTGGGCCCAAGGAGATCTATCGTCGGGAGGCTTCACCGGTGCTGTCGGACTCAACAGTGGAGCGGCGTGAAGACTTGATGGCGTCTGCCAACCGATACTCGGTGCCGGCGGTGGACGCCGCCCTCTCCATCCTGGAGACCCTGGGCGGCGTCGACGACATAAGCCTGACCGAGCTAGCCCATAAGGTCGGCCTGGGGAAGAGTTCTGTCTTTCGCCTGCTGATGACGCTCGCCCGGCGCGGCTATGTGGAGAAGAACCCCCAGAGCGAGCGGTATCGGCTTACCTACCGACTGTACGCCGTGGGGAGTTCCGGCGCCGACCGCCTCGGCCTCCGGGAAGCCGCCAACCCCGTCATGCATCGGCTCGCAGGCGAGACGGGCGAAACGGTGAACCTGGGGCTGCTGGATGGGATGCGGGTCGTGAACCTGCACAAGGTGGAGGGCCGCCACCTCTTGCGCATGCACCTGGAGTTGGGCGGCGGCGCACCGGCCCACGCCACTGCGCTGGGGAAGGTCCTCCTCGCCGCCCTGGAGCCGGCCGAGGTGGCGCGGCGGTTTCGCGGTCGCCGACTGGAACGCCTGACCCCGCGGACCATCGGCAACCGCCGCTCCCTGGCAACGGCCCTCGCCAGGATCCGGAAGCAGGGCCTCGCTCTCGACGACGAGGAGTGCAGCCTCGGCCTCCGTTGCGTGGCGGCACCGATCCTGAACCACCTGGGCTCGGTGGTGGCCGCATTGAGCGTCTCGGGTCCCAGCCAGCGCCTGCCGGACCAGATCCTGCCGCGTTTGGCCGAGTGCGTGCGGGCCGCCGCACAGGATGTCTCTCAGCGCCTCGGTTTTCCCATCGGATCGACCAAGAGAAGGGGTAAATGGAAGGACGGATAATGGGAGCCTGACTACACAGGGTGTCTGGCCTACGCAATCGAATGCGCAGATGAGAAAGGAAGGTGAAGGGATGAGATTTCAGGGTAAGACCGCCCTGATCACCGGGGGCGGACGAGGGATCGGCGCCACCACCGCCCTGATGATGCTCGCCGAGGGCGGGAGGGTGGGGGTCGTCGATGTGAACCAAGACCATCTGAAGAAAGTGACGGAGACGGCCCAAGCCCGAGGGTATCAGCTCAAGACCTTTGCGGCGGACGTGTCCAAGAAAGACCAGATCCAGGGCGCTGTGGATTCTTTTGTCAAGGAATTCGGCCGCATCGACATCCTGGTGAACAACGCGGGGATGACCATTCCCAGGCCCTTCATGGAAAAGACCGCGGAGGATTGGATCAAGACGCTGGAGGTCAACCTCATCGGCGTGTTCCTCTGCTCCCAGGCGGCGGCCAGGCACATGCTGGCCCAGCAGTCGGGGAAGATCGTCAACATCTCCTCGATCCGGGGTGTTGCTCATTGCGGCCGCGAGGGGGTCATGGACTACAGCGCCGCCAAGAGCGGCGTGATCAGCCTGACCAAGACCATGGCCAAAGAGCTGGCCCCGCACATCAACGTGAACACCGTGGCCCCGGGTCACACCCTGACCGAGATGACCGCCCCTCTGCCAGACGCCGTCAAAAAGGGCATGATCGAGGGCTCCTATCTGAAGCGGATGGCGCAGCCCGAGGACATCGCCAAGGCCATCCTGTTCCTTGCCTCTGATGATGCCAACTTCATCACCGGGCAGATGATCCTGGTGGACGGTGGATTCAGCTTGAAGGCGGGATGACGAGGGAGGCGGTTCGGGCAGCCGCGAAGCCCGGGAGGGCTCCGGGGGCGTCAATGGCGCTCATGCTGGATGGCCCCCGGTGATCCGGCTTTCCGGTCCGATCCCCCGCGAGAGGAGGTGAGACGCGTTATGCCGGTTGTCACGATTCGGCTGCTTGAAGGCCGGACCCTGGAGCAGAAGCGGGAACTGACCAAGGTCGTCAGCGAGGCAGTCTCGCGGATCGCCAAGACCCCCCTGGACGGCGTCCATGTGATATTCGAGGATGTCCAGCGGGCCAACTGGGGACGCGGAGGCGTTCTGTTCGCAGATCGGGACCCACGTTGAGGATTCGGGGGAATCGTCAGTGGGCGGGTGTCCCCTGCGGAGAGGAGGTAGGATCATGGTGGGGGTGCCGGCCCAATCAAGGGCTGACCGCCGCGGAACCTAGCGGACGTGATGGCACGTTTTCGGTTTGTGCTCTTGGGAGCGGGATTCACCGCCCGGCAACAGTTGGAGGCAGTGACGGCTCTAGCCACTTGGCCCAAGGGCAAATTTGCATTGCGTCACCCACAACATAAACGTCGGGAGGGCATTCACATGCGGAACATGCTGGTATGCGGGGTCGTGCTCGTATTGCTCGGGTTTTCAGCGCTCGCTCAGGCCGGGGCGCCTCCCGTCGTGAAGATCGGCGTGATCGAGCCCCTGAGCGGCAACGCGGCTGCGGCCGGTCAAGCCACCAAGGCGGCGATCGAGGTCGCCGCCGACATCATCAACCGGGGCCATCCCGAACTGGCGCGCCTCCCGCTTGGGAACACGGCCGGGATGCCGAACCTCGGCGGGGCGAAAGTTCAGGTGATCTTTGCGGACCACCAGGGCAATCCGTCCGTCGGGCAAAGCGAAACCCTGCGGCTGATCACCCAGGAGAAAGTGGTCGCCCTGCAGGGCGCCTACCATTCATCCGTCACCGTTCCGGCCACGGCTGTCGCCGAGCGGTACGGGACCCCCTGGATGGTGGGCGATTCCTCGTCATTGGTTATCAACGCCCGAGGATTCAAGTGGATCTTCCGCAGCACCCCGATCGGATCGAATTACGCCGAAGCCTACCTCGGATTCCTGACGGACCTGAGTAAGTCCAGCACCAAAGTCAGGACCTTCGCGATCGTCAACGAGAACACCGAATACGGCACATCTGTCGGCGGCGAGATTCGGGATGTGCTGGTCAAAGGGGGATTCACCCTGGCCGTGCAAGTTCCCTACAACGCCAACAGCATGGACTTGTCGGCCGAGGTGCTGCAGCTCAAGCAGAAGGATCCCGATGTGGCGATTTTTATCAGCTATACCTCGGACGCGCTGCTGTTCACGAAAACCTTCAAGGCTCTCGATTACTCGCCCCGGATGGTGATTGGAGACGACACGGGGTTCTCCGATCCCTCGTACATCCAGAACGTGGGGGACATCGCCCAGGGAGTCGTCAACCGGACCGCGTGGGATATCGGAAAACCTGGGAGCGCGACATATCGAATCAACGAGATGTACAAGGCCAAGACCGGTGTGAATCTGGACGACACCAGCGGGCGCAACATGCAGGGATTCTTCGCCCTGATGGAGGCCATCAATCGCGCAGGGTCCACCCAGCCGGAGGCCATTCGCAAGGCCCTGGCGGAGACCAACCTGTCTCCGAATCAGCTCATGATGGGGTACAGGGGTATCCGCTATGATGCCACGGGGATGAACACCCTGGCGTCCACGTACGTCAACCAGCTAGTGGGGAAGGAATACGTCACCATCTGGCCCGAATCGGCGGCGCATGGCTCCCTGACGTGGCCCTTCAAGGGGTGGAGGTAACCCACCGTGATCGCCCTCCAAGTGGTCGTAGGCGGCCTCCTTTTGGGGGCCGTCTACGCCCTATTCTCCTCGGGGTTGACGCTGATCTGGGGCATGATGAACGTCGTGAATTTCGCCCACGGGGATTTTGTGATGCTGGGGATGTATATCGCCTACCTGGCGGTGGTGGCGCTGCACGCCGGTCCGCTGGTGTTCACGCTGCTGGCGGCCCTCACGCTGTCCATCCTCGGGGCCGTCGTCTACTATTTGTTGATCCGGCAGGTGATGCGCGGGCCGATGCTCGCCCAGATCCTCTCCACCTTTGGGCTCGCGCTCCTGATTCGTTACACCGTCTTCTGGTTCTTCTCAGCGACCTTCGTCACGCTTCCCGGCTCGGCGCTGGGCGGGAGCATAAAACTGGGGGGCATCCTGATTGGCATCCCGCAGCTCGTGGCGGGGATCCTCGCCATGGGGCTCACCATCGGCATGCATCTGCTGCTGACCCGCACGACGCTCGGCAGCCAGATCCTGGCAGTATCCGAAGACCGCCAGGCGGCCATGCTGATGGGCATCCGCCCCGACCGCATGCAGGCGCTGGCGTGGGGGTTGGCCTCCGCCAGCGCCGGCGTCGCGGGCGCCCTGATTGCGACGTTCTATTACCTCACGCCTACCGTGGGGGAGTCCCTGGTCTTGATCGCCTTCGTCGTGGTGTGCTTCGGGGGGTTCGGCAGCGTGCCCGGGGCGATGCTGGCCGGCCTGATTATCGGGCTGATCCAGGCGGCATCGGCGTATTACATCGGCCCGGTGTATAAGGACGTGGTCGTCTTCGCCCTGTTCGTGGCGATCCTCTGGGTCCGACCGCAGGGCCTCCTAGGGACCGTCTGATGCGGCGGGGATGGTTGGCCCTCGGAGTCGTTCTTCTCGCCGCTCCCCTGGCATTTCAGGATCCGTTTTACGAGCGCACGATCGCCCTGGTGCTCCTATGGGCGGTCCTCGCATCGGCATGGAACATCGTCGGTGGATATGCGGGTCAGGTGGCCATTGGACATGCCGTGTTCTTTGGCGTGGGAGCATACCTTCCTCTGCTCGTGTACACGCATTGGCAAGGTGTGCCCCTGCTGGGTATCCCCGTGGGCATTGCAATAAGCGTGGGCATTGCTGTCCTCATCGGCGTGCCTACCTTTCGGCTGCACGGCCATTACCTTTCCATGGCCACGATCGCCGTTGCCGAGTTGATCCGCCTCCTGGTCACGAACTGGGAGTTCGTCGGGGCCGCCAGAGGCCTCGGTGGCCCGGCCAGTGGACGAACGATCTGGGACCTCTCCTACCGGAGCTCGATACCTTATTACTACATCTTCCTGGCTCTGTTCGCCTTGGTGTTGGGCTTTACCTCCTGGATGGAGCAGAGCCGGATGGGATACTACCTGCGAGCGATCAAGGCGGGGCAACGAGCGGCCCGCAGCCTTGGTGTCTCTGCTCCCCGGTATAAGTTGTATGCGATGATCGCGAGCGCGGCCTTCACGTCTCTCGCCGGATCCCTGTACGCCGTCATGCTAGGGTTTGTCGATCCGGACAGCGTGTTTGGCATCATGGTGTCCGTGCAGATGGTGATCATGGCCGCCCTTGGGGGGGCGGGAACCCTCATCGGGCCGTTGGTGGGAGCAGCCCTTCTCATTCCCCTCCAGACGTTCGCCAACAGCCTGTTCGGGGGCCAGGGCAATGGGCTGACATTTATCCTTTACGGCGGGATCATCATCCTGTTGTCCCGATTTGAACCGGGCGGGATATTGGAAATCTGGAACCATTACCTGGCCCGGAAAGCACGGAAGGGGCGGACGGAGTGAACTCGACCATCTTGCTGAAGGCGCACAAGGTTTCGAAGGCCTTTCAAGGTTTCTTGGCCGTCGCGGGCGCCGATCTTGAGATCTCCCCGGGGGAGATCGTGGGGATCATCGGTCCCAACGGAGCGGGGAAATCCACGTTCTTCAACTGTCTCAGCGGCGAGCTGGTGCCCACCAGAGGATCCGTGATCTTCCAGGATATGGATGTGACCCGTGCAACGCCTGAAGAACATGCCCGCCTGGGGATGGGACGCACCTACCAGGTCCCCGCGACCTTTGAAGACATGACCATCCTCGACAATGTCATGGTCGGGGCCTTTCTCCGCCACGCCCATCAGGCCAATGCACGCGAGGAGGCCATGCGTGTCCTGGAGTTCACCGGCCTCGTGGCGCAGGCCGATCACCGGGCCAAAAGCCTGGGTACGCCGGGCCGCAAACGGCTGGAGATCGCCCGGGCCCTGGCAACGGGACCACGCCTGCTGCTGCTCGACGAGGCCCTGTCCGGGCTAACGCCCTTGGAAATTCAGCAGGCGATCGCGTTGGTCCGGGAGATCCACCGGACGGGCGTGACGTTGGTGATCGTGGAACACATCATGGAAGTCGTTCTGACTCTGGCCCAGCGGGTCATTGTGTTCAATCACGGGGAGATCATCGCCACGGGCAGGCCGGAGGAGATCGCGAACGACCCAAAGGTCATCGGCGCCTACCTCGGGACCGGGAGGAGGTCACGCCGATCCGCGGCCATGAGCAGCCTGGATGGGCACAGTGCATGATATGCGTGAGAACAGTGACGGCCACAAGAGGGTTTTGAGGGTTCAGCATCTCGAAGTGCGCTACGGTGATCTTGTCGGGGTCGCCGACGTGTCCTTGGAGGTTCCCCAGGGCAGCGTGGTCGCGTTGCTCGGCTCCAACGGGGCGGGGAAGACCACGACACTCAACGCCATTGTCGGGCTGGTCCGTGCCACTTCGGGAACGATCGAGTGGAATGGAGAGCGGACCGAAAACCTGGACGCCTATGCCATCGTCTCCAGGGGACTCGCCCTCTCTCCCGAGGGCTGGCGTCTCTTCGTCGGCCAGACCGTGGAGCAGAACCTTCGGTTGGGAGCCACAGCCCTCCCCGATCGACGGCGCATCCCCTTCCTGCTGGACAGGGTGTACACTCTCTTCCCGCCCCTGGCGGAGCGCAGAAGGCAACGGGCAGGGACGCTGAGCGGAGGGGAGCGTCAAATGCTCGCATTGGGCCGGGCACTGATGAGCGAGCCGAAGCTGCTCCTGCTCGACGAACCGAGTCTTGGTCTGGGTCCCATGATCGTGGAGACTCTGTACGATACCCTGCAGCGTCTCCATAAAGAGGGGTTGACTCTTCTCCTGGCTGAGCAGTCGGTGCAGTTGGCTCTGGAGTTCGCGGACTACGCCTATGTGCTGCAGACCGGGCACACCGTCCTGGAAGGTCCGGCGAGCCAGCTTGAGAACGATCCGCAGGTCCAGAAAGTCTACCTCGGTATTGCCAATCGAACAGGAGCATCCGACACATTGGGATAGGCTGGAACCGCGGCGTTGGTCAGCTCAGAGATACGGACGAAACGGCCCTGACACGCCAGCCGTCCCACTTCATCTCTTCCCGGCCTTTTGCCCCGATTGTCGACCGCGCCATCTCTCCCGGGCACTCTTGTCTCACGTGGAAAGGCCTTGACTAGCAAGGGAGGCTGCTCTACAAATGGACCCTCTTTCCCCCACTGTCGCAAGGTTCCTGCCATGGCCCGATCCGTCCCCCGCTCCACGCAACTGGCCGAACGCCTGGCCGCCTTTCAACTGAGCGATGTCCCCCCGGAGGTGGTTTTCCGCGCCAAGCTAATTCTTCTCGATACCCTCGGCGCCATGCTGGCCGCCTCCAACCAGAAGTACTCGGCCACTCGGATCCTCGCGGACTTCGCCCGCCTCCTCGGCGGCCGGCCCGAATCCAGTCTGATCGGCCAGCGCCTGAAGACCTCCTGCGTCAACGCCGCCCTGTTCAACGGCACGTTGGGTTACTACTGCGATATCGAGCCGCACCACGTCGGCGGGATCCTCCACGCGCCAGCGGTCATGGTACCGACCAGCCTGGCGGTCGCCGAGAAGGAAAACGTGAGCGGCCGGCACTTCCTCGAGGCCATCATCCTGGGGATCGAGGTCGCCTGCCGGGTGAGCTACGCCCTGAATCCCGTTGCGCTGTACAAGCGCGGCTTTCACCCCAGCGCGATCTGCGGCGCTTTCGGCGCCGCCGCGTCGGCGGGCCACCTGTTCCGCCTGTCGGCCGCGAAGTTCGCCATCGCCCTCGGCCTCGCCATGCAGCAGGCGTCGGGCCTCCTCGCCTGGGCCAGCGATCGCACCGAGAACTCCCGTCCTTTCAATCCCGGCCTCGCCGCGCGGAACGGGACTACCGCCGCGTACCTGGCCTCTCTGCGCTTCGGCGGCCCGCCCACGCCGTTCGAGGGCAAGTACGATGCCTTCACCGCCTTCTCTGGCGAGCGGAACCCTGAGGCCCTGCTCGCGGACTGGGGAAACCACTACTACCTCCCCGAGTTCACGTACAAGCTCTACTCCTCCTGCTCCTTCACCCATCCGGGCCTGGACGCCTTGATCTCCCTCGCCCGCGAGCATGACCTCAAGCCTGCGGACGTGCGGGAGATCGTCCTGCGGTTCCCCGCCTCCGGCGCGCACATGATCGACAACAACGAGTTGAAGTCCCACTGCGCCCAGTACGTCCTGCCGGTCGGCCTCGCCTTTGGCAAGGTGATGATTGACGACATCCTGCAGGATCGGATGCGGCATCCCGAGGTGGCGCGCCTGCGCGCCCGCACCCGGATGGTCGCTGACCCGGAACTGGACAAGGGGTGGCCGGAACGCTATTCCTCGATCGTCGAGGTCGCGACGGCCGACGGTCGCCGTCTGTGCAGGCGCGTGGATCACGCCAAGGGCACGATGGAAAATCCCTTGACCCCCGAGGAGATTCATCAGAAGTACATGAAGCTGGCCACCACCGTGACGTCGGCGGCGCACGCCGAGCGGATCGCCGACGCCGTTCGGCGCGTCCAGCGCGTCGAAGACGTTCGCGGCCTGGCCGCCATGCTCCGAACCCTGAAGCCGGCGACCCCGAGGCGGGGGGCCAAGAACGTCTCGCTTGTCTCGCGCTAAGACGGCCCACCCAACAAGAACGACGTCAGCGAGGGGGGAGCGTTGATGAATCGGCGGGGGGTGGGGATCGTCGCGGACCGGGGACCCCGCGAAGCGAGGCGAGGAGCCCACGGCCGGTCACGTGTTCCACGCGGACCCTGGCCAGCCCGCCCCGTAGCGCGGGATCGCCGGCGAACCAGACGCGAAGATAATTGTCGCTGAGACCTTCCAGCAGCCCGTCCGGCCCCTCGCGATCCAAGACCGCTACTTCGAGGGTCTCGCCGAGAAAGCGTCGTTGGAACGCCTGGGCCTTCCGCGCGGCCAGGCCGCGCAGGGCGCGGCTCCGCTCTGCTTTCACCGCCTTGGGCACCTGGTTCGGATGCTCCGCCGCGTCGGTCCCCGGCCGACGCGAGAAGCTGAAGACGTGCAGCCCCGCGATGGGCAGCGCCTCGAGGAGGTCGTGCGTCCGACGGAACGCCTCGTCATCCTCTCCCGGGAACCCCACGATGACATCCCCGCTCACCGCGATCCCCGGAACCACGGCGGCGAGGCGCTCGACCAACTCCCGGAACTGGGCGGCGGTATGGCCGCGGCGCATCCGGCGGAGGATCCCCTCGTCGCCGCTTTGGAGCGGCAGGTGCAGGTGGCGGCAGAACCGGGGCGACTCGGCCAGGAGGCGGATAAGGTCCGGCTTCACCTCGTGAGGATCGAGTGAGCTCAGTCGCATGCGGGGCGCCCCATCCAGGGAGGCGATCCGCAGGCAGAGCTCGGACAGCGACGTCGGCGGCGCGAGGTCTCGCCCGTATGTCCCCAGGTGGATGCCCGTGAGGACGACCTCGGGAAAGCCCGCGGCATGCAGACGTCGAATCTCGGCGAGGATCCGGTCGGGTTGCTGGCTGCGATTTCCGCCGCGCACCTCGGGGACGATGCAGAAGCTGCAGCCATAGTTGCAGCCGTCCTGCACCTTGAGAAACGCCCGCGTCCGGTCGGGATCGATCCCCGGACCGTAGTCGTCCACCTCACGACGGCCTCCGGACCCTCCGACAAGCACCCGGGCACCGCCATTCTTCCTGGCGTCCCGGAGGTGAGCCAAGAGCAGGGGCTTCCCCCCGTTCCCCAGAACCAGGTCCACTCCGGGGATCGCGGCCACCGCATCGGGGGCAGCCTGGGCATAACAGCCCGTGACCGCCACCAGCGCCGAGGGGTTCCGCCGCACCGCCTGCCGCGCCAGCCGGCGGGAGTCCGCATCCGCCTCGGCCGTGATGGTGCAGGTATTGATCACGTACACGTCGGCTGCAGCGGCGAAGGGGACGATCTGATACCCTTCGGCCTGCGCCTTGCCGCGCAGCGCATCCGTCTCGAACTGGTTCAGCCGGCACCCCACCGTGGCAAACGCGATCCGCATCCCTCAACTCTCTCACACCGGCTCTCGGCTCTCGCCTCTCGGCTCTCGGCTCTCCATCTCGAGGCCCACGCCCACCACGATCCGTTCGAGCTCCACGAGGTTCATCACGTCCTCGCGGTTGTACTCGAGAAGCAGTCGCAGGGCGTCCTGGTCCCCCTGGGTTTCGTACCGCGCCCGGAGATACAACGCATCCCAGCCGTTCATTCCCCGGGTGGCTCGAGCGATCCCGAAGCGCTCTTCCATGCGCTTCAGGCCGCCCTTCAATCCGACGCGCCGGCACTCCCGGAGCAAGTCCAGCGACCGGAAACGGGACCGCAGCTCAAGCCGGGTCTGGCGTTCGAGGATCGGCAGGTCGAACCGGTCCCCGTTGTAGGTGCAGAGGGTGTCCACACCTTCCAGCGCCTCCCACACGGCCACATCGGTGATCTCCCCACCCACGAGCTGGCGGAAGCCGCGGTCCTCGCGGTAGATCCCGACCACCGTCACCTGACCGCCGGCGCAGGTCTCGATGTCGAGATAGGCTTTCATCGCCCCAACGGACCGAATTACTGAACCTCGTAAATCAGGGTGACAGCGTTCCAGATGCAGAAGACGCCACTCACCTGTCTCGGGCACTCTTCGACGTTGGCGAGAATATCACAAGACCCCGCTGATTCAACCCTGAAAACCGATTCCATCGGTGGCCGCTTTCCTCAGTTCGCTTCCCAGCAGACGCACAGCGCGCAAAGTGGGGAAAACATCTCGCGGGGTTCCGACAAGAGCTGGGAGCATAGCCAGTGACTGGGGACTCGCAGTGCAGAGCTTCGAGGAGCAAAGTGAATCAGCGATTTCCTTTGTGTGTCCCATGGGTCCACTGGCTCCCACGAGGTGAGACCTGCCCGGTCATATGCCCTCCCTTGCGAGATCTCTCTTGCGAATTGCCGACGGTATGCGTATCCTCTGATGCCAGCGGAGGCTACGCCATGCCTGACATGCGTGAGAGGCGGCAGTTCGCACGATACCCGGTCCAGCTCCCCGTCGTGCATGAGGCCACATCCCCCGGATTCACGGGAAGCAGGGCAGGCTGGACCCGCGATTTGAGTGAGGGGGGCGCCTGCTTGGAGCTGGACGAGCGTCTCCCCATCCCGAGGCTCCTCCGCATCCACCTGCAGACGGACCGCGGTGCCATCGAGGTAGAGGCCCAGGTGGTCTGGGAGGTTGAAAGTCGGGAGTCCGGCGAAGGGAAAGGAGGGATCCTCCACGGCGTGGCCTTCACTCATCTCTCCCAGGACCAGCTTCAGGCCCTACGCGGCCTGCTCTTCTCTATCGAGCATGAGCGAAGAGCCGGCATCCGCCTGCCATTGGACCTCCCCGTCACATGTCAACCGAAGGATCCAACAGCAGGGCCGCTCCAAGGACGCACAGGGGATGTGAGCCGGGGCGGGCTCTTGCTGCGGCTGTCCCAGGTTCTAGCGCCCGGGACGGCGCTCCAACTTACACTCGATCACCCCAACGGTCGGGTCACGGCAGAGGGGGAGATTGTCTGGGCAGAGTCTCCGGAGAGACGAACCGCCGGGGAGCCGATCCGGCACGGATTGCGCTTTAATGCCCTTGGCTGGTCCACGTCGCTTTCGCTGGCCCTTTTGATGACCGAGTCAGCTCGGTCATCCTCGCACCACTGATCCCTATTGCCCATTGCTGGAAAGCACTTGACCGCAACTGGCGCCAGCGGAGACCACACCATGCCCGATGCCTCGGAGAGACGGCAATTCGCTCGATGTCCTGTCCAACTCCCCCTCCTATACAAGGCGGGATACCCGGCGCCCATCAAGGCCGGCGTGGGCTGGACGCGCAACCTGAGCGCAGGGGGCGCCTGCCTGGAACTGGCCGAACGCCTCCAGACCGAGACGCCGATCCGTGCCCGCCTGCGGACGGACCGGGGGGCAGTGGATGTCGAGGCGGAGGTGGTCTGGGCCGGGGAGCCGGCGCCGACGGAAGGAGGCATCCTTCACGGCGTGGCCTTCAGGCAGATGGCGCCGGAACACCTCCAGGCACTCCAGGCTCTTCTCGCGACCGAAGGCGAGAGGCGGCGGGCCGGGGTCCGTCTGCCGTTGGAACTCCCCGCGACATGCCGGCCCAAGGGGCAGGCGGGTCCACCTCTTCGGGAACGGACGGAGAATCTGAGTCGCGGGGGACTCTTGCTCCGCCTTCCCCAGCCTCTTCCTGTGGAGACGGTGGTCGAGGTCACCCTGCATTCGCCCCATGGGGCGCTCACGGTAGAGGGGGCGGTCGTCTGGGTGGATCCACCGGAGCGCCGGACGCCCGGACAGCTCATACGGCACGGCTTTCGGTTCACGGCCCTCGGCTGGTCCACCGCCCTATCTCTGGGGCTCGTCCTGGCGGCGTCTTGGTAGACCTTGCCTCCCGCACCTTCCCCCGCTCCCGCGGTTGACCGTGGTCCGGCTGCAGGAGACCGCGGGGCTCGTCGGCCAGGCGTCCCGCCGGCGTTCCCTCCGTCCGCTCACACCTGGAAGGGCAGCCCCAATCGCCCTGGGTTCGGGCACAGCATTGAGGAATGAGACCGCCAGGGATCGGGTTGTCTGGAATACGCAGGCGAACGGAGGCCAGATGATTTCCCCGCCTGACAACTGGATGGATTGCCTTCGGAGAGCATCGGGTGAACCTTGACCCGATTCATTAGAAGCTGCGCTAACCCCGCTTTGCACTTGGGAAGGACAACCGTAGGCTTGGCCCGGAAACAGATCCGGCACCCATCTTGCTTTTCCATCCCGGGAGGGTGCTTTCTGTAGTATCCTGGGCCACCATGGGGGAGGGGAAGGCCTTGTTGTCGAGCTGGATGGCCGACACTGATGTTCTCCCCCGATGCAGCTTTTTCGCGCTGGGTCGCTAAACTAAACCGGAAGGATGCCGCCAATGACGGATCAGTTGGAGAAGCGCGCAGGTTCTGAAGGAACTCCTCCTTTTCACGGGACGGAGCAGCGGCGGCACCCGCGGTATTCGATCCGGCTCCCTCTGCTGCACAAAGCAGAATCATCCGGGGCCGACCGGGCGGAAATGGGCTGGACCCACAACATGGGCGAAGGCGGGGCCTGCGTGGAACTGACCGAGCGCCTTCAACCTCAGGGACCGATCCGCGTCCGTCTTCAGACGGCCAAGGGCGCCATCGAGTTGGAGGCAAGGGTGGTCTGGTCGAGAGAAGCCGGCTCAGTGGGGGGCGGCATTCTCCACGGGATGGCCTTCACGCAGGTCGCCCCAGACCAGCTCGAGCCTCTGCGCGAGTTATTCCTCTCCGAAGGGTCGGTGCGGCATGCCGGGGTTCGGTGGCCGCTGGATGTCTCCGTCACCTGCCGACCCCAGGATCAGACAGGGCTGCCCGTCCAGGGCCGGACGGGTGACGTTGGTCGGGGGGGGCTCTTGCTTCGCCTCCCCGAGACTCTGCCTCCAGGCACCAGACTCGAGGTCACACTCCATACGTCCCAGGAGCCCCTCACGGTCTTGGGCGAAGTCGTCTGGGTGGAAGCTGTGAAAAGGCAGGTCCCGGGGGACCTGATCGGTCACGGCTTGCGTTTCACATCCCTCGGCCCCTCCCTCTCCAGCGCCCTCGGCCTCTTGCTGGCGGAGCCGCTCTAGCCATCGCCGCCGTTCTTCCCTGGTGATGGCGACCGCGCCTGCGCAGGAGCGCCCACCTTTCCCCGTCACACGTCTTCCCCTCTGGAGACTCCCGCGGCAGGGATGGTCTCGGCCATCCCGCCCGTCTGTGCCGCCGCCCTGACCCACCGGTGGCGGAGCCTGGCGCAGAATCCTGGATGCCCCGGGCTTCTCATTCGGACACACCGATCGCCCGGTCTGGGCTGCAATTACTCCTCCCAGATTCGACTGCTGTTTCCCATGTTGCCCAGAACCAGCTTGACACTCAGGGCTGAAAGATCGGGGGGTTACGAGGCTTCCGAGGCAGGAGTTGCGTCCTGGTTGCGTCCAGGCTCGGTCAGGATGGCCTGGAAAACATCCGCAGCTGCCCGGGTTGCCGCAGGGGTCAGGTGGCCGTACACGTCCGCTGTAATGGCGATGCTGGCATGGCCGAGTTGCCTGGATACCACCAGGAGCGGCACGCCTCGATCAATTCGCTGGTGCTGCGCTCCCCCATGAGGAGGCCCAGGGGGAGTGGCCTGGCGATCAGGGACAGGTCCCCGCGTCCCACAAACATTCGCTCACCCACCGAGATCTGGACGACCCCGATGGCACTCAGGATCTTTATGGCTTCCTGGAGGGAGGAACGCCCCACGGAGAACTGGGCGATCAGTTCCCGCTCGGAGGGAGCTTGTCGCCCGGCTTCAGGCCGTCGTCCACGATGAGGGTGATCAGGCGCTTGATGATCTCTTCGGTGAGGCTGGTGCGGAGGATCGGGGTGAGGTGCCGCGGGTTGATCACGGTGGCTCCCGGGTGAGAATGGTCGGTTAGCAGATGGTCTGATGGCAGAAAACTATCCCACATAGCAAGGCGATGTCAAATCAAATCTCCAGACGGCACCCCTCCGAGCGTCGGGCCGGACGAGCGTACCGCAGGCCGAGTTCGCATATCTCGTGCGGTGCACCCGTCTGGTCCAAGGGATTCCAGTACGAAACGCTAGGCCTTTTCGTAGATCCGCTTCAACTCTCTCTCAGCCCAGGCCACGGCGTCCTTGGGCTTCTCGCCCTGCATAGCCTTGGCGAACATGTCCACGACGACGCTCTTCGAGTGGTGTGGTCCGCAAAAACTTCAGACGTTGCCCATAGCTCGAGCCGAATTCTACGCCATGATCAGTACCTAACCAATTGATTGTAAAAGAATCTTCCAACGTCGACCACTCTGGGGTGTGAACCATTGCACAATTATGGGTCCGTCCCCCCGGCACCCAAATTGCGCAAACCGTCCTCGACCTGAGCGGTGGTTCCCAATTGCCGAGGCGCATTGTTCCCGCTGACCTTCTGGAGAATCTGCACCTCTTCGGCGCATCCGCCCCCGTGCCGTCCGGCGGCACCATCGATGGCGCCCACGCTTGTCACGGGCTATGATTTGCCCAAAACTTCCACCCAGGGTTGCCACCCGACGAAGGCCCGGTGGTCGCGGTCCCGGAAGGGGGCGGATCACATCACCACTATGGGCGTTGTCTGGATTGAGTGTGAGGGTGGAACGTCTCGCCATGTCTGGATGGGTGGGTCTTCGGGAACGACAGGCGCCGGAGCGCTTGGACGAACCGCAGGACCTCGGCCCGCCGGATGTTGTGGGGATACAGCGCCCAGTAGAGCCCGAACCGGCGCCGGCGCGGGGCCACGGTGAGCGCGCTGATCGCCGAGAGCCGATCCCGGCGATCCCACTGGCGGAGGCGGGGCGTCTGGCCGCGCGGGGCCCAGGTGCGGCGGCAGACGGCCTGGAGCATGAAGCCGCTCTCGTCGAGAAACACGAGGCTACGGCCGGCGCGCCGGGCGTTTTTTTATGGCTCTACCGGCTTTCGTATGGGTAGAGATCCAGACCTCCGCAATGGAAGTAGATTGCCGTCTTAAAGTTCTCCGAGTTCCGGAATCCCCGAGCGGTTTTCTTGACCCATTGGATGGTAGCGTTGATGGCCTCCAGACCGGTAATCGCCCAGACCAAGGTAATATCGGAGAGCATGGATGCGGTCTATAAGCGTCTCAAGGGAAGATTTTAGGGGCGCTACTTCTCAACCTGGGTCGTCTTGCTGTTCACGCCTGTCACGTAGATGTGGGAAAAAGCTGAGTTCTTGGTTGCTCCGTGCCAGTGACTCTCCCCCGCCGGGAACAGGATAACATCCCCCGGGCCGACGGTTACCTCTTCCTTTTCGGTGGCACAGATACCTTTTCCTGAGGTCACAATGAGTATCTGGTCACTGGTATGGATATGGAACTTGTTCCGGACACCTTTACTGAAATTGACCTGGTTAATGATGAACTGCTTGCTCATGTCGCCGGTTATGACCGCCTGGCGTGTTACGGGTCCGGTAAAAAGAGTGCCGCCACCGGGCTCGGCGGGTACCTGGTTTATTTTTACGACCTTCATGATTTACCTCCCTCTCAAATCTATTTCAATCCGATTCTACCAGTGGAATAAGCAAAAGAAGTATTTAGCCGTCAACTACCTTCTTAAACAGTACTTTTCGAGAGCTTCGTGAGAGCCCATTTGGCGGCTTCGGTTTCAGCCGCCTTTTTGTTTTTACCCGAGCCACTGGCAACCACTGTTGTTCCGCCGACTGTTACCTCAACCGTAAATACCCGGTCGTGGTCGGGTCCAACCGCTGAAACCAGGCAGTAAGCTGGTGTCCCTTACGCGAAGTTGGAAACGGGCGCGGCCGGGACCGGCCAAGCCGGCGGGGCGCGGGACCCCAAAAAAACCGGAACCGGGCACAACAACCCAGGGGGAACCCGACGGTGACAGGGACGCTACTACCAGCGGAGGGGCGGGTCAAGCGGAATCTTCCGGGTTTTGAGGAAGGGGAAGATCAGACGAGACAGACCAGTCCCTCGGCCCCGGCTATGCGAGCACCGGATCGGGGACGGGAAAGTCGTCAAAGAGCAGTTCATAGGACCACTCGCGGGGCGGGTCAGCCCCCCGGCCATCGGGCGGGTCGGGCGGCGCGCGCGGGCACCGGCACCACGCGGCACTGCGGGCGCTCGCGGCCAAGTGGCTGAAGATCATCTTCGTGCTCTGGAAGCGGCACGTCCCGTACCGCGAGGAGTACTATCTGGCAACGATGGCGCGCCAGCAATTGCGGCAGGCAGCATGATGGTCAAAGACCCTTGACCGTCGCTATAGGAAGTCTCATGAGACGCGAATGACCACCAGCCTCTGCTCGCCCTCGGATCGCTCTCCTCCCCGAAAAACCCGTTGACAGGAGTCCGGTCCCGGCGGTATGCCATGCGGGGTCCAGCGAGGCGTCTCGCTCCGGCGGCCGCCTGCAGGCGATCGGTTCGCCGCCCAACCGTCTTCTCTCGTAGCTGCGTCCAGAGTGCCCGTGTACACGAAACCGTTTGTCCTGACCAGCCTTGCCTATCTCCTCTTTTTCAGCAACGTCAATGCGTACAACCTGCTCCCGCTTTACATCCAGGCCCTGGGCGGACGCGAAGGCGAGATCGGGACCATCATGGCCATGTTCAGTGTGGCCGCCATCCTCGGCCAGGCGACCCTGGGGGGGCTCCTGGATCGCTGGCCCCGGAAGCCTGTCCTCCTGGCCGCCACAGGCATCCTGACCGCTGTGTCGGCCGCCTTCGTAGGCACCAGCCGGCTGGGGGGGCACTTCTACGGCTTCCGGTTCCTGCAGGGGGTGGCCCTCGCCGTCTTCACCACGAGCAATCTGACCCTCATCGGAGAGCTCGCCCCGCCTGGCCAGCGGGCTGAGGCCGTCGGGATCTACGGCGCGGCGGGCCTCATGGCCGTCGCCCTCGGGCCAGCCCTCGGGGAAGTCGTCCTCCGGGCCTGGGGCTTCCAGCTCTTCTTCCTGGCCACCGTCCTGGTCGCCGGGGGTGCCCTCGCGCTCACCTGGGCCACGCCCATGCCCCCGGCGGGACCCACCCTGGCCGCCCCCTCGCTGGGGCGGACCTTCTGGCGGACCTACCTCCCGGTCCTCCTGCCCGTCTTCCAGTACGGCCTGGCCAATGCCATCCTCTTCGTCTTCCTCCCCCCATTCGCCCGGGGGATCGGCCTCGCGCGGGTCGGCCCCTTCTACCTCGCCTACACCGGGGCCGCCATCGCCGTGCGCTTCTGCGCCGGCGGCCTAGCGGACCGGTTCGGGCGGCAGCGGGTCATCCTCCCCTCTCTCGTGGGCATGACCGTGGGGCTCCTCATCTGTAGCGTCCTCCACGCCACCTGGCTTCTCGTCCTGATCGGGGTGGTCAACGGGACAGCCCAGGGGTTCGTCTTCCCGGCGACCAGCGCCCTGGCCTTCGACCAGGCGCCCCCTGGACGACGCAACCAGGCCCTCGCGATCTACAACATCGCCAACCTCCTGGGGGCGGCCCTCGGGGCCAGCGGGTTCGGCTGGCTGGCGGAGAACCTGGGCTACCGGCCAGGCTTCGTGCTGGCGAGCGTCGTGCTGGCGCCGGGCGTGCTGCTCTTCTGGCGGCAGCGGTGACCGGAGGACCAACACCCGGGAAACGACGAGGGTCGCTGAGCCCCGATCCAGGCACGGGTTGCAATAGACTTGCCTCTCTTCATGCTGGAGCGACCTCCGTTCCCATGCGTGGGCTTGGAAAATCAGGCTGACCCCGGTGGCCCATCGCGTAGCCACTGACATGTGAGATCGCCACTGCCCCATCGTCGTCTCGCCCCGGACTGTTTGTGCCGCCCACGGATCAAAGCCCGGGCGCCTGGTATCAGTTGTTCTCTCTTCAATACAAATACATCATGAGAAATCTCAAGACTTGTGATATATGATCCTCAAAAATGCGCTAATTGCATGCTGTGATCGGTCCTTACGAGGGGCGAGCTGGTTAGGACAATTGCAAATCCACCGGATACCGCGACTATTGCCTCACGCTCGAGATCATGCCCAAAGAAGAGGGCGTCGAACCAACAGGTCCACCGTACCCGAAGTCCGCTGCGCGGCCTCCGGTCCGGTGACCTGCAACGTTCGGCAGCCAAATGTAAGGTGTCTGTTTTCCAAGGGGAATATGAGATGAAAACTGCCGGAATCATTGGTGGAATTGGGCCGGAGTCAACCATTGAATACTATCGCTTGATCATCGCGGCCTATCGTCAACAAAAACCGGACGGCAGTTATCCGTCGTTCTTGATTAATAGCATCGATATGACGAAGATGCTGGATTTGATTGAAGCGAATGAACTCGTGGCGGTCACGGAATATTTACTAAGGGAAGTGCAAAAGTTGGCCAAGGCGGGAGCGGATTTTGGAGCGCTGGCTTCCAACACGCCGCACCTTGTGTTTGATGCGCTCCGTCGCCAGTCACCGATCCCGTTAGTCAGCATTGTGGAGACAGCGTGTGAAGCGGTTAAGGCGATAGGGTTGAAACGGGTGGGCTTATTGGGCACACGCTTCACGATGCAAGGGCGCTTCTACGCGGACGTTTTTAGCCGAGCAGGGATCACGCTGGTCGTACCGACGATGGACGAGCAAGCCTACATTCATAGCAAATACATGAGTGAATTGGTGAAGGGTTTGGTTCTCGCTGAGACGCGGGAACGATTGCTGGCGATCGTGGATCGGTTAACGGAAAATGAGGGGATTAGCGGGCTAATTCTGGGTGGGACTGAGTTGCCAATGATTTTGGGTGGGGCGACAGGTGCTGGAATTCCGTTTATGGATACGACGCGTATTCATGTCGAACGTATTGTGGCGCAGATCTTGTCGCCGTAGGCTGCCTAACCACCGTATGCACGCGACCCGCTCGCTTCGCTCGCTCGTGGGGACGTGCTCAGAGCCAACGAGACGTATCTCTCGAAAGTGGTTCTGAAGCGATCGCGCTTCGCGGGCGCGTGATACGCCACGTTGGGCGGCTTCCTTCAAAACCAGCCCGCGGAAAAATACGCCAACTTCTGCGTCAATGTGCACTATCCCAAAGGGATGGGAATCTAAAGGCCGTTTCACATTGACGTCGAACCCGCGCATGGCATGAATTCACTTGGCCGGCGATGCCACCCTGCCTTGTGATAGCAACCATTGCGCAGCCACACTACAAAAGGAAATTACGATGGATACCACTGATCAATCAACATTCATCCGGGGTCTACAACGGGCCTGGCAAAAAGAGCAGGCCAGTCAACGCATTTACCGCGCGCTGGTCCGACGCGAATCGAATGAAGTCCGGCGCAATGTCTTGCTTGGTTTGGCTGAAACCGAACAACGCCATGGCGAACGGTGGGCCATGCGTCTGCGCGAACTCGGCGCTGAGCTGCCACCCGATCGGGAGTCGCTGCGCGATCGAGCGTGGCGTTGGGCGTTGTTGCAGAGTGGCACCGACAACGCCCTGAAGCGCATCGAAAGCAACGAAGACGATGATACGAAGATGTACGAATCCCTGGCGCAATTAGCCCCAAGCGACACCGATCGAGCTGCGATTCAGGCCGTACTGCACGACGAAGAGGTGCATAGGGGCACGATGCAAAGAATCGGCGGCCCAACCTCGAACGCCGCGATTGGCCCTCAGGCGATGCTGGATACGATCCTGCATCGCGAGACCTGGCACCGGCGGGGTGGCGGGTGGATCGGGCAAGCCATCTACGGGGCGAACGATGGGTTAGGCTCGGTGTTTGGAATTGTCTCGGGCGTGGCGGGTGCAACCGCCGGCGGCCCGGCGGTGTTGCTCGCCGGACTCGCCGGGATGCTGGCCTCCGCGTTGTCGATGGGGTCCGGTGCGTATCTCGCCACCAAAGCCGAGCGCGAAGTGAACGAGGCGGAAATTCGCCGCGAGCGACAGGAGTTGCAGCAACACCCCGAAGAGGAACAGGAAGAACTCGCGCTGTTCTATCAACTCAAAGGTGTGCCGCAGGATGAGGCGAAGACTCTGGCCGCGCGCTTGATGACTCAACCGGAATCCGCGCTCAAGACGCTGGCGAGCGAAGAACTGGGCCTGTCGGCGCAATCGTATCCCAATCCTTGGACGGCAGCCTGGTCGGCGTCGCTATCGACGGCCTTAGGTGCGTTCATCCCGATCGTGCCGTTTTTCTTCACCCGCGGGTATCGCGCGATCATTGCCTCGTTTGTGATCAGCACCGTGGCCCACTTTGTGATCGGTGCGGCCAAGACGGTGGTGACCGGCTTGAGTCCGTGGCGCAGCGGGGCTGAGATGACCCTCGTCGGCTTGGGGGAGGCCCTAATCACGTACGTGTTGGGCCTTATCTTTGGGTCGATGGTGGGGTAAGCCCTGTCGTCCGCAAAAACTCCGTCCAGGCCCGTATACTCTCCTGCAGCGGGTTTGAATCCAGGATCTGAGGGGTGTTTTCCCGCCTGAAGTAGGTGCGTCCGATCAGCCCTGCGGGCAGACTGTCTGGCGGTCCTCTTGACAGGCCGAGGGGGCCGGGCGTACCCTTCGGACTGTCGCCCCTCCCCGTGATGACCGACGGAGGAGGCCCCATGGGGTCGCCCAGGGACAGCGCTCCGAACCCAAGGCGGGAAGGAAGCCCGTTGCGGGTTTATATTCCGCCCGGCAGGATGGCAGAGAAGGTGGGCGCCCCGCTTGTGCCCCGAGCCCGCGCCGAGTGTGACAGAGCTGTCCGATTGGCACCAGGGATTCTCCCGCCCGGGTGGTCCGCAACGACTTGATCCGAGATCGGTCAATCGTGCGTCTCAGTGAAATTTCAGGGGGTGAGGCAGGATGAGGCGGATTCGTGCGAACCACGCTCAATCTTTTCGATGGGACGGAGGATCGAGCTTCGGGGCCCCC
>Ga0181527_1000878_pt1 | contig 33080 bp, 25 predicted proteins | sample PEATcosm2014_Bin_30_FD_119762 | JGI IMG/M metagenome (GOLD analysis project Ga0181527, IMG submission 119762) | Peatland microbial communities from MTU Mesocosm Facility, Houghton, MI, USA - PEATcosm2014_Bin06_60_metaG | ecosystem: Environmental > Terrestrial > Soil > Wetlands > Peat | place...
GGCGCCACGCAAAGGGGGTAGGTCTGCCCCCGGCGCGTTTTTCAGGATACGCTGCTTATCCGGCAACGGCTTATGGGAACCGCCGCGATGAAAATCGAGGATTCTGAGGTCCAGTAGCGAAAGCCAGGCTAGGGGGCGTCGCAAGTTTATTAACCTTATTTCAGAGGGGGCGCGGTGGACTTATCAAACTTGTTTGTAATGGGGGGCGCTGGCGGCGGAGGCGATTTCCTCTCTCAATTCACCGCGCTTGATCCTCACGCGTACTCGTGCTAAAAGAACGCGTTCGTGTGGAGGTGCTTTCATTTCTCCGCCGCGCCGCGTCGGTGATGCCATGTTGTGGCACCCAGGGGATGGGGGGAAGTGAGGAGCGAGGACATGCCCGCCTTCAGGATCGCAGTCATCCCCGGCGACGGGGTCGGGATCGAAGTCGTGGCGGAAGGCCGACGCGTTCTCGAGGCCGCGGCGAGGCGCGAGCGGAACCTCACGCTCCGCTTCGCGACCTTCGGCTGGGGCAGCGCCTACTACCGGAAGTACGGCCGGATGATGCCTGCCGATGGGCTGGACACCCTCCGGAAATTCGACGCAATCTATCTCGGTGCGGTGGGGGACCCGAAGGTCCCGGACCACGTGACGCTTCACGGGTTGCTCTTCCCCATCCGCCGCAACTTCGACCAGTACGTGAACGTGCGGCCCGCCTATCTGTACCCGGGGGTTCCCACGCCGCTCGCCGACAAGGCCCCGGGCAGCATCGACATGCTGGTGATCCGGGAGAACACTGAGGGCGAATACGCCGACGTCGGGGGCCGGCTCTTCCGCGGGCCCGAGGCCGAGGTCGCCATCCAGGCCAACGTCTTCACCCGGCACGGGACCGAACGGATCATCCGCTACGCCTTCGAGCAGGCGCGGTTGCGAAGGAAGCACTTGACCTCCATCACCAAGTCCAACGCCCTGGCCCACAGCATGGTTTTCTGGGACGACGTCTTCCGGAGCGTGGCCCGCGACTACCCCGACGTGAAGACGGCTTCGATGCTGGTGGATGCGGCGTGCATGAACTTCGTGCGCCGGCCCGAGGCCTTCGACGTGGTGGTGGCCAGCAACCTGTTCGGGGACATCCTGACGGACCTCTCGGCGGCCGTGGTGGGAGGCATGGGCCTCGCCCCCGCGGCCAACCTGAACCCGACGAGGAAGTTCCCCTCGATGTTCGAGCCGGTGCACGGGTCGGCCCCCGACATCGCGGGCAAGGGGATCGTCAATCCCATGGCCGCCATCCTCACGGCGGCGATGATGCTGGACTTCCTGGGGGCCAAGCGGGCCGCGGCGCGCATCCAGAAGGCGGTGGCGACCGTCCTGGCCGAGGGGAAGGTGCGGACGCCAGATCTCGGCGGCCGGTCGAAGACCAGAGAGGTCACGGCGGCGATCTTGGGCGCGTTGTGAGTAGGGGAAAAAGTCGGCGCCTCCGGGTCCAGCCCTCGGACGCCGGGCCGCGACGGCACCCCGCCACGCCCAGATGGTACGCGGCGGGGTGGGGCCGTCTTGCTCCGCACCCGCTGTGCGGGTACCCGCGGCCTGCGGCCTCCTCCGCGCCGCCGTCACGCCAGGGGCGTGACGCGACGACCGGAGCGGACCCAACGAAATCGTTGGGTGCCCCCCACCGCACGGCCGGCTGCCTTCGGGGTGTCCCCGGAGGCGCCGATTCATGTTGCGGAGGGCTGACAGACACAACCAGAGGGAATGGTCCGGAAGGGCGACCCGAGCCGTCACGAGTGGCATTTTCCCTTGCGCGGCCGGATGCCGGTGTGTTACCTAAGAGATTCCGTCAATCCTCCGGGCCGCGCGACCGCGGCCCGGCACCCGGTTCCGATTCATTCCGCTGACCAACGAGGCGCACGATGAAACGACCCGAAACCGCCAAGATCCGAAACGTGGCCCTGGTCGCCCACGGGAGCGCGGGCAAGACGACGCTGACCGAGGCCATGCTCTTCACCGCCGGGGCCATGACCCGCCTGGGCCGGGTGGAGGATGGCACCACCACCACCGACTTCGATGAGGACGAGATCCGCCGCAAGATCAGCATCAGCGCCGCCATGGCCTGGTGCGAATGGAAGGGGCGCAAGTTCAACCTGGTGGACACGCCGGGCTTCGCCGCGTTCCTCACCGATGCCAAGAACGCCCTGCGGGTGGTGGACGGCGCCGTGGTGGTGGTGGGCGCCCCGGACGGGGTGAAGGTCCAGACCGAGAAAGTGTGGAGCTACGCCGCCGCCTACGAGCTGCCCAGGGTGATCTATCTGTCCAAGATGGATCGCGAGCGGGCGGAGTTCGCCCGCGCGCTGGAGGACGTCCAGAAGAACCTCTCGCCCAAGGCGGTCCCCCTCCAGGTACCCATCGGGCAGGAGGCGGGATTCGTGGGCGTGGTGGACCTCGTCCGGATGCGGGCCATCCGGTTTGCCACCGACGGCTCGGGAAAGCCCACGGAAGGGGACGTTCCCACCGAGGTGAAGTCCCTGGCCGAGAGGCAGCGCTCCGCTCTGGTCGAGGCCGTGGCCGAGGCCGATGACAAGCTGCTGGAGAAGTACCTGGAGAGCGGCGAGCTGACCGAGGCCGAGCTGAAGGATGGGCTGGCCCGCGGGATCCGGGAGCAGAAGCTCTTCCCGGTCCTGTGCGGCGCGCCGGCCCGGAACATCGCGGTCTCTCCGCTCCTGGACCTCCTCGTGGAGACGTTCCCCTCGCCCCCGGAGCGGCCGGCCCCGGAAGGGACGGACCCCAAGGGCAACGGGAGCATCAAGCGCGAGGCCAAGGACGAGGCGCGGTTCTCCGCGCTGGTCTTCAAGACCGTGGCGGATCCCTACGCCGGCAAGGTCACCATGTTCCGGGTGTATTCCGGGGCCATCACCTCGGATTCCAGCGTCCTGAATTCCACCAAGGGCGTGAAGGAGCGGATCGGGCAGTTGTTCCTCCTGCGGGGCAAGCAGCAGACGCCGGTGGAGTCTATCGGCGCCGGCGACCTGGGGGCCGTGGTCAAGCTGAAGGAGACCGGCACCGGCGACACCCTGTGCGACGAGAAGGCGCCCATCCGGCTGCCGGAGATCACGTTCCCCTCGCCGGTCATCTCTTTCGCCGTCGAGCCCAAGGCCAAGGGGGACGAGGACAGGATGAGCACCGCCTTCACCCGCCTGCGGGAGGAGGATCCGACCATCCAGATCCGCTACGACCCTCAGACCAAGGAGACGGTGGTCTCGGGGATGGGCCGGGCCCACGTGGAGATCGTGGCGGAGCGCCTCAAGCGCAAGTTCGGGGTGGACGTCACCCTCAAGACCCCGCGGGTCCCGTACAAGGAAACGATCAAGGCCAGGGCGCGCGAGATCCAGGGCCGCCACAAGAAGCAGACCGGCGGCCGCGGCCAGTTCGGCGACTGCTGGATCCACATGGAGCCGGTCCCGCGCGGCGGCGGCTTCGAATTCGTGAACCAGATCGTGGGCGGCGCCATTCCCCGCAACTTCATCCCGGCGGTGGAGAAGGGCGTCCTGGAGGGGATGGAGCGGGGGCCCATGGCCGGCTATCCGGTGGTGGACTTCAAGGTGATCCTGTACGACGGCTCCACCCACCCCGTGGACTCCTCCGAGCTGGCTTTCAAGCTGGCGGGGCGGCTGGCCTTCCGGAAGGCGATGACCCAGGCCAGGCCCACGCTGCTCGAGCCCATCATGACCGTCGAGGTGATCGCCCCCGGCGAGTGCATGGGGGACATCGTGGGAGACCTCAACAGTAAGCGGGGACGCGTCCTGGGCATCGAGGCCAAGGGCCGCAACCAGGCCGTGAAGGCCAACGTCCCCCTGGCGGAGATGCTGGAGTATGACTCGCGGCTCCGGTCCATCACCGGCGACCGGGGGGACTACAGCATGGAGTTCTCCCACTACGAGGAAGCCCCGGCCCACATCCAGGAGAAGATCGTGGCCGAGGCGAAGCGCCCCGAGGAGGAGGAAGAGGAGTAGCCCCGCCTCCGGCGGGACTTCGACGGGACGATTTTTCCCTTGCACGCCATGGAATGGCGTGGTATGGTTCGCGCGTCGAAGAGTGGGCAACTGCCCACTCTTTGTTTTTCGAGGGCCGCGCGGCCCCCGGAGGAGGGCCGTCGGTCCCTTATTGTGGGTCGAGGTGACTCGGAGGCGGCCATGCGGCGCGCCGCGGGGTCAGGACCTGGGCAGCGCACGGCGGAGATCGTCGAGCGCGTCCGCGCCCTGGCAGAGCCGATTCTCACGGACCGGGGGCTGGAACTCGTAGCGGTGGAGTTTCAGCGGGAGACCCGGGGCTGGATCCTCCGGTTGTACATGGACCGGCCGGGTGGGGTGACGTTGGACGATTGCCAGAGGGTGAGCGAGGAGCTGGGCGACCACCTGGACGTCGCGGACGTCATCGCGTATCCCTACCACCTGGAGGTCTCGTCTCCCGGCCTGGATCGGCCGCTCACGCGGGACGCGGACTTCATCGGCTTCGCCGGGAAGGCCGCCCGCATCGTGACGCGCGAGCCCATCGAGGGCCAGCGGAACTTTCGCGGCCGCCTGGGGGGCCTGGTGGATCAGGCGGTGCTCCTCACCCTGGCGGACGGCCGGCAGGTGCGAATCCCCCGGGGGCTCATCACCAAGGCGCGCCTGGAGATCGAACTCTAGTACGGCACTACTGGGTCGCGGGGTCCGCGAAGTCTTGTGCCGGTCCGGCGGCGGACCTCGGCACGCGGGACGCGTGGCCCCCTGCGGGAGGGATCGTATGGACCTGATGCAGGTCATTGATCAGATCGGGCGGGAGAAGGGGATCGAGAAGGGGATCCTGATCGAGGCCGTGGGCGCGGCCATCCTCTCGGCGTCCCGCAAGAGCCTTCCCCCCGCCCAGGCCGCCCTGGATCTCCGGGTGGATTTCGACGGGAAGTCGGGCCAGTTCATGCTCTACGCGGTGAAGAAGGTGGTCGAGACCGCCAGCAATCCCAAGGTCGAGATCAGCCTGGAAGACGCGATGAAGATCAACTCGGGGGCGCAGATCGGCGACGAGACGAAGAGCCCGGTCCCGGTGCCGGCGCAGAGCTTCGGCCGGATCGCCGCCCAGACGGCCAAGCAGGTCATCATCCAGCGGGTCCGGGAGGCGGAGCGCGACTCGGTGTACCAGACCTTCAAGGAAAAGGAGGGGGAGCTGGTCCACGGCGTCGTGCAGCGGGTCATCAAGGGGAATGCCATCCTCAACATCGGGAAGGCCGAGGCCATCCTGCCGGTGCGCGAACAGCTCCCCCGCGAGGAGTTCCGGGTGGGGGACCGGATCCGGGCCTACATCCTGGACGTGAAGAAGACCTCCAGGGGCTCCCAGATCGTCGTGTCGCGGACCCACCCGGGCTTCCTGAAGCGCCTGTTCGAGCTGGAGGTGCCCGAGATCTACGAAGGGGTCGTCGAGGTGCGCGCGGCGGCCCGGGAGGCGGGCGAGCGCGCCAAGATCGCCGTGCTCTCCAAGGACAGCAACGTGGATCCGGTCGGCGCCTGCGTGGGATACCGGGGCGCGCGGGTGCAGGCCATCGTGCGGGAGCTTCAGGGGGAGAAGATCGACATCATCCCGTGGCGCGAGGACTCGGCCGCCTTCGTGAAAGCCGCCCTGGCGCCGGCCGAGGTGCAGCAGGTGGCCGCCGACACCGAGGCGCGCACGCTCAAGGTCGTGGTGGCCGACGACCAGCTCTCGCTGGCCATCGGCCGGCGGGGGCAGAACGCGCGGCTGGCGGCCAAGCTGGTGGGCTGGAAAGTCGACATCCGGAGCACCTCGGAGCTCCAGCGCGAGGCGGAGGCTGCCCTCTCCAGCCTCATGGCGCCCGAGGCGAAGCCGGAGGCGGCGGCGCCCCTCGATGAAGGGGCGGCCGTGCAACAGCTCACGGCCCTGCCCGGCGTGGGGGAGAAGCTGGCGGCGCGCCTCGTCGCGGCCGGCTTCGGCAGCCTGGCGGCCCTGGCCGATGCGAGCCCCGAGGCCCTGCAGGAGGTGGAGGGGATCGGACCGAAGAGCGCGGAGAAAATCCTGCTCGCGGCGCGGGACGCGCTGGGCCAGGCCGGCGCGGCTGACGGCGCCCAGGGGGCGCCCGCGGAGGCCGCCGCGGCAGCGGGTGGAGCCGCGAAAGAGTCGGAGTGATGACCCGCCAAGCGGGGCGGGTCGCGGCCGTAAGGACGGAGCGCGTATGCTGAGCCGCCCGGTCCTCCGCACCTGTGTGGGCTGCCGGACCGTCCGGGACCGGCGCGAGCTGGTTCGGTTGGCGTTCGATCCGGCGGAGGGCCTGATCATGAATCCCCTCCGGGCCCGGGGTCGCGGTGCGTATCTCTGCCCCTCGATCGCCTGCCTGGAGAAGGCCTGGCATCGCCGGGTATTCCCGCGGGCTTTCCGACGGGATGCGCCGGGGCTCGACGGGGCGGCGGTTCGCGAGCGGTTCGAGGCGGAGCTGCGACGACCCATTGCAAGATGAGACAGCAATGGGTGCCCGCCATTGCAGGATGATGCAGCAATGGGTACCCCGGCTGGCCGCATAGGAGTGGCGGTTCTTTGCCGGGAGAGGGAACGGCGGCAGCCGCGGGGATGGCCGAGTGGGCCGTCCCGTCCGGAAAGCGAGATGAAGCGGTCGGCGCCGCTGTCCCGCGAATGGTCGTGGGGCGGTTGGAGCCAGGGTCCCGTCCGAAAAGATGGGGCCGCTGGAGGTAATGACGCGTGAGCACGGTCCGAGTGTACGACCTGGCGACGAAATTTCGCCTGACGACCAAGGAGGTCCTGGAGCGACTTCAGGCGGCGGGCGTCGAGGCGGCGACGTTCAGCAGCTCGGTGGACGAGGCGTCGGCGCGGGAGGCCCTGTCCCGGCCGGCGGCGAGGATCCCGGTCCGGACGATCCGCCCCGGGAGCGGGGCCACGGCCAAGCCGACGACCCGCCGGACGGCCCGTGGCAAGGCGACGGCCCCGAAGGCCAAGGCGGCCGCCACCGCCGAGGCCGCGGTTAAGCCGCGCGTCCGGAAGAAGCCGGCCGAGGCGGAGGCTGCGGCCGAGCCGAAACCTCGAACCCGCCGAACGCCAACGACGGTGACGTCCGGAGTGAAGCCGCTGGTGGTGACATTGGATGCTCCCACCGTCGAGCGCGCAACCATCGCAGCCATGCCCGGCGAACGTGCCACCCTCGAGGCAGCGATCCCCGTCATCGAGGCACCACCCAGCGGGCCGCCCAAGGTTGAAGTTCCGACCGACCTGGCGGCGCCGGCGGCCGCTCCGCCGGAGGCGCCGGGCATCGAGCCCACAAGGCCTGTCGAGGCTCCGAAGCCGGTGGAGCCGCCGAAGCCCGCGGTGGAACCGAGCAGGCCGGCGGCCGAGCCGCCTAGAATTGAACCGCCCCGACCGGTGCGTCCCCAGGCTCCGGCGCCGCCCGCGCCCCACCGGCGTGAACCGCAGCGGCCTGCCCCGGCCGCAGGGCCTGCGGCGGCCAAGGAGATCAAGTCCAAACCGATCCCGGCCCCGGAGGCGAAGCCGCGCCGGGAAGCTCCGCGACCGGCCGTGGAGCCGCCGCGGCTTTTCCGGGCCGGGGCCCAGGCGCCCGACATCGGCGCCCTGGAGGCGCCGCCGGCACCGGCCTACCTTCCGCCCATCGAGCCAGAGCTGGGGCTGCCCGTCGAGCCCAAGGCGCCGGTGATCCCGGCAGCGCCGCCCCGGGCGGCGAGGGTGGAACCCCCGACGCCTGCGGCGCCCCCCGTGCCCAAGATCCTGAAGGTCGGGGAGGGCCTGACGCCCAAGGATCTGGCGGGGAAGATGTCCGCCACGGTCAGCGACGTGATCAAGCGGCTGATCAAACTGGGGGTGCTGGCCACCATCAACACGTCCATCGACCTGGAGACGATCGGCAAGGTGGCCCAGCAGTTCGGCTATCGCGTGGAGCGGGCCTCACCCGAGGAGCTGGTGGAGGAGGTCAGCGAGGTCGAGGACCCCGCCTTGCTCAGACCGCGGGCGCCGGTGGTCACGGTGATGGGGCACGTGGACCACGGCAAGACCTCGCTTTTGGACGCCATCCGCCACACCAACGTGACCGCGACGGAGGCGGGCGGGATCACCCAGCACATCGGCGCACACGAGGTGGAGGTCCCGGGCCACGCCGTCAGCCGCGTCGTCTTCCTGGACACCCCGGGCCACGAGGCCTTCACGGCCATGCGCGCCCGCGGGGCGCATGCGACGGACATCGTGGTGCTGGTAGTGGCTGCCGATGACGGCGTCATGCCCCAGACCATCGAGGCCGTCAACCACGCCAAGGACGCCAAGGTGCCGATCCTCGTGGCGATCAACAAGATCGACAAGCCCAACGCCGATCCCAACCGAATCAAGCAGCAGCTCACGGAGTACGGGCTGGTGCCGGAGGAGTGGGGCGGGGACACCATCTTCGTCCCGGTCTCGGCCAAGCGGCGCGAGGGGATCGAGAACCTGCTGGACAACCTCCTGGTGCTGGCCGAGGTGCAGGAGCTGAAGGGGAACCCCGACAAGCCGGCCCGCGGCGTCGTCATCGAGGCCGAGCTGGACAAGGGCCGCGGGCCCGTGGCCACGGTCCTAGTGCAGACCGGGACGCTCAAGGTGGGGGACGCCATGGTGGCCGGACTGCACCACGGCAGGGTCCGGGCCATGATCAACGACAAGGGCAAGAAGCTCCACGAGGCGGGGCCTGCCACCCCGGTGGAGATCCTGGGCCTGTCGGGCGTGCCGCTGGCCGGCGACACCTTCGCCGCCCTGGGGGACGAGCGCAAGGCCCGCCAGATCGCCCTGGCGCGACAGGAGATGCACCGTCAGGAGACCATGGTGAGCCAGCCGCGCATCACCCTGGACGCCCTGCACCAGCAGATCCAGCAGGGCGCGGTGAAGGAATTGCGCATGATCATCAAGGGAGACGTCCAGGGCTCCGTCGAGCCGCTGCGCGAATCCCTGGAGCGCCTCGGCACCGAGCAGGTGATGGTCAAGGTCATCCACAGCTCCGTCGGCGCCATCACCGAGAGCGACGTCATGCTGGCGGCGGCGTCCAACGCCATCATCGTCGGCTTCAACGTCCGGCCCGAGCCGAAGGGGCAGCGACTGGCAGAGCAGGAGAAGGTGGACGTCCGCCTCTACACCGTCATCTACGACGCCATCAACCAGATCAAGGCCGCCATGGAGGGCCTGCTGGAGCCGCAGTACGTGGAGCATTCGCTGGGCCGCGTGGAGGTCCGCCAGATCTTCACCATCTCCAAGGTGGGGACCATCGCCGGCTCCTTCGTGGCGGACGGCAAGGTGGCGCGGGACGCCTCGGTGCGCGTGGTCCGCGACGGGCGGGTGGTCCACGAGGGGAAGATCGCCTCCCTCCGCCGCTTCAAGGACGACGTCCGCGAAGTCCTGAGCGGACAGGAGTGCGGCATCGGCCTCGTGAACTACAACGATATCCACCAGGGGGACGTGCTGGAGGTGTACGAGCTGGAGGAGGTCGCGCCCAAGCTCTAGTGTCCCGAGTCAGAAATCTGCGAACGAATCCAAGGCCTGCGGCGGCACCCCGAGCACGACCGGGCCCGTGGGCCAGCCGGCTTCGGGACGCCGTGGGGAAAATGGACACAGTTGCCTGCTAGCCCCGCATTCCACGGCGCGACGCGCCCCTCTGGGGCGGCGGCGCCGGAGCAAGGCTGGCCGGTTCTCGACGGAGCCCGGCGCCCGCAGGGGTGCCGCCGGAGGCCGCCGAATTATTAAGCGAACTTCCAACTCGGGACACGAGCGGGAATGACCGATGACCGACGACGAATGACCAATGACGAATGACGAATGACCAATGAGCGGTGGTCGTGGCCGGGCTCGGCACCATGACGGTCGGGAGTTGCAAGATCGAGCTCAGGATCCCGGGCAGCCGGTCGCTGAAGGACAAGCGGCGGGCGGTCAAGAGCATCAAGGATCGCGTCCAGGCGCGATTCAACGTGGGCATTGCCGAGGTGGATCGCCTGGACGACTGGCAGCGGGCCACGCTGGGGGTCGCGGCCGTGAGCAACGATTCGCGCCTGGTGGATGAAACCCTCTCCAAGGTGGTGAACTGGATCGAGGCGAACGGCGACGTCCTGGTGGTGGACTACGAGATCGACCTGGTCACCCACTGATCCCGCGTCCTGCGGGGGCGCCGCTGCACGCCGATCCCCGTTTCCCGACCCCAGTTTTCTCGGTTCACGTTCCCTCGTCCTGCGCCAATGCCGTTACCGTTCAAGCGGGCCGACCGGGTTGCCGGTCTGATCCAGGAAGAACTGAGCCGCGTGCTCCTGCGCGAGGTCAAGGACCCCCGGCTGCGCGAGGTGGTCATCACGGCCGTGCGGGTGAGCGCGGACCTGCGCCACGCCCGGGTGTTCTTCACGGCGTCCGTCCGCCCAGGCGGCGTGGAGGATGTCCTTACGGGCCTGCAATCGGCGGCCGGGTTCCTCCGGGCACACCTGGGCCGAACGCTGCGCCTCCGATACGCGCCGGAGCTGAGCTTCGAGGCGGATACGTCCGTGGAGCGCAGCCTGCGCGTGGCCGCGCTCCTGAAGCAGGTGGCCCCACGCGAAGACGAGGACGAAGGTGAGTGACCTGGATGGTATCGTCGGGGCCCTGAAGAGTGCGCCCTCGGTGGCGGTCTTGGCCCACGTGCGCCCGGACGGGGACGCCATCGGGGCGACGCTGGGGGCCAGCCTCGCCTTGGGCGAGGCCGGGAAGATCACGGCGGCGTACAACGCCGATCCCCTGCCTCCGGGCCTCGCCTGCCTCCCGGGGGCGGCCGACCTCTTGCGCGAAGTGCCCATCGGCCGCCGGTACGCCTGTTACCTGATCCTGGACACCAGCGATCTGGCGCGGACCGGCGGACTGCTGGACGGCCGGCCGGAAAACGCGGTGGTCCTCAACGTGGATCACCACGCCGACAACACCCGCTTCGGCGACGTGAACTGGGTGGAGCCCGGGGCCTCGTCGGCCGGCGAGATGGTGTACCGGCTCCTCACGCGGGCGGGCTTCCCGATCGGCAGGGCGGTGGCGACGAACCTCTACGCCGCCATCCTGACCGACACCGGCTCGTTCCAGCATGGGAACACGAGCCCCGAGGCGCTGCGGGCGGCGGCCGACCTCGTGGCCCGCGGGGCGGCGGTGGAGGACCTTGCCGCGGGGATGTACGGAAACCACGATCCTTCCGAGTGGCATCTGCTGAGCGAGGTTCTGGCGAGCCTCAGGCTGAGCCCGGACGGCCGTCTGGCCTGGGTCGAGGTCACCGCGGCCGCCCTGCAGCGCGCGGGGCTGGGCCTGGAAGCCACGGAGAACTTCATCGATTTCGTCCGGTCGGTCGGCGGGGTCCAGATCGCCATGATGTTCAAGGAGGCCTCGACCGGCGAGGTGGGGGTGAGCTTCCGCTCGCGCGGCAGCCTGGACGTGGCCCGTCTGGCGCGGCAGTTCGGCGGCGGCGGACACCGCAATGCGGCGGGATGCACGCTCCTCGAGCCCCTGCCCGCGGCGCGGGCGCGGGTGCTGGAGGCCGCACAATCATTGTTGATTTAGGATTTGTGATTGTGGATTTTCGATTGATGGCCAATCGGCAATCCTCAATCCAAAATCACAAATCCAATTTGATTGAGGATCTGTGATTGAGGATTTGGGATTGATCGGCAATCGGCAATCCTCAATCCAAAATCAAAAATCGGTTCGATGATGATCGCGCCCGAAGTGCATGGCGTCCTGAACATCAACAAGCCGGCGGGGATGACCTCCCACGACGTGGTGGACGCCGTGCGCAAGATCCTGGGCGTTCGCCGGGTAGGGCATACCGGCACGCTGGACCCCCAGGCCACGGGCGTCCTCCCTCTGTGCGTGGGCCGGGCGACGCGGATCGCCCAGTACCTCACCCAGGCGGACAAGGAGTACGTGATGACGCTCTGCCTGGGAGTCACCACGGACACGCTGGATGCCGCCGGCAAGGAGACGGGTCGGGCGGAGGAGGTCCGGGTCCGGCGCGAGGATGTCCTGGACGTCCTGCCCCGCTTCGTCGGGGAGATCCAGCAAGTGCCGCCCCTGTTCTCGGCCAAGAAATACCACGGGGAGCGGTTGTACCGCCTGGCGCGCCGGGGGGAGCAGGTGGAGCGCCATCCGATCACCGTCCGGGTCCACGCGTTGGAGCTCTTGGAGTTCGCGCCGCCTTTCGTCACGCTCAAGATGAGCTGCTCCAAAGGCACCTACGCCCGCAGCCTGTGCGACGACATCGGGCGTGCCCTGGGCTGCGGGGGCCACCTGCACGCGCTGACGCGGACGCGGTCGGGCCGCTTCGGCATGGACGGGATCCTGACGCTCGAAGGGCTGGAGCAGATGGTGCGGGAGGGGCGTCTGGGGGAGGTCCTCATCCCCGTTGCCGATGCCCTGGCCCACCTGCCCGCGGTCCGCGTCGCGCCGGAGGCGGGACGCCTCATCGCGCACGGAAGCGACGTGGCAGCCGGCCTGGTGGTGCAGTTTCCCTCCGGCCTCACCCGTGGGATGCTGGTGCGCGTGCTGGGCTACCGCAAGCAGCTCCTGTCGCTGGGGGAGACGACGGTGGCCTCGCCGGACTTCCCGGCGTGCGAGCCGACCCGCGTGGTGTTGCACCCCGTGCGGGTCTTTTCGGGCGGTTCGGGCTCGGCCTGAGGATCGGGCGACGATGCGCGTGATCCAGGCCACGATCCTCCAGGATCTCCAGTGGGACGTGCCGGTCCCGGTGCTGGCCATGGGCACCCTGGACGGCGTGCACCTGGGCCACCAGGAGATCCTGCGCCACGTGCGCGAGCGGGCCGTGGCCGTCGGCGGGACGCCCGCGGTGCTCACCTTCGCGCGGCACCCCCTGGAGGTTGTCCGGCCCGGACAGGCGCCGCCTCTGATCACGCCGCTCACGGTCAAGCTGGCGCTGCTCGACCGGCTGGGCATGGCGGCCGCGGTGGCCATCCACTTCTCGCCCGCCATCGCGGCACTGGAGGCGGAGGAGTTCGTGGAGCGGGTGCTGGTGGAGCGCCTCCGGGTCGTGGGCCTGTGCGTCGGCTATGACTTCGGATTCGGGAAGGGCCGCCGGGGGAATGCCGATCTCCTCCGTGCGCTAGCCCCGCGGTCCGGCTTCTGGCTGGAGGTGGTTCCTCCCGTGAGCCTGGACGGCCTGGTGGTCAGCAGCCGCATGATCCGAGGCCTCCTGGCCGAGGGTCGGGTGGAGGAGGCGCAGCGCTTCCTCGGCCGGCCGTACTGCCTGGCGGGCGAGGTCCAGGCGGGCGCAGGGCGCGGACGCGAGCTGGGCTTCGCCACGGCCAACCTGCCGCTCACCGAGCCGACGCCGCTCCGGGACGGGGTCTATGCCGGCCGGCTCCTCCTGCGCGGCGGCTTTCAGGACGCCATGCTGAACCTGGGGCGGGCGCCGACCTTCGGGCCGGGGGAGCGGCGGCTGGAGGTCCACGTGCCGGGCTGGCAGGAGCCGCTGTACGGTGAGGGGGTGGCGGCGTTCTTCCTGCGACGCCTGCGCGACGAGCAGCGCTTCGCCTCGGCCGAGGCGCTCATCGCGCAACTCAATCGCGACCGCGCGACCGCGGAGGCGGCGTGGGAGGCCGCGCGCGGTCTTCCCTGGCCAGAATGGACTTTACACTCCTGAGGGCCTGTGGTAACGTGCCCAAGATTATGGGGGACGCTGCGGGCCCCCCGACAGAGGAGAGGGCGGTCATGCCAAAGGATTTTGCGAACAAGGGTGGGATCATCGGGCAATACCGTCTGCACGAGCAGGATACGGGCTCGCCGGAGGTGCAGATCGCGCTCCTCAGCGGCCGGATCGGCTACCTGACGGAACATCTCACGGTGCACAAGAAGGATCACCATTCGCGGCGCGGCCTCCTGATGCTGGTGGGGCGCCGCCGCAAGCTGCTCGATTACCTGAAGGTCAAAGACATCGAGCGGTACAAGCGCGTGATCGAAAGGTTGGGCATTCGCAAATGACGTATCGGAGCGAGGTCAGTCTCGAGGGGAGGACCCTCAGCATCGAGGCCGGGCGCGTGGCCCGGGCCGCCGACGGGGCGGTGTGGGTGCGCTATGGGGATACGGTGGTGCTGGTCACGGCAGTGGCCTCCAAGCAGCCCCGGGAGGGGATCGACTTCTTCCCCTTGACGGTGGATTACCAGGAACGGGCCTACGCCGCCGGGAAGATCCCCGGGGGCTTCTTCAAACGGGAGGGGCGGCCCCACGAGAAGGAGACCCTGGCCGCCCGCCTGATCGACCGCCCCATCCGCCCCCTGTTCCCCCACGGCTATCACCAGGATGTGCAAATCATCGCGACGGTCCTCTCCGCCGACCAGGAAAACGACCCCGACGTGCTAGCCGTGGTGGGGGCCTCGGCCGCACTCACCGTCTCGAACATTCCGTTCCTGGGCCCCATCGGCTGCGTGCGGATCGGGCGCCTGGACGGCCGCTTCGTCGTGAACCCGACCTACGCCCAGCTCGAGCAGAGCGACATGGACATGGTCCTGGCGGGCACGGAGCCGGCGGTGGTCATGGTCGAGGGCGGGTCCCGCGAGGCGACGGAGGAGGTGCTGCTGGAGGCGCTGCTGTTCGGCCACCGGGCGCTGCAGCCCATCATCCAGATGCAGCGCGACCTGGCCCGGCAGATGGGCGGCGTGAAGCCCGAGTTCGTCTCCGCGCCGGTGGATCCGGCGCTCCGGGCCCGGGTCGAGGAGCTGTGCCGGCCCCGCATTCGCGAGCTGGCCTTCGTCCCGGAGAAGGAGGAACAGCAGGCCCGGCGCGGGGTGCTGCTGGGCGAAGCCCTGGCGACCGTGGCGGGGGAGCCGCCGGCGACCGCGCTCCAGGTCAAGGAGGTCTTCGAGGAGCTGGAGAAGCAGGAGATGCGCCGGCTGATCCTGGAGGAGGGACGGCGCGCCGACGGGCGGAGCGTCACAGAGGTCCGCCCCATCACCTGCGAGGTCGGGGTCCTGCCGCGCACCCACGGATCCGCCCTGTTCACCCGGGGGCAGACCCAGGCGCTGGTGACGACGACCCTGGGCACCTCGGAGGACGAGCAGCGGTTGGACGACCTGGAGGGGGAATCGTTCAAGCGCTTCATGCTCCACTACAACTTCCCTCCCTTCTCGGTGGGGGAGGTCAAGTTCATGCGCGGCGCCAGCCGGCGGGACATCGGCCACGGCGCCCTGGCCGAGCGCGCCATCCAGCCCGTGCTGCCGGGGAAGGAGGAGTTCCCCTACACGGTGCGCATCGTCTCCGATATTCTGGAATCCAACGGCTCCTCCTCCATGGCGACGGTGTGCGGGGCCAGCCTGTCCCTCATGGACGCCGGCGTCCCGGTCCGGGCGGCGGTGGCCGGGGTGGCCATGGGGCTGGTGAAGGAAGGCGAGAAGACGGCGGTCCTCACCGACATCCAGGGGCTGGAGGATCATCTGGGCGACATGGACTTCAAGGTGGCGGGGACGCGGGCGGGGGTCACCTCCATCCAGATGGACATCAAGATCCAGGGGATCACCGAGGCCGTCCTGCGCCAGGCGCTGAGCCAGGCGCGGCAGGCGCGCCTCCACGTCCTGGACAGCATGGACCAGGCCCTGGCCAAGGCCCGGCAGGAGTTGAGCCCCTATGCGCCGCGGATCATCTCCTTCAAGATCCCCGTGGACAAGATCCGCGAGGTCATCGGCCCCGGCGGCAAGATCATCCGCGGGATCGTAGAGCAGACCGGCGTCAAGATCGACATCGAGGACGACGGGACCGTGGCCATCGCGTCGGTGGACGAGGCGGCGGCGCAGAAGGCCATGGAGATCATCGGCCGGATCGTCGAGGTCCCCGAGGTCGGCAAGGTCTACCTGGGCAAGGTGGTCAAGATCACGGACTTCGGCGCCTTCGTGGAGATCCTGCCGGGCACAGATGGGCTGCTGCACATCTCGCAGATCGCGCAGGAGCGGATCAAGCGGGTGGAGGACGTCCTCAAGGAGGGCGAGGAGATCATGGTCAAGGTGATCGAGGTGGACAAGGCGGGGAAGATCCGCCTGAGCCGCCGCGAGCTGCTGCGGGAAGCCGCCGAGAAGGGCGGGCCGCCCGCTGCGCCTCCTGCCGGGCCCAAGCAGGCCGAGGCTGAGGATCGGCCCCACGGGAGAAGGCCATCGGGACGCTAGGCAGCCTCTACAAGAAGGAGGTGCTCGGGAACAGCATCGTGGTCCTGACGGAGCGGATGCCCCAGGTGCGCTCCGTATCCATCGGGGTGTGGGTGAAGGTGGGATCCCGGAACGAGCCCGCGGAACGGGCGGGGGTGTCCCACTTCATCGAGCACCTGCTGTTCAAGGGCACGGAGAGCCGGAGCGCCGAGGAGATCGCCCAGGCCATCGACAGCGTCGGCGGGACGCTGGACGCCTTCACCTCGCGGGAGAACACCTGCCTGTACGCCAAGGTCCTGGGCGAGGACCTGCCGCTGGCGATGGACCTGCTCAGCGACCTCTTGCTGCACCCCCGCCTGGACCCCGCGGACATCGAGAAGGAGCGGCGCGTCGTCCTGGAAGAGATCAAGATGGTCGAGGACGACCCCGACGACCTGATCCACGACATCTTCGCGCAGCAGCTCTGGCGGGACCATCCCCTGGGGCGGCCCGTCTTGGGCTTCCGGCAGACCTTGCAGCAGCTCACCCGCCAGGACATCCTGGAGCACCTCCGCGATTTCTACCAGCCGGACGGGATCATCGTGGCGGCCGCGGGCGACCTGGACCACGGCCGCGTGGCGGAGCTCACCTGGTCCGCCTTCGGCGCGCGGCAGGGGAAGGCCGTGACCGCCAACGGGTCGTCGCCCGTCTCCTACCACACCGTCCATCACGAGGAGCGGGACTCGGCGCAGCTCCATCTGGTCCTGGGGGCGGAAGGCCTGCCCTACAACCACGGAAACCGGTACGCCTTCTACCTGCTGAACGCCATCCTGGGCAGCTCCATGAGCTCGCGGCTGTTCCAGGAGATTCGCGAGAAGCGCGGGCTGGCCTACTCGATCTACTCGTACCAGGCGTCCTACCAGGATTCGGGGCTGCTGGCCGTGTACGCCGGCACCAGCGCCGAGACGTACCCGCAGGTGGTGGACCTGATCCGCGCCGAGTTTGCGCGGCTGCGGCAGGGGCCGGTGGACCTCGCGGAGTTCCACCGGGCCAAGGCCCAACTCAAGGGCAACCTCCTCCTGGGACTGGAGAGCACCAGCAGCCGCATGACCCGCCTGGCCAAGACCGAGATCTACTTCGGACGCTACTTCGATCTCGACGAGATCATCCGGGGCATCGATGGGGTGTCGCCCGAAGCCTTCGCCGAACTCAACCGGTCCCTCTTCGAGCCAGAACGCTACGCCCTGACCACCATCGGCCACCTGAGCTGAGCCGGTTTGCCGGTTCGAGGTTCAAGGTTAAGTAAGACCTCGAACTAGCCCTGTACCCCGGTCGCTACGACTCCGCTCGCGGCGTTGTCTCTCCCCCCTGTCTGTGGTAGGCTGGCGACGGTGCATCGGTTCGAGGTTCCAGGTTCAGATTGGAAAAACCGCCGCACCTCGAACCGCTAAGCCGGCAACCCCTCCGAAGGAGAAGCCTTCGGCGGTTCTCCCGTTCGAGGTTCAAGGTTCGGGGTTGGAGAACCGCAGCACCCCGAACCGGCCAAGCTGGAACTCCTCCAAAGGAGGCGCCATGATCCCGCGATACTCCCGAAAGGAGATGGCCCGCATCTGGGCGGCCGAGAACCGCTTCGCCATCTGGCTCAAGATCGAGATCCTGGCGTGCGAGGGGTGGGCCGAGCTGGGGAAGGTGCCCCGGGAGGCCGTCGAGGAGATCAAGGCCAAGGCCGGCTTCGACGTCGCCCGCATCGACGCCATCGAGCGCGAGGTCAAGCACGACGTCATCGCCTTCCTCACCGCGGTGGCGGAGCGGGTGGGGCCGGCGTCCCGCCACATCCACCTCGGCCTCACCTCGTCCGACATCCTGGACACCGCGCTGGCCTGCCAGATGCGGGAGGCGGCCGAGCTTCTGCTGGAGGACGTGGCCGGGGTGGAGCGGGTCCTGGCGGACCTGGCGGTGAAGCACCAGGGCACGGTCATGATCGGCCGCACCCACGGGATCCACGCCGAGCCCATGACCTTCGGCCTCAAGCTGGCCATGTGGCTGATGGAGGTGCGTCGGGCCCGCGAGCGCCTCGTCCGGGCGCGGGACGTGGCGAGCTGCGGCAAGCTCTCCGGGGCCGTGGGGACGTTCGCCAACGTCCCCCCCCGGGTCGAGGAGTACGTCTGCGAGCGGCTGGGACTCAAGCCGGAGCCCATCTCCACCCAAATCATCCAGCGCGACCGCCATGCCGAGTACCTGGCGATGTTGGCCATCGTGGGCGCGTCCCTGGACAAGTTCGCCACCGAGATCCGGCACCTGCAGCGCACCGAGGTCCGCGAGGTGGAGGAGCCGTTCTCCGAGGGCCAGAAGGGGTCCTCGTCCATGCCGCACAAGCGCAACCCGGTCGCCTGCGAGCAGATCTCGGGATTGTCGCGCCTGCTCCGCAGCAACGTCCAGGCCGCCCTGGAGAACGTGGCGCTCTGGCACGAGCGGGACATCAGCCACTCCTCCGTGGAGCGGATCATTCTGCCCGACAGCACCATCCTGCTGGACTATCTTCTGGTCCGCTTCCGGGAGATCCTGGAGGGGATGCGGGTCTATCCGGAGAATATGCAGCGGAACCTGAAGGCCACCCGCGGCGTCGTCTTCTCCCAGCAGGTCCTCTTGGCGCTGGCCCAGGCCGGGGCTTCGCGCGAGGCGGCGTATCGGATGGTGCAGCGGAACGCCATGCGGGCGTGGGAAGAGGGCAAGGAGTTCAAGGCGCTCCTCCTGAATGACCCCGAGGTGCGCGCGGTCCTCGGCGAGGCCGCAATTGAAAGCTGCTTCGATCTGGGGTATCATCTGCGCCACGTCGGGGAGATTTTCCGTCGCGTCGGGCTCACCGGCGGTTCGGGCGACGCGGCGGGGTAGGGCGACAGGGATAGAGACAGGGAGGGAGGGCCTAGCGCCGGGTGCCGAGCACCGAGACGGGATCTATGGAACAGTCGAACTGTCGAACAGCCGAACCGTCGAACTGCGGCGGCGGTATCGCTATCGGATCTCGCTATCGGTTGAAGTGCTGTTTCGCTGTCGGTGGAACAAACGAGACCTGATACCGGGACAGGTAGGACCGATGGAGCGGGAACGGAAGATCTACGAGGGGAAGTGGAAGATCCTGTATGAGACATCCGATCCCGCCCTGCTCATCCTGCGATTCAAGGATGTGCCCATGCTCCCCCCGGGCGCGCGGCGACTGAAGGTGCCCCGGCGGGGGGCCATGAAGAACCAGATCTCGGCTGCGCTCTTCGGCCTGCTCCAGAAGAACGGGATCCCCACTCACTTCGTGGAGGTGCTGGGCGAGCGGGAGGTGCTGGTGCGCCGGCTCGAGATGATCCGGCTGGAAGTGGTCCTGCGGAACATCGCGGCCGGGACGCTCGCCAAGCGGCTGGGGATGGAGGTGGGGACCACGCTGCCCGCCCCGGTCCTGGAGTTCTACTACAAGAGCGACGCGCTGGGCGATCCGCTCCTCAACGAGTACCATGTGCGGGCCCTGGGCCTGGCCAGCTCCCAGGAGCTCAAGGCCATCCGCGAGACGACGTTCCGCGCCAACGGGGTGTTGCTGCCGTTCTTCGTCGAGCGGGAGATCCTGCTGGCCGACTTCAAGCTGGAGTTCGGGCGGCACAAGGGCGCGCTCTTGGTGGGGGACGAGCTGACGCCGGACGGCTGCCGCTTCTGGGACCGGGCCACCCGGGAGAACCTGGGCAAGGATCGGATGCGGCGCAGCGCCACCCGCGAGGCCGCGGCCTATCAGGAGATCTTCCGGCGCGTCTGTTCCTGAAACCCCGAAATGCGTTCGACGGTTCGACTGTTCGGTTGTTCGGGCGTTCGAGACCCACCGAACTGTCGAACTCTCGAACTGCCGAACCCTTTCGCGATGAGGCCATTCATGTTCGAAGCCCGGATCCACGTCACGCTGAAGAAGAGTGTCCTGGACCCCCAAGGCGACACGGTCCGGAGCGGCCTGGCATCCCTGGGATTCCAGGGTGTCAGCGATTGCCGGATCGGGAAGTTCATGGTCCTGCGCCTCGACGAGCGGGATATGGCCAGGGCCAAGGCCCAGGTGGACGAGATGTGCCGGAAGCTCCTGGCCAATCCGGTCATCGAGGACTACGTCTTCCAGATCACCGAGGCGGCCGAATGAAGTGGGGCGTCCTCATCTTCCCCGGGACCTGGAGCCACCAGGACTTCGCCCACGTCTTCCAGGATGTCCTGAAGGTGGACTGGGACTACATCTGGCACAAGGAAACCTCCGTGGCGGGATACGACTGCCTGTTCCTGCCGGGGGGGTTCGCCCACGGGGACTACCTGCGCTGCGGGGCCATCGCCCGCTTCTCGCCGGTGATGGACGCGGTGATCCGGTTCGCGAGAGAGGGCGGGCCGGTCATGGGCAGTTGCAACGGCTTCCAGATCCTGTGCGAGGCGGGGCTGCTGCCGGGGGCGCTGCTCCGGAACACGTCGCTCCAGTACCGGTGCCGGTGGGTCCACATCCGCACCGAGCGCTGCGACACACCCTTCACGCGCGCGGCGCGGCCGGGCCAGGTCCTGAAGATCCCGATCTCGCACGGCGAGGGCCGGTATTTCGCGCCGCCCGAGACGCTGGCCCGGCTCCGGCGAAACGGCCAGATCGTTTTCCGCTATAGCACGCCCGACGGGCAGATCACCGACGCGGCGAATCCCAACGGGGCGTTGGAGAACATCGCCGGGGTCTGCAACGAGGGCAGAAACGTCCTCGGCCTCATGCCCCATCCGGAGCGGGCCAGCGAGGCCCTGCTGGGCTCCGAGGACGGCCGATTGCTGTTCGAATCCGTGCTGACCGCGGCCCTCAGGCGCTGAGCCACTCCACCCCGGGGAATCCCCATGCGCGAGCCCAGCCTCATCACGCCCGACCTCATCGCCCAGCACGACATCACACCCGAGGAGTACCAACGGATCCGGGCCATCCTGGGGCGCGATCCGAACTTCACCGAGCTGGGAATCTTCTCGGTGATGTGGTCGGAGCACTGCAGCTACAAGAGCTCGCGCGTCCACCTCAAGCGGTTCCCGACGCAGGGGGAATGCATCCTCCAGGGCCCGGGCGAGAACGCTGGCGTCGTGGACATCGGGGACGGGTTGGCCATCGTCTTCAAGATGGAGAGCCATAACCACCCCTCGTTCATCGAGCCGCACCAGGGCGCGGCCACCGGCGTGGGCGGCATCATCCGGGACATCTTCACCATGGGCGCGCGCCCCATCGCCCTCCTGGATCCCCTCCGGTTCGGCACGCTCAACAGCGGCAAGTCGCGATACCTCGTGGGCGGCGTGGTGGGGGGGATCGGCGCCTACGGGAACGCGGTGGGGGTCCCGACCGTCGGAGGCGAACTGTGCGTCTCCGAGACGTATGCGGGGAACCCCCTGGTGAACGTCTTCTGCCTTGGCATTGCCCCGAAGGATCGGGTGTTCCTGGCCCGCGCCAGCGGCGAGGGAAACCCGGTCATCTACGTCGGGGCCAAGACGGGCCGGGACGGGATCCACGGGGTGACCATGGCCTCGGAGACGTTCGACGAGGGCTCGGAGGAGCGCCGGCCCACGGTCCAGGTGGGGGATCCCTTCAAGGAAAAGCTGCTCATCGAGGCGTGCCTGGAGTTGATGGCCGGGGACGCCGTCGTCGGGATCCAGGATATGGGGGGCGCGGGACTCACCTGCTCCACGTGCGAGATGGCCAGCCGCGGCGGGACGGGGATCGAGATCGACTTGGCCAAGGTGCCGCGCCGCGAGACGGGCATGATCCCGTACGAGGTGATGCTCTCGGAGTCCCAGGAGCGGATGCTCCTGATCGTCCGGCGCGGGGCCGAGCAGCAGGTGATGGACATCTTCCACAAGTGGGACCTGGACGCAGTGATCATCGGGCGGGTGACCGGGGACGGGTTGATGCGGGTCAAGGACGGGGACCGGGTGGTGGCGGAGATCCCGGCCCGCTCCCTGGCGGAGGAGGGGCCGGTGTATCACCGCCCCATGCAGCGCCCTGCCTACCTGGATGAGACGGAGCGGGCGGATCTGGCCGGGCTGCCCCTTCCGGAGAGGTTGGATCGAGTCCTCCTCGACCTGCTCGGCTCGCCGAACATCGCGTCCAAGCAGGCGATCTGGCAGCAGTACGACCACATGCTGTTCTGCAACACGGTGGTCGAGCCGGGTTCGGATGCCGCCGTCCTGCGGGTGCAGGGCACGCGCAAGGGGCTGGCGCTTTCGGCCGACGGGAACGGGCGCTACACCTACCTGGACCCCTACGAGGGCGGGAAGCTGGCGGTGGCCGAGGCGGCGAGAAACGTCGTGTGCGCCGGCGCCCGGCCCCTGGCCATCACGAACTGTCTGAACTTCGGCAGCCCGGAGCGCCCGGAGATCATGTGGCAATTCGCCGAGGCGGTGCGGGGGATGGCCGACGCCTGCCGGGCCCTCGGCTCGCCCGTGACCGGGGGGAACGTCAGCTTCTACAATGAGACGCTGGGGACCGCGATCTTCCCCACGCCCATCGTCGGGATGGTCGGCCTGCTGGATGACATCTCGCACGCCACCACGCAGTGGTTCAAGGCCGAGGGGGACGTGGTCTTCCTGCTGGGGGAGACCTTCGACGAGCTGGGCGGAAGCGAGTACCTCAAGGTCATCCACAACATGGAGGTGGGGCGGGCGCCCCGGCTGGACCTCGAGCGTGAGCGCGGGGTGCAGCAGGCTTGCCTGGCGGCGATCCGGGCGGGCATCGTGTCCTCGGCCCACGACTGCGCCGACGGGGGCCTGGCGGTGACCCTGGCCGAGTGCTGCCTGGCCGCGCCGGGGGCGCGGCTGGGGGCGAACCTCACACTGCCGGGCGACATGCGGCCGGATGCGCTGCTCTTCGGCGAGTCGGCCTCGCGCATCGTGGTGAGCGTGCGACCGGAGCACGCAGAAGAGCTCCGCGCCATCGCGAGGCGCCACGGCGCATCGTGCGCGGAGCTGGGCGTGGCAGGCGGGGATCACCTGACGCTCCGGGGGGAAGGATTCAGCCTTCGCGTCCCGGTGGAGGCGATCCACTGGGCCTGGAGCACGGGGCTCTCCCGCTCCCTGGAGTGAGCCGGGCGTTCCGTTGCCTGGAAGAGAGGTGTGCATGAAGACGATCAGCATCGGCGTCCTGGGGATGGGAACGATCGGGTCGGGCGTGGTGAAGCTCCTCCAAGACCACGCCGCCCTCCTGGACCGGAGGGTGGGGGCGCGGCTGCGCATCCGCAAGATCGCCGAGATCGGCACGCCACGGATCCCCGTGGATCCCAAGCTGCTCACCACCAACGCCATGGAGGTCATCAACGATCCCGAGGTGGACATCGTGGTGGAGCTGATCGGCGGGACCACCACGGCCCGCACCCTCTGCCTGGAAGCGGTGAACAAGGGGAAGCACCTGGTCACCGCGAACAAGGCCCTGCTGGCCGAGCACGGCCTGGAGATCTATCAGGCCGCGGCGGCGAGGCGCGTGGACCTGGGCTTCGAGGGCAGCGTCTGCGGCGCCATCCCCATCATCCGGTCGGTCCGCGAGGGCCTGGTGGCGAACCAGATCCAGTCCATAATGGGAATCGTCAACGGGACCACGAACTACATCCTGACCAAGATGTCCGAGACCGGGCAGGCCTTCGCCGACGTCCTGGCCGAGGCGCAGGCCAAGGGGTACGCCGAGGCGGACCCGACGCTGGACGTGAGCGGGCTGGATGCGGCTCACAAGCTGCAGATCCTGGCCTCCCTGGCCTACAACGCCTACATCCGGTTCTCCGACATCTACATCGAGGGGATCCAGAGGATCGAGGCCACCGACATCGCCTTCGCGCGCGAGCTGGGCTGCCGCATCAAGCTCCTGGCGATCGCCAAGGAGGAATCCGGCGGGTTGGAGGTGCGGGTCCATCCCACCATGATCCCGGAGGGGCATCTCTTGGCTTCGGTCGGCGGCGTCTACAACGCCGTGCACATCCGCGGCGATTCCGCCGGGTCGCTGATGTTCTCGGGCCGGGGCGCCGGGCAGATGCCCACGGCCTCGTCGGTGGTGGCCGACATCGTGGAGATCGCCCACAACATCGTCTTCCACCGTCCCTCCCGCGTGTCGCTGCTCCCCACCGGGACGATGGGAGAGGGCATCGCCCTGAAGCCCATGGAGCGCATCCGAAGCCGGTACTACCTGCGGGTCATGGCGGTGGACAAGCCGGGCGTCCTGTCCATGGTCTCGGGTGTCCTGGGAGACCACCACATCAGCATCGCCTCGGTGATCCAGAAGGGCCGGGCCGAGCAGGCCGCCGTCCCCGTGGTGATGCTCACCCACGAGGCGACGGAAGGCGACATGCAGAAGGCCCTCAGACGCATCAACCACCTCGAGGTGGTCGCGCAGGAAACGGTGTGCATCCGAGTCGAGGGGGCGGAGGAGTGAGCCGAGAGCCGCGAAGACCATGTGGCAATTGGGCAACCCGGCAATCGGGCAACTCGGAACCCCTGAGTGCCGAATTGCCGGATCGCCTTCCCATGGCGTTTCGGGTGCCCGGCACCGCCACTGGGTGCCTTTGGCGGTTACTGATTTCGAATTGGGGATAGACCATGGCCTGGAAGGGCCTGATCCATCAATACCGCGAATTTCTCCCGGTGAGCGGGACGACGCCGATCGTCACGCTCAATGAAGGGAACACGCCGCTCATCCGGGCGGATCGGCTGCGGCAGCGCTTCGGCATACCGTGCGAGGTGCACCTGAAGTACGAGGGCGCGAATCCCACCGGGTCGTTCAAGGACCGGGGGATGACGCTGGCCATGAGCAAGGCGGTGGAGCGGGGGGCCCAGGCCGTGATCTGCGCCTCGACCGGGAACACCTCGGCCTCGGCGGCGGCGTACGCGGCGCGCGCCGGCCTCAGGGCCTTCGTCCTGATCCCCGAGGGAAAGATCGCCGTGGGCAAGCTGGCCCAGGCCATGTTCCATGGGGCGGGCGTCCTCCAGATCCGGGGGAACTTCGACGACGCGCTGAAGCTCGTGCGGGAGATCTCGGAAAGGTACCCGATCGTCCTGGTGAACTCGCTGAACCCCGACCGTCTGGAGGGGCAGAAGACCGGGGCCTTCGAGGTCTGCGACCAACTGGGCGGATCGCCCAGTCACCTGTTCATTCCCGTGGGCAACGCGGGCAACATCACGGCCTACTGGCGCGGATTCCGCGAGTATCACAAAGCCGGCAAGGTCAGCCAACTCCCGCGGATGATCGGGTGGCAGGCCGAGGGGGCGGCGCCCATCGTCCGGGGCCACGTGGTCGAGCGCCCGGAGACGATCGCCTCGGCCATCCGGATCGGCAACCCGGCGAGTTGGCGGGGGGCGCAGGAGGCGGCCCAGGAATCCCGGGGCGTGATCGACATGGTGTCGGACGAGGAGATCCTGGACGCCTATGGGTTGCTGGCCCAGGTGGAGGGGGTCTTCTGCGAGGCGGCCTCGGCCGCATCGGTGGCCGGACTGGCCCGGTGGGCGAAGGCCGGCAAGTTCGCGGCGTCCGACCGGGTCGTCTGCGTCCTCACCGGCCACGGGCTGAAGGATCCCGACACGGCGGTGAAGCGGTCGCCAAAGCCAGCCAGCGTCGAGGCCGAGATCGGTCCGGTGCTGAGGGCGATGGGGATCTGAGCGGCGGGCGCTGCGGGGTTTTCCGTTGACAATTCGGAGGTTGCTTTGGTACGTTGAGGAGCCTCGCGGGAATAGCTCAGTTGGTAGAGCACAACCTTGCCAAGGTTGGGGTCGCGGGTTCGAATCCCGTTTCCCGCTCCAGCGATCATCCAGAGGGGCTGTGGACATTCCGACCACAGCCCCCGTTCTTTTCCGCCCGCCACCCTCTCGCCATAGGCAGACAGTTCGGAATGCCACTGTGCAGGAAGGAAACGCCTCGCCAATGAGTTCACCCATTATCTGAGAAGCCCACTACTTGGACAGGAGGAACCTATGGAATGCCGCAGGCTGGGGAGAACCGGCGTCCTGGTCAGTCCGTTGTGCCTGGGAGCGATGAACTTCGGCGGTCCCGCCAACGAGGAAGACTCTCTCGCCATCCTCAACCGCGCCCTGGAGGCTGGCGTCAACTTCATCGACACCGCCAACGTGTACACCGGTGGTGAAAGTGAGCGCATCGTCGGCAAGTTCCTGAAGGAGGGCGGCAAGCGTGCCCAGGTGGTACTGGCGACGAAGGTCCACGGCCGTGTAGGTACCTCGCCCAACGACGCTGGTGTGTCCCGCTATCACATTATCAAGGCCTGTGAGGATTCGCTCCGCTGCCTGCAGACCGACCACATCGACCTGTATCAGCAGCACCGCCCGTCGCTAACCATCCCCCAGGACGAGACGCTGCGAGCCTTCGACGACCTGGTGCGCTCGGGCAAAGTGCGCTACATCGGCAGCTCTACCTTCCCGGCCTGGATGGTGATGGAAGCGCTGGCCATCTCCGACCGGTACGGGCTGGCGCGCTTCATCAGCGAACAGTCGCCCTACAATCTCCTCGACCGGCGATTGGAGAACGAGATGATTCCGCTGTGCCTGAAGCACGGCCTGGCGGTGCTGCCCTGGTCACCGCTGGGGGGAGGCATCCTGGCCGGGCGCTATTCGGCCTCCGAGACGTTTCCCGAAGGCTCGCGCGCGGCCCGCATGGGGGCGATGTTCACCGACCGGATCTCGCACCGGGGCAAAGAGGTGGCGGTCGAGCTGGCAGCGATGGCCCAGGAGCGCGGGATGACCGCCAGCCAGCTTGGCCTGCTGTGGGTGAAAGACCAGCCGGGGGTGACTTCTCCCATCATTGGGCCGCGCACCCTGGCCCACTTGGAGGACGCTCTGGCCATTCTGGATAAGAAGCTGGACGACGCCGACCGTCCGTTGTTCGACGCTCTCGTGCATCCCGGCAACGCCGTCGCCGACTTCTTCAACAGCAACGAGTGGATGAAGGCGCGGATCATGAGCCAATCAGCGTGAGGATCCCGCCTTCTCGCGCCCGCGTGGCAGAACGCTGTGGCAGAACACCCTATGATCCACATCAGGCGAGGCGGGGGAGGGGCGAGGGTCTATCCGCTCCACCGGTGGTTGCCGTGAGGGCGGCAGAATCATCGAGAGGGCAAGAGCTGAGGTTCCGGCGCATCAGGCAGGCGCGCCCCGCGGCAGGAAATGGAAATTAAACTTTTGGAGCAACGTCCCGGCTGAAAAGAGGTAAGCCGGGCCAAGTTGACATACCTGGCAACGTCCCGGTTTAAAAGGTGATCGAGGCGCGAATGGTTGTGGACAGGCTCGTTCCGACCATGTACCGTAAGGGTGCCGGGTCCACGGCTGACGGACGTGATACACGTAGGGGAGCGGGGAAACGAATTCCTCACCCCTTGCCCGCGAGGCGTGGCGCGCGTGTAGAGTCAGTTGTAATCCGCGGAGGTTTTATCCGCGTTGAGGGAGGGGGATCGGTGCATCCGGCGAGACCGGGTGAGCTCTGGCCAAAGAAAGGAGACAGCAACCATGCAAGGTGCATTCGCCGGTAAGTATCTGCGCGTGAACCTGACCGAGGGGACAACCGCCGTTGACGAGTTTCCCGAACTGACCTACCGCATGTTCATGGGCGGGATCGCCATGGGGGCCTCGATCCTGATGCGAGAGCTCAAGCCGGGGGTGGATCCGCTCGGGCCCGACAATATCCTCGTGTTCGCGACCTGCCCCTTGAACGGCATCCCGCTCTCGGGAACGAGCCGCTTTGCCGTGGTCACGAAGTCACCCCTCACGGGCGGCTACGGCGAGGGAGAGGCCGGCGGCTGGTGGGGGCCGGAGCTGAAGTTCGCCGGCTTCGACGGGATCATCGTGACCGGACGGGCGCCCAAGCCCGTGTACCTCTGGATCACGGACGGCAAGGCGGAGATCCGGGATGGTTCCCACCTCTGGGGAAAGGTGTCGGGAGAGGTCCAGGACCTCCTGGTGGCCGAGACCGACACGCGGGCCCGCGTCCTGCAGTGCGGCATCGCCGGCGAGCGGGGCAACCTCATGGCGAACATCGTGAACGAGCTGAAGCACTTCAACGGCCGGAGCGGGCTGGGCGCGGTGATGGGCAGTAAGAAGCTCCGGGCCATCGTTGTACGGGGTCACGACAAGCTCGAGCCCAAGGACCGCGACGGGCTGCAGGCGGTCCTGAAGTGGTTCCGGGAGCACTACAACCGGGAAGCCGACACGCTGCACAAGTTCGGCACCTCGCGGAACGTGATGGTCATGAACGCGGACGGGATCCTGCCCACGCGGAACTTCCGCGAGGGGCAGTTCGAGGATGCGAAGAAGCTGAGCGGCCAGTACCTGGCCGAGACGATCCTGACCGACGAGGGGACCTGTTTCGCCTGCGCCGTGGCCTGCAAGCGCGAGGTGGATCTGCCCGACCTCGGCGTGAGCTCCAAGTACGGCGGGCCCGAGTACGAGACCATCGGCTCCAGCGGCTCCATCTGTGGGATCGGCGACCTCAAGGCCATCGCCAAGTTCCACCAGATCTGCGGCGAGTACGTGATGGATACCATCTCCGTCGGGATGACCATCGGCTTCGCCATGGAGTGCTTTGAGAACGGCATTCTCACCAGGGCCGACACGGACGGGATCGAGCTCCGCTTCGGCAACGCCGACGCGCTTCTGGCCATCACCGACAAGATCGGCAAGCGCGAAGGGCTGGGCGACCTCCTGGCCCTGGGGTCACACCGGGCGGCGGCGCGGATCGGCCGGGGGGCCGAGCAGTTCACCCTGACGGTCAAGAGGCAGGAACTCCCCATACATGAGCCGCGCGGGAAGCAGGCGCTCTCATTGGCGTACGCCACGTCTCCCACCGGGGCGGACCACCAGCGCGCCCCGCACGATCCGGTCTACGAGGGCTTCCACCCCGGCGGGGCGCACGCCCTGGAGCCTCTCGGTCTGGCCGAGGCCCTCCCCCGGCTGGAGCTCAGTCCCCGCAAGGTCCGCGCCTTCACCTACGCCTACCACTGGTGGGCCATGTCCAACTGTGTGGGGATCTGTAACCTGGCCGCGGTGCCCATGAACGTACTGGGAATCACCCCCGTGGTGAACGCCATGCGCGCCATCACGGGCTGGGACACCAGCCTGTGGGAGCTGATCAAGGTGGGTGAGCGCGCCAAGGCCCTGGCCCGCGCTTTCAACTGCCGCGAGGGCTTCACGCCGAAGGACGACCAACTGCCCAAGCGGCTGCACGAGGCCTTCACCAGCGGCCCCCTGAAGGGCGTTCGGGTTGATCCGGACACATTCGCTCGCGCGCTCCGGCTCTACCACCAGATGGAGGGCTGGGACCCGGAGACCGGCTGGCCGACATTCGCCAAGCTCGCTGAGCTGGGGATTGAGTGGGCGGCGAAACCGGGAGATACCTGGTAACACAGTGTGGGGGCTGCTGGGGCCTTCGTCTGGTCAGGCTGGGTGCGGTTCTTCTTTGTCGGATCCGATTTCCTGGACAGGGGGCGACCAGGTTACGCCGCGCATTCCCCGATGAAGGGGGCCACAAAAGCTTCGTCCTTACATGAGGAGTACCAGCGGGCCCTCGGAATCGCGGTGCGCCACATCTACCGCGCACTGACGGTGGGCCTACCGTAGCCGTCTCTTGTCAGCCCGATCGAGCGCGGCGGCGCCACAGCGCGCGTTCCGGCGGACCCTCTCCATCTGAGGAAGCGGGTGTCGCTCGACCCGCCCGAGAAGCGCCGCCAGTCACAGCTACTCGCTGCAAACGTTCCTTCCGTTCCCGTTTGTCTCCGCTAAGCTCCCGTGAGGATCACCGGATCGCCAGCAAGGGTCCATCAGGGAAGGGTCGATTTCCCGGATAGGCGCCGCGCCGCATCTTGAGCTATACTCTCAAGACACAGGGAGGCGACCATGGCCAAGCAATGGACGACGGACGAGTTGATGGAGCTGGTTCGGGGGTTTCAACCGGCCTGCATCGTGATCGCGGCGGCGGAGCTGGACGTGTTCACGATCCTACACGGCCAGCCGATGGACGCGGCGCGCCTGGCAGGTCGGCTCACGAGCGATCCGCGCGCCACGGCCGTCCTATTGGACGCCCTGGCGGCGATGCGGCTGCTGCACAAACAGGATGGGGTGTATAGAGTGCCCGCCGACGTTTCGGCCATGCTCACCGAGACCGGCGCCCACTGCATGCTGGGCATGGTCCGCCATCAGGGCAACTGCCTGCGCCGCTGGGCTCAACTGGCCAAGGTGACCTTGAGCGGCCGGCCCGCCGAAGACGTGAGCGTCCGCGGCCCCCAGGAGGATTCGGCCTCGTTCATCCGGGCGATGCACGAAATCTCCGGCCCGGTCGCGTCCACGCTGATTGAGAGCCTGGGGCCGCTGAAGTTCAATCATCTGTTGGACCTCGGCGGCGGCTCGGGCACCTGGACGATTCCGTTCCTGCGGCTCCACCCGACCGTCAAAGCTACGATCTTCGACCTGCCGGACGTCATTCCGATGGCCGAGCGCCTGCTGAGCAACGTCGGCATGGCGGACCGGGTCCGGCTGGTGCCGGGGAGCTTCTACACCGACGAGCTTCCGGGCGGGGCCGACTTGGCCTGGGTGAGCGCCATCGTGCATCAGAACTCGCGGGAGCAGAACCGGGCCATGTTCGGCAAGGTGTTCGCGGCCCTGGTGCCTGGCGGGCGCATCCTGATCCGCGACATCGTCATGGACGAGGACCGCACGAGCCCGCCGATGGGGGCGTTCTTTGCGGTCAACATGCTGGTGGGCACGCCCGGCGGCGGGACCTTCACGTTCTCCCAACTGCGTGACGACCTGGCGGCCGCGGGATTCTTCGGCGCCACGCTCCTCCGCCGGGGTGAGGCGATGGATTCCGTCGTCTGCGCGACGAAGCCCGGGTGAAGCCGACGGCGGGATGTCGCATTACAGGTTTGAGGATTGGGTGACGGGGCTTCGGGATGGCCCCTGACCGTGAGGCCCTCCACCTCCCGCGAGAACCTCGACCGAGCGGACTCCATCGCCTGCCTCCCACAGGTGCAAAACAGGCCGCTCAGATTGCGCTGGCCCTTCCTGCACCTTTCCCGGTAGTTGTTATTTCTGGCAACGTCTCTCAATACGCACGGACGCCGAAGCCGACAGCCCGGATTTCCGGTCCGCCGGAGCCGAGGGGGTGGGTAGGCGACGTCATGGTCTCAGTCTCACCTCCGCGTCGGCTTGAGTTGTCAGGACAATCTTGCCACGCGTATGGCCGCCCGCGCTGATTTCCTGGGCGCGACGCGCCTCGGAAAGCGGCAGGATGGTTTCCAGGATGGCCTTGAGCTTGCCAGAATCGACCAGCTTCGCGATTTCCGCCAGCTGCGACGCATTCGGCTGGACGAAGACAAATGCCTGCCGGACGCCGTGCGCTGCAGCCTCCTCCGGCGAGGGAGGGGTCAGAATTGAAACCAGGATTCCACCCTTCTTGAGGACCTTCCAGGATCGAGTCTGAGTGTCGCCTGCCATCGTGTCAAGGACGACATCCACATGGTGGGCAACGTCTTCAAAGCGCGCCTCCGTATAATCAATAGTCTCGTCGGCTCCCAACGTCCGCAGGAAGTCGTGATTGCGTTTGGACGCGGTGCCGATTACACGCGCGCCTTTCCACTTGGCGAGCTGCACCGCAAAGCTTCCGACGCCCCCCGCGGCAGCATGGATGAGGACCGTCTGACCCGAGTTGAGTTGAGCCGCATCGAAGAGTGATTGCCACGCGGTCAGTCCCGCGAGCGGTATTGCGGCAGCGTGAGTGTGGTCAATGGATCTCGGCTTCAGCGCCACCTCCGATTCCTTGACGGCAATGTATTCCGCATAGGCACCGTCCCGCGAGATATCCGGGCGGCTGTAGACTTTATCTCCCACCCTCAATCGGGTAACGCCGGGGCCGGTGCCCTCAACAACGCCGGAAAGGTCCCACCCCAGGATCAAGGGGAGCGGGTGGCCCAGGATCTGTTTGAGGTATCCTTCACGAATCTTCCAGTCCACCGGGTTGACGCCGGCGGCGCGGACCCGAATCAAGACTTCGCCGGGCCCCGCCTTCGGGCGTGGCGCGTCCTCGTACTTCAGGACCTCTGGACCACCATATACGTGCATTCGAACTGCCTTCATTGTTCCCATTGAGATCTCCCCTGTGCGCGGATTTGTGAAACCTCGGCTGCGCTCGAATTTCGCCGGCAGCGCGTCTGGTGAACATCAGTCACGACGCAGAGACGAGCGGAAGAGCACGATCACCAGGAGCCCGCCAAGGCGTACGCCATGTCTATTCCGTTTCGTCAATATCGCTGGAACTCACATCATCCCATCGCAGTTCTATCGCTCTCGTCCAAGCGCGATCACCGTCGTCCGTCGTGTGGCCTCTTGCTGCTTTGGTTTCCGCTCCGGTCTAGGGAGTTCAAACCGTTCCGTGGTCCGGCTGTACTGCGAACCGCCCATGCGGGCAACCAAGTCCAGCGACTGCGGATCAAGACGCCCCTCGCGCAACACTTCTTCTTTTAAGTGGACGGAAACGATTTCACCGATCACGAGGCTTCCGCCGGAGCTCTCGGTACCAAAATCAAGAATCTGGTATACCCTGCATTCAAAGCTGATGGGAGATTCGGCTACCTGGGGAGGGCTCACGTGTTGCGACGGGCGGATCCTCAGCTTGGCCAACTCGAACTCGTTTACCGAGGGCTCATACTCCCCGCTGGTCAGGTTCATGGCTTCGACCGAAGGAAACGTAACCGTATTTACAACGAATTCCCCGGTCTGGCGAATATTCCGCAATGTGTCCTTGACCCCCGTCCCGAGTGCTTTCCGATCTTCGGCCTGTCTGATTGACGGACAGAAACCGTGTCCTTTCGGGAAGCCTGCGCAAAGGTCACCGATCTTGTTTGCGGGTAGTCGGTCAGTGCAGAAGGCCGAGGAATAACGCCATCCCGTTGGCAACACACCGTTCGACTTTGGCCCACC
>Ga0181527_1000880_pt1 | contig 33043 bp, 30 predicted proteins | sample PEATcosm2014_Bin_30_FD_119762 | JGI IMG/M metagenome (GOLD analysis project Ga0181527, IMG submission 119762) | Peatland microbial communities from MTU Mesocosm Facility, Houghton, MI, USA - PEATcosm2014_Bin06_60_metaG | ecosystem: Environmental > Terrestrial > Soil > Wetlands > Peat | place...
GCGCGCGTGGCGGAGATCTTGTCCGGGGCACTCGTCAAGTACCTCGGTTGGTCCGTACACAACCACGCGAAGGAGAGTTCGGCTACCGCGTGAGCCGGTCCGCCTAGAAGTTTGCGGCCACCGGGATCACCTTGTCGCGGTAGGCGTCGAAGGTTTCGAGGACCCGGTCGTGCATCAGGTAGAGGGCGAACTGGTTCACCCCGATGTCCGCCAGTTCAGCGAGCCGTTCGATGTGCCGCTCGACCGGGCCGAGCAGGCAGAACCTGTCAACGACGTCGTCGGGTACGAAATCTACCGACGGGTTGTCCGCTCTGGAGTGGTGGCTGTAGTCGTACCCTTCACGCCCCTTCACGTATTCGGTCAGGACTCGTGGCACATCGGAGGACTCGCCGTAACGCGCCACAAGGTCCGCCACGTGATTGCCGACCATCCCCCCGAACCAGCGCAACTGGTCCCTCTGGTGGGCGAGGTCGTCGCCGACGTAAGCCGGGGCGGCCACACAAATCGTGAGATCCTCCGGCCGCCGGCCCGCGGAACGGGCTGCAGCTCGGACGGAGTCGATGGTCCAACGGGCGATGTCGGGGTCGGCGAGCTGGACGATGAGGCCGTCGGCCCGTTCGCCGATGACCTGCAACGCCTTCGGACCGTACCCAGCGCCCCAGACGGGCAGACGGCTGGCCTCAGCCCAGCGCAGCCTCACGGGGACGCCGTTGAGTACCGCCTCGCGGCCCTCGGCGAGTTCCTTGATTGACGTGATCGCCGCGGCGAACTGCTGCACGGTCGTCGGACCACGACCGATGACGCGCAGCGCCGAGTCGCCGCGCCCGATACCGCACACGGTCCGGTTTCCGAACATGTCGTTCAGGGTCGCGAACAGCGATGCCGTGATCGACACGTCACGAGTCGCCGGGTTGGTGACCATCGGGCCGACCCGGACGTGCGAAGTGGCGGAAAGAATGTGGGAGTAGATCACGAAGGGCTCCTGCCAGAGCACGCACGAGTCGTAGGTCCACACGTGACTGAAGCCTGCCTGCTCGGCGAGACGGGCGCGTTCGATGACCCAGCTCGCGGGAGGGTCGGTTTGAAGTACGAGGCCGATGTCCACCTGTCGCGCCCAGTTCTAATGGAGGTGCTGGGAAACCTGGCGCGGTACAAAGCGCCCATGGCCTGGCTCGCCCATGTACCGGCCGGCGCCGATGACCTGCCTGCCCCGGGAGAAGACCGCGTCGACCTGCCCTTTGATCCGCATGCCCTCGTAACAGGAGTAGTCGACGGCCATGTGATGTGTCGCCGCCGAGATCGTCTGCTCGCCGGCGGGGTCGTAGACGACGATGTCAGCGTCGGAGCCGGGGGCGACGGTCCCCTTGCGAGGGAAGAGGCCGAACATCTTCGCAGGGTTGGTGGAAGTCACCTCCACCCACCGGGCGAGGGATATCTCGCCCGCAATGACGCCCTGGAAGATCAGATCCATTCGATTCTCCACACCCGGCAGGCCGTTCGGGATCTTGGTGAAGTCGCCGACACCCAACTCCTTCTGCTCGGCGAAGCAGAACGGGCAATGGTCGGTGGCAACGACCGACAGGTCGTCTGTCCGCAATCCCCGCCAAAGCGCCGCCTGGTGCTCGCGAGGCCGCAATGGTGGCGTGCAGACAAACTTCGCACCCTCGAAGCCGGGCCGTGCCATGTCCTCTTCTGACAAGAAGAGGTACTGCGGGCACGTCTCGGCGAAGACGTTCTGGCCGCGATCGCGGGCCTCGACGATGGCCTCGAGGGCAGGCGTCGACGAGACGTGAACGATGTACAGCGGCGCCCGGGTGACCTGGGCCAGGCGGATGGCGCGGGCCGTGGCCTCGCCTTCCATCTCGGCAGGTCGCGTCAGGCCATGGTAAATGGGAGCTGTCTGCCCGCGGCCGATGGCAGCCGCGACTATGGCGTCGATGGCGATGCCGTTCTCGGCGTGCATCATGATGAGGGCACCGTTGCCGCTCGCGCGGTCCATGGCGCGCAGGATTTCCTTGTCGGTGGAATAGAAGACGCCGGGATAGGCCATGAAGAGCTTGAAGCTCGTCACGCCCTGGGCGACGAGCTCGTCCATCTCCTTCAGCGAAGCCTCCGTAACGTCCGAGATGATGGCGTGGAAGGCGTAGTCGACCGCACATGTGCTGTCGGCCTTTGCCTGCCAGGTGTCCATCCCGGCGAGCAGGGACTCGCCTTTGGTCTGGATCGCAAAATCGATGATCATCGTCGTGCCGCCCCACGCAGCCGCCCGCGTCCCAGTCTCGAAGGTGTCCGCCGACGTGGTTCCCCCGAAGGGCATGTCCATATGGGTGTGGGCATCGATGCCGCCGGGCACGACGTACTTGGCGGTCGCGTCGACTACGAGATCGGCACCCTGCTTCCAGGTCTCGGAGAGACCTGAAGACCCGGCGGCCAGGGCCGCAACCTTCTCGTCCTGGACCAGTACGTCCACCGGCGAAGCCCCGTCGGCCGTGACGAGGGTGCCGCCCGTGATGAGTGTGCGCATGGTCAGGCCTCGCAGAGCTTGTCGTAGGTCTCCGGCCGGCGGTCCCGGTAGAAGGCCCAGATGCGTCGGACCTCGTCGATCATGCCGAGGTCGAGATCGCCCACGACGACTGCCTCGTCGACATCGGAAGCCACCTCGCCGACGAATTGGCCACGAGGGTCGACGAAGTACGACTGCCCGTAGAACTCGTTGCCGCCGAGCGGCTCCACCCCGACCCGGTTGATCGTCCCGACGAAGTACTCGTTCGCCACCGCAGCTGCTGGCTGCTCCAGCCTCCACAGGTACTCGGACATCCCCCGGCTCGTCGCGGAGGGGTTGAAGACGATCTTGGCTCCCGCAAGTCCCAGGGCGCGCCAGCCCTCGGGGAAGTGGCGCTCGTAGCAGATGTAGACGCCGATCCGGCCGACCGCCGTGTCGAACACCGGATACCCGAGGTTGCCAGGCCGGAAGTAGAACTTCTCCCAGAAGCCGGCTACCTGTGGGATGTGGTTCTTGCGATGCTTGCCGAGATACCGCCCATCGGCGTCGATGACGGCCGCGGTGTTGTAGAAGACACCAGAGCTCTCCACTTCGTAAACGGGGACGACGAGCACGGTGCCGTTCTCTCTCGCCACGTCCATGAACTGCCTGATCGTGGGCCCATCCGGCACCGGTTCGGCCCAGTCGTACCAGGCGCCGTCTTGGACCTGGCAGAAGTAAGGACCGTTGAACAGTTCCTGCAAGCAGACGACTCTGGCTCCCTCAGCAGCCGCCTGTTGAACCGACCGGATCGCGTTCTCGGTCATCAGGTCCTTGTCTCCTGCCCACTGGGCCTGGACCAAGGCCGCGCGCACCACGTCACCCATGACGCCCTTCCTCTCCCCGCGTGGGTCTGGTCACACTCGCGCCTCGCGGAATCGTTGTCAACGGACCGTTCACCTTCCGTCGTTGCCTCCCCGCCTCAGGTGTTCTGCGGGAAACCAAGGTTGATCCCGCCATGGCTCGGGTCCAACCACCGACTGGTCACAACCTTGCCCCGCGTGAAGAAATGGACGCCTTCGGTGCCGTGGGCGTGGCTGTCCCCGAACAGCGAGGCCTTCCAGCCGCCGAAGGAGTAATAGGAGACCGGCACGGGGATGGGCACGTTGATGCCGACCATGCCGACCTCGACCTCGTTCTGGAAGCGGCGGGCGGCACCGCCGTCGTTGGTGAAGATGGCGGTGCCGTTCCCGTAGGGATTGGAGTTGACGAGCTCGACGGCGGCCTCGTAGCTCGGGACGCGCACAACCGAGAGCAGTGGTCCGAAGATCTCGTCTTTGTAGAGCGACATCTCGGGGGTCACCTTGTCGAACAAGCTCGGTCCCAGCCAGAAGCCGCCGGCATCGCCATCAACCACGGTCCCGCGGCCGTCGACTACGAGCTCGGCGCCCTCGGCCACGCCCGCATCCAGGTACGAGGCCACTTTGTCCCTATGGGCACTGGTGACAAGCGGCCCCATGTCGGTGCCCCGTCTCCCGTCGCCGGTCTTGAGGCGCGCCATGCGCTCGCAGATCTTCGCGACGAGCTCGTCCGCGACGGGCTCGACCACCACGAGCACGGAGATGGCCATGCAGCGCTCGCCGGCGGAGCCGAAGCCGGCGTTCACCGCCGAGTCGGCGGCGAGGTCCAAGTCCGCGTCGGGGAGCACGACCATGTGGTTCTTGGCACCACCCAGTGCCTGCACGCGCTTTCCGTGCCGGGTACCGCCCTCGTAGACATAGCGGGCGACAGGTGTCGAGCCTACGAACGAAACAGCCTTTATGTCCGGGTGCTCCAACAGCCGGTCGACGGCGACTTTGTCCCCCTGGACGACGTTGAACACCCCTGCCGGCAGACCGGCCTCTGCCCACAGCTCCGCCCAGAAGATCGAAGCCGAAGGGTCCTTCTCGCTCGGCTTCAGCACGACCGTGTTGCCACAGGCGATGGCGATCGGGAAGAACCAAACCGGGACCATCGCCGGAAAGTTGAACGGGCTGATGATCGCCACCGGGCCGAGCGGCTGGCGGATCGAGTACACGTCCAGGTTCGTCGAAGCGTTTTCGGAGTAACTGCCTTTCAGAAGCTGCGGGATGCCGCAGGCGAACTCGATGACCTCGAGGCCACGGTTCACCTCGCCGAGGGCGTCGTCGAGCACCTTGCCGTGCTCGGAGGTGACGATCTCGGCCAGATCACCGGCGCGCTCGTTCGCGAGCTGCCTGAAGGAGAAGAGCAGTTTCGAGCGCTGCGAAAGCGAGGTGCGGCGCCAGGTCGCAAAGGCCCTTGACGCCGCCGCGATAGCGCGGTCGACATCCCCCGGCGACGCGAATGCGACCCGTTTGGTGAGCTTGCCCGTCGCAGGGTCATAGACGTCACCGACGCGCTCTGCGCTGGCGTCGTCGGCCCTGCCGTCGATCCAGTGCGGAACGAGGGGCAGGCCCTGGGCAACATCACTTGTCATGAAAGCAGTCTCCTTCGCAATGCGACCGGCGTCGTCGCCGGCACGCTCATGGGAACGTGGGTGGTCCGCACGACTCGCTATCCGGCGACGGCGCGGTCGGTGATCTCCAAGGCCCGGTCAAGGACCTCGAAGCCTTGGGCGAGCTCCTCTTCTGTGATCGGTAGCGGCGGGTTGGTCATGACCTGGTTCCAGTGCAGGTTCACGAACACGCCGTTGTCGAGCAGGAACCGGTACAGCTCGGCCATCTCGGAGCTCGTCGCGTTGAACGGCGCCATCGGCTCGCCCGTGGCCCGGTTACGTACCAGCTCCAGGACGCCGAAGAGCCCGATGTTGCGGTGCGCGCCGACCGAAGGATGGCGGGCGGCGAGCTCGGCGTGGTGGCGGGCCATGACCTCGCCCATCTTGGCGGCGTGGGCGATGAGACCGTCTTCCTCATAGACCCGGATCGTGGCGAGGGCGGCCGCGAGGCAGTCGGCGTGAGAGTTGTAGGTGAGCCCTCCGGCGAACACATGGTCCTCGAAGTAGGCCGCCACTTGAGGCCGCATTCCGACGACCCCGAGGGGCAGGTAGCTCGAGGTGAGCCCCTTGGCGCAGGTGATCATGTCGGGGACAACGGCCCAGTGGTCAACCGCGAACCACGCCCCCGTCCGCCCGAAGCCGCTCATGACCTCGTCGGCGATCATCAAGATCCCGTAGCGGTCCAGAAGCTCGCGGACACCTTCCAGGTAGCCGTCGGGTGGCACGAGGATCCCGTTGGTCCCGGTCACCGGCTCGAGGATGAAGGCCGCGATGGTTCCCGGCCCCTCGAGCTCGATCGTCTCTTGGAGCTGCGCGAGGGCCTCTGCGGCCGAGGTCATCGGCCGCTCGGTGCCGTGGTAGAAGTCGAGGACATGGACGACTCCGGGGATGCCGGGCTCGTTGGGCCAGCGACGAGGGTCGCCCGTGAGTGTGATCGCCCCCGAGGTGGCGCCGTGGTAGGAGCGGTAGCGGGCGAGGATCTTGTTACGCCCGGTGACGGCTCTGGCGATCCGGATAGCGTTCTCGTTGGCCTCGGCGCCCCCGAGGGTGAAAAAGGACTTCTCGATGTCGCCGGGGAACAGCTCTGCAAGCTTGCGGCCCAACAGCGCCCGGGGCTCGGTGGCGGTGACGGCGGAGTTCGCGTAGGCGAGCTCTTGCGCCTGGCGGGTGATCGCCTCGATGACGCGGGCATCCCCGTGGCCGATGTTCACGCACATCAGCTGGCTGTTGAAGTCCAGGTAGCGCTTGCCGTCCGCGTCGTAGAAGTAGGCGCCCTTGGCTCGGACCACCGGTAGGGGCGAGACCTTCGACTGCACTGCCCAGTCGTAGAGGGTGTAGCGCCTCGACCACTCGATGATCTCCTCGGCGGACAGCCGCTGCGGCTTGGCTTCGGCGCTCATCTCGACCTCCAGTCTTCCCACGTTAGCGAGGTGCCAAGCGTCTCGATCGTGCGGAACCACCCGCTCCTTCGGCGACCATCCTGCCCCTTGCCTGCGGCTGTTGCAGCAGCGGCCCAGCTGGTTTCAAGTTGACGGCGCTGCTGACGGGCTCTGCCCGGGTGGTTATGGCGCTTGGAGGCCCGTGACCAACATGAGGGCACCGATGTTCGTCGCGCCTTTCGCCCGGGCACCTGTGCAACCCGGGAGGGCCTGCCCTGACGGTCCGGCGGACCCGAACGCACAATGGGTGGTGTCGGCTGGGTGGCGTTTGTCACCGGCCAGCCAGCGCTTGCACAGATGATCCACGAACTCGCTTGCCGTCCAGCGAAGATCTCCCTCGGGCAGAGCTCGGACTGGGAGCCTTTCGGTTGTCTCCGTACTCGTGCACGCGTCGCCCCGATAGTGGCGGCTGAAGGCACCGTCTCGGGCTATGGCGGCGGAACGTCGGCGAAGGCCAGCGGAATGGGGCGAAAACGGCCGGGAGCCATCCCTCTAGTGAACGGCTTGGTCCAGCGAGCCCGCGAGGCGCCCGCTAAGGGAGGACGGCCGGACGAAGGGACCGCAACTACAAGACATTGCTTCCCCTGGACCGGGAGGCCGCGCGCGTGGGACGATCTGATGGACAAGCAGCCCGACGGATGTCTCGGGGTGATTGGGGGGGAAGGCCATGGCACGAGTAATTGGTCGTACGCTGCACTCGACCTCGAGGCTCGGCGCTCTTGCCTGTTGCCTTGCGCTCATAGTCCTGCTGGGTGTGCAGGCGCCGACGTCTGCATCCACGGGCGTTGTTTCCGCGAAGTCGGCCAGCGCGATGCTGCATCTCGGCCCCTCAGCTTCGCAGGCGAATATCGTGCCTCTCTCGGGCCATTACCCGGTCGCGTTCATCCTGTGCGATTTTGACGATTGGCACTACGAACCCAACAGCATCGCGTATTACCAGAAGCTCTGGACCCAGCAGAACAAGGCGGGCGTGTTCAGCTCTCTGGCGGACTACTTCCATGACGTGTCCTTTGGCCAGATGGACCTCAAGGGCTCGAAGGTACTGGGCTGGTTCCACATGACCGTCAACCCCGAAACCTGGTACGAGGGAGGCAACGGGAACAGGGAAAGCGTCAGGTGGCTCGACTGCGTGAACGCGGCAGAGGCATCGGGCAGCGTCGACTTCGCCTCGCTGAAGTACCGCGCGCTCGTCGCTGTTACGCCGTCCATAGAGGGCAAGATCACGGGGAAGGGTCTCGCGGCGGAACCGGCGCTGGAGCCCGGCCAGAAGAGGCCGGCTCCCGAGACGATGACTGTCGATTCGACCGCAGACTGGCCACCGGCTCCGTTCTTGATGAGCTTGCCCAGCACCTCGGCGTTCCCGTTTGGTGAGAACGTCCGAGTCACGAAGGTAAGCGGCCATACTCTGACGCTCACTCGTGGCTTCAACGAGGGGGTCAAACAGCTACCAGGGCCATTCGCGGCCGTCCCGCCTGGAGGCATTGCTGTCGTGGACAGCGACGACGACTTCGCATACGTCGGACCGGTGACCGTCTACTCGCAGGAGGGTGCCCAGAGCTGCACGGGACTGGCCGACACGTTCTGCCCGAAGATCTTCGTCACTGCCCCGCAAGGAGCCATGGGATACACCACATTGAAGCTCGGGATTGCGAACCTGTTCGCCGGTGACGACCTGCACGACGGCAACGTCAATGCCGGCGTTGGTGACTCCGCGCACGAAGTGGGCCACACGACCGGCTACAACCACAGCCGTGTGCTGTCCACCTCGACTACTGACTACAACGACTGTTACGACCAGATGAGCTACAACGCGTGTGGACTGCCAGGCTTCCCGGGCGAGGCAGGGCCGCCTGACGGGGTGCTCAACTATGACGCGATCAACCTCGAGTTCCACGGTTGGATCCCTTCAAAGGCCATCTACAACTCGGCCGACCGCCCGCTGAAACAGACCACGCTCACACTGCACGCCCTCAGCGACCCGAACGCGCTGCACGCATTGGGGAAGTCGTACCTCGACGTACACATCCCCTCGCATGTCCAGATCGAGGATGTCTCGCCCAACAACGTGAACCCGACGATCCCCCCGACCTGTGCCGGCAAGGGATACCACTGTGTCAAGAGCCAGTACCTCACCGTCGAGTACCGACAGCGGTACGGCTTCGACCAGTCCCTGCAGGAGGAGTCCGTCAACACCGCGTGCGGCGCGGTCGCCCCTGCCGTGGGTGCAGTGGTGTTGCACCTGTACGCCCCAGACCCGAACAACAATCCCGGCCAAAACATCTCGTACCTGGTGGACTCGTACCCGGGCAAGAAGGCCAGGAACGGGAACCCGGTCTTTCTCCCGCATTGCGCCGCGCTTCAGCCCGGGGATGACTACGCCGACCCCGCCCACAACACCTACGTGGCTGTGAATTCCTTCGACAAGTCCTCGTTCACGGCCACGGTGACGGTCGGATCGTCGAAACTCACGCCCCGGCTGGTGTACTCGGGCAAACTGACCAGCTTCCAGGGTCAGGATGCGACATTGGCCGCGGATCTGACGGTCGGCGGAGCGCCGGTCCCGGACCAGCCGGTGAGCTTCTCGCTCGGAGGGGACCACTGCGGCCCAGTCACGACCGATGCGTCCGGGTATGCATCCTGCCAGGTGACCGACGCTCTCGGAGTGGCCACCTGGCCGGTCACGGCGTCATTTGCCGGAGACTCCGTCTACAACTCGGCAAGCGCAAAGGCGGCGGTCGCAGTCTGGACACCCCAGGGTTTCCAGCCTCAGGCGCTTACTGACCGGGCCCCGGCGCTCGCTTACTACGGGGGCGAGCTATTCGCGGCCTGGCTAGGCGCTACTGGAGACTCGATCGGCTACTCCGCCTACAACGGCTCGAGTTGGACACCACAGGCGTTCGTCACCTGGTCGGGGGGTGCGGCGCTCACCTCCGCGGCGCCTGCGCTGGCCGTCTTCGATGGTGAGCTGTACGCCGCCTGGACCGGCAAGACCGGCAACAAGATCTACTACTCGGCCTACAACGGCTCGAGCTGGAGCCCACAGCAAACCGTGAGCGGATCGTGGGGAAGCGCCCTCACCAACGCGAAACCGGCACTGGCGGTCTACGACGGCAGGTTGTACGCGGGCTGGAAAGGCAAGACCAGCGACCGCATCGGCTACTCGGCATTCGACGGCTCGAGCTGGGCGCCGCAGGTGTTGCTGTCGGAGAAGACCGATTACGCCCCGGCGTTTGTCGGCGACCCGTCCAACGGGTCGCTGGTCATTGCATGGACGACCTCGAGCAATCGGATCAACTACCTGTACTGCTGCGTGGTGCCGGTCTTCACTATCTCACAGGCACTGACGAATGAAGCTCCTGCCATGGCGTTCATGGGTACCGACACGCTGTATGTCGCGTGGAAGGGAATGACGGGCGACTCGGTCGCCTACAAGGCCTCGATCAACGGCGGGGGCTGGACTCCACAGGCCTTCGAGCCCCAGGCTCTCACCGACCAGGGCCCTGCGCTTGCCGTCAACGGCGACACCCTCTACGCGGGCTGGAAGGCGAAGAGCGCGAACACGGTCGGCTTCGCGTCGGCCAACATGCCGCCTTGAGACTGGGAGACCAGATGGCTCATCGGCACCTCGTACGGTCCGACCAACAAACTCCCAAGTAGTCGGCGATGTCGCACGGCGGGTTCCACGAATCGTTCGTGACGGGAAGCTCTTGCGCGACCAAGCTCCGCCGATGTTGTCGAAATAGCCGTCTGGTTCGGTCGGGTTCCACCGCTGACCTAGCGGGCGGGATCGGTGCACGGATGATAACGATCGGTCGCGCCCGCGGGAAGGGCGCTTCTCGGATCGGGAGGAACTGCGCGGATCGGTCGTAGCGGTCGGCCACCGAGGCAGGGTTCGTTCGCGGGCGTGCCGCGCCGACCCGGCCAACGTCGTTGTGCGAGACATGGGCGTGATAATCCACCGAAATCGGGGGTTATCCCCTGCTTGTCCTCTTGGAAGCCACAATCTGAGCTGCCTATGATGAAGCCGGATGATTTGAGACTTAGTGGGAGCGGTCCCGCACCGACGGAAAACGTTTCCACCACCGCAGCCAGCAGTGGGGGCCGGCTAACCTTGTGCCCCCCGGCTGGCTGTGGCCCGTGATCAGCTCGCATCCCGGCAGAGTATGGCGGCATTTTCACCTTGGGGAGCGGTAGCTGATTGTCGCGCCGAGGTGTTCAGCGGCCAGCGGCTGCGCTCACGAACCGCATGCGCTAGGGCTGGAGCTCGCGCCCCGCAGGACGATGCCAACGACTGGACAGCACCGGAACGTTGCGAACAGAGAGCGGGGCAAGTGTCCGGCCTTCGACGCGGCAACGGTACGGCGGAGGCTTGCCGGTGTTCGGGGCGACGTTCTGTCTTGCGACTGCCCCAGCGCGGACAGCGCGGCACTTCGGGGATGGAGGGTGCACACCCTGCGGAGGATCCATCGACAACGTGGCGCGTTCGCGGCGAAGATAGACCCATGGCCGCGCCACAACTCCCTCGTAGATACCTAGAGCCCGGCTGGTTCACCCGGAACGTCTTCAATCGTGCGGTGGCGGTGCTCACCCGAGCGGGTATGAGCGTGTGGGGATCACGCGAACTACGGGTCCGCGGGCGCAAGAGCGGGCAGTGGAGGTCAACGCCGGTCAACCTGCTCGGCTTCGCCGGCGAGCACTACCTGGTGGCTCCTCGCGGCGACACGCAGTGGGTTCGCAACCTGCGTGTCGCCGGTGATGGCGAGTTACGGTTGGGACGGCACAATCAGGCGTTCCAGGCGACAGAGTTGGCAGACGCGGAGAAGCTCGAGGTCCTGCGCGCCTACCTCAAGCGCTGGAAAGCGGAGGTGGGCGTCTTCTTCGGCGGGATCGGCGCCGATGCCTCGGATGCCGACCTGCTTCGCATCGCGCCCAACCACCCGGTGTTTCGCCTCGCGTTCATCAAAGGCGCGTGAAGCGCCCGTAAGGCGCCAATCGCTCTGGCCAGGCCGAGGCGGCGCACCGGATCGCGAGTAGAACTTGCAGACCGGAGAGAACTTCACAGCCCGGCCGAAGGAGAGGACCTAGTGTCAGCCTCATCGCAGGACTCGCTGGCAGCAGCTCCAGCACAAACGACGAATCGGCACCCGCCGTCGTGGTTCTCAGGCTGGCGCGTGCCGAACCCGCTCGCCACCCTTGACCCGATCCTCAAGCGCGACGAAGCCGACATCTTGTTCATCGCGGGCAACCTCGCCCTCGTCGCCTTCGACCTCATCGAGTGGCCAATCGCAGCGCTCATGCTCGCTTCGCACGCGATGGCCCGAAGCCGCTTCAAAGTCCTCCGAGCGGTAGCCGAAGTGGCCGAGGAAGCAGGATGACCGCCCTCGCCGCCCGGTCGCTGGCCGGTACTGGGCGGAACAAGTCCTGTTCGGGTAAGTCGCAGGCGAGCAGTGAAACGACGTACTCGCCTTAGAGCGGGACATCCACGAGCAGCGTACAAGCGTTGATCGACCCGAAAAACAACGCCGGCAGAACACTTGGCACCAGCGAGCACAACCCGCCCCCACCCTGTGCGAGCAACCTTGCGCCGGCCAGGACGGCCCACAACGGCCCAGGAAGCCTGGGGAAATAGCTCAACTCCGAAGCGTGGCTCGGTGCTGGCTCTCGACCGCGTCGATGCACTGAGTCCGGAGCTCTGCCACCTCGGCATCGGTCAGGGTCCGGTCAAGAGCGCAGAACCGCAACCGGTAGGCCACAGAGCGCGAACCCTCGTTCACTCCCGTTCCCCGATAGACATCGAAGAGTTCCACCGATTCGCACAGGTCGCCGGCAGCGCGACGAAGCGTCGCTTCGATCGCTGCCGCAGGGACCGAGTCTGCGACGACGAACGCGAGGTCGACGTCACTCGAGGGGAAGCGGCTCACCGGTCGTGCGACCAGCGGCCGCCGAGGTGCGGCGGCCAGCTTCTCGAGGTCGAGCTCGAGCCAGCCTGCCCTCGGGTACGGGAGGTCGTATGCCTGAAGCGTCTCTGGGTCGACCTCACCGACAAAGCCGAGCACGGTGTCGCCGGCGACGATCTCCGCGGTCCGCGCCGGGTGGAGGCCGGGCTTGCTGGCAGGGCGAAGCTCGGCACCTTCCAGTCGCAGCGCATCCGCGATCACTCGCCAGGCGTTCGCAGCCGCACCGGCGTCGTCGTCGACGTCCGCAAGAAGCAGCCCGATCAACTCCCACTCGTCGGGCAGCTCCGGGGCCGGCCCCTCTCGCTCGCCCGGCAAGGCAAACACGTCGCCGATCTCGAATAGCCGGAGCCACGGATGGCGGTGGCCGACGTTGTGACGCGCCGCCCCGAGCAGGCCCGGCAGCAGGCCCCCTCTGAGCACTGACTCCTCCGCGACCATGGGGTTCAGCAACGGGACCAAGGCGCTCACCACTCCTGCGCGTTCCTGGTCCCGCGGTTCGACGATCGACGTCGTCCATGCCTCGTGAGCGCCAAGCCCGGCCAGGATTCGCCTCAGCCGGCGCCGGAGGGACTGCAGCTCGGTGAGCCGACCGACATAGGGAGACCGCCGCTGGGACACCGGTAGCTCCTGGTAGCCGATCCGCCGCGCTACCTCCTCGGCGATATCCACCTCCCGCCGGACGTCAGGGCGGAACGACGGCACCTCGACCTCGAGAACCCCGGTTGCGGTCGGTTCACCGGGCAAACTCGTGACGAAGCCGAGCGGACCCAGGAGCCGTGCGATCTCGGCGTCCTGGAGCTCTGTTCCAAGAAGTGCACCAACCCGCTCGGCCCGGACCGGTATTCGCCACGGCACGTACGAGACAGGGTGTGCGTCGAGCCAACCCGATGCGACCACCGGCGGGGCCACCCCAGCCGCTCGGGCGGCCGCGGTCACGAGCTCGCAGAAACGCAGCGCCGCGCGCTCCATGCCTCTCGGATCCACACCGCGCTCGAACCGCACGGAGGCCTCACTCCTCAGCCCAATCCATCGTGCAGTCCGAGCAATGGCCAGAGGAACGAAGGAAGCGTCCTCGAGCAGCACGCGCGAAGCGTCATGGGTGATCTCGCTCGACTGGCCACCCATGATGCCTGCGATCCCGACCGGGCGGTCGTCGGCGTCGCATATCAGGCAGTCGCACGCCGCGAGAGGATCGTCCGAGCTGGCCGGTCGAGTCCCGAGCACTCGGGTGACTCCGTCAAGGGTGACGATCTCTTCGCCGGGCCGCGCCGCCCGAACGCGCAGCCCAAGGCCTCCGAGCCGATCGAGGTCGTAGGGATGGGTCGGCTGACCAAGCTCGAGCATGACGTAGTTCGACGCGTCGACGATCGAGTCGATCGGTCGCATCCCGGCCAGGGTCAGCCGGCGGCTCACGACCGCGGGTGAAGCCACACTGGTCACGCCGAGCAGCACCTTGCCCACGAGCCGATGGCACAGCTCCGGCGCCAACACCTCGACGCTCGCGTACCTAAGAGCCGGCTCGGGGCCTTCCTCGACGACAGGCTCGGGCAAGTGCAGCGGCAGCCTCAGGCGGGCGGCGATGTCCCGTGCGACGCCCGCAATGCAAAGGCAGTCGGGCCGGTTGCCCTCGATGGCGAGGTCGAACACGACATCGGGCTCGAATGCGGCGCCCAGGTAGTCGCCAAGCGGGAGTCCCAGTTCGACACCGGCATCCGACCGGGGACCACGCGGTTCGCCGGGTCCTGCCGATCCACCCGGTCCGCCGGGTCCTGTCGGACCGCCATCGGTCCGCCCGAGCACGAGGATTCCCTCCTGGTCCTCCGACAACCGCAGCTCGCGACCCGAGCACAGCATCCCGTTGGAGACCACGCCCCGCATCCGCCGCTGCTCGATACGAAACTCCCCCGGCAGCACCGCACCAACCGGCGCGAACACGACCACGTCTCCGACCTCGAAGTTCCAGGCACCGCAGACGACCTCGACCGGTTCGCGGCCGCCCGCATCGACCACGACCCGCCTGATCCTGTCGGCCTTCGGGATCGCGGCGATCTCGACCACGCGAGCCAGCACGACATCGCGCAATCCTTCGCCGACCTTCTCCACGCCCTCGACGACCAGGCCTAGCGCGTCGAGATCGGCTGCGAGCGCGGCAAGTTCCGCGCGGTCGGTCGGCCGCGTCTCGAGCGGGGTCAGCTCCCGCAACCACGACAGTGGAACGCGCACTTCCTCGTCTCCTCAAGTCTCGTCTGTGGTGCCTTGGCGGTGCCTGCTGGCGCCTTGGTGCCTCCTGACGCCCTGGCACACCTTGGCACGCCTTGGCCCTTGGCGGTGTCTTGGTGTCCTAGTGCCTCACACTTTGCCCTGCCTTGTCCAACTCCGCCGGCAACACGGGGGCCCACACCCTCGCATACCGGGTCACCTGAAGATCCTGTGAGCCGGCGGACACGCAGGTTTCGAACGATCCCGGGCCCTGGACTTCGACCGTGGACTCACGCGAACAACCAGCCGCGTGGCAACGCGGCACCGCGCCAGAGCCACAACCCCACAACGCAGTGGCCCCACAACCCACGCGCCGGACTCGAACCAGAGCTCAGAACTGCCCGAGGAACCTCACATCGTTCTCGATCATCACCCTCAGGTCCGCGATTTCGTGACGCATGATCGCCAACCGGTCTATACCGAATCCGAAGGCGAATCCCGTCCATTGTTCGGGATCGACGCCGGTCGCCTCGAACACCGCCGGGTGCACCATCCCGCAGCCCCCGAGCTCGATCCAGCCGACGCCGGCGCAGGTCCGGCAACCTTCACCGCCACAGATCACACACGACATCTCGAACTCGGCAGACGGCTCGGTGAACGGGAAGTACCCAGGCCGCAGCCGGGTCCTGGTCCCTTCGCCAAAGATGGCACGAACGAAGGTGTCGATCGTGCCCTTCAAGTCTGCGAAGGTGACACCCCGATCTACGACGAGTCCCTCGATTTGGTGGAACACGGGAAGATGTGACGAGTCCGGCGTGTCCTTGCGGTAGGTGCGGCCCGGCACCACGGCGTAGATCGGCAGGACGCCTCGCTCGAGGAGCCGGATCTGCACCGGCGAGGTATGGGGGCGCAGCAGGACACTCCACGGCTCGCCGAAGTCGACATAGAACGTGTCGAGAGGGCTCCGGGCAGGGTGATCCTCAGGGATGTTGAGTGCCTCGAAGTTCCGCCACCCTGTCTCGACCTCGGGACCCTCGGCAATCTCGTAGCCCATGCCGACGAAGACATCCTCGAGTGCCTCACGCACCTGTGTGACCAGATGCAGGTGACCGGCGAGACGCCCCGGCAGCACCTCGGTCAGGTCCAGGCGGTCCGCTGCGAGCCGCTCGACTCTGCCTGCCGCGACGAGCTCGGCCCGCCTGGCATCGGCGATCGCCTCGAGCCGCGTGCGCAGCTCGTTCAGCAGCCGACCGAGCACCCGGCGCTCCTCGGGCGCGATCGACCCCAGCTTCTGGTGCATCTTCGAGAAACGGGACCGTTTCGACCGGAACGCCACACGCTCACATTCCTCGAGTGTTGCCAGATCGGTGGCTCCTTCGAGCGCGGCCGTCGCCTCGGCCTCGAGCTGCGCGATCTGCTTGGCCGGATCGGTCGTCACGACGCCACCTTCGAACCCCTGGTCCTGCGGTCTGATCGGAACATGCTAGGGCACCTTCAACTAACGGATCGGCGGCGCCGAACTGCATCGAAGCAGAGCACCGCAGCGGTCATCGCCACGTTCAACGACTCTGTTCCATCTGCCATCGGGATCGTGATCGAACCGTCCAGCCCGGCAACGACCTCGTTGGGCAGTCCGGCCCCCTCGTTACCGAGCACGAACGCCGTCGGGCCATCCAGGTTCGCGACTGCATAGTCCGTCCCCCCTTGGGGAACCGTCGCCCAGCACCGGTAGCCGAGCGCGGCAAGACTCCCGAGCGCCTCGGCCGCCATGACATCAGTCACGAGCGGCACCCTGAACACTGCGCCGGCGCTCGCGCGCACCACCTTCGGATTGAACGGGTCGACAGTCCCCGAGCAGCAGATGACACCAGAGACCTTGGTGGCACCCGCGATACGGAGGACCGCCCCCAGGTTGCCGGGATCGCGCACGTCCACGCACACGAGAACCACGTCGCGTTCCGCGCTCTGCCCTGGCCGGGACAGCAGTTCGTCGAGCCCGAGGTCGACAGCCTCGACGACTGCACAAACCGATTGTGGGCTCACGGTGTCAGCCACCCGCTCCATGATGCCGGGACCGAGCTCGAAGACTGCCAGTCCGGTCCGGCCCGCCCGAGCGACGATGGCGGCCACCGGCGCCGACGACCGCCAGTCTGTGGCGACGAAAAGGCACTCGACGGGCGCACCCGCGTCGATCGCGGCCTCCACAATTCTCACGCCCTCGGCAACAAAGGCGTGCTCGGTCTCGCGCACGCTCGAACGACGGAGCAGCCGCCGCAGGCGCTGGACCCGGTGGTCGCGCGCCCCGAGCCTGCTCATGTTGCCGCTCATGTTGGCACCAACACTCAAGTTGACGTTGATGCTTAGGAGGCCGCCCTGTCGGGCTCCACGCCGACCCCTTCCCCGCCCACGTGATCGAGTGCCCCGAGGGTGACCCGTACCAGTGCCGAAAACGCCTGTGGGTCACGGACCGCAAGATCGGCAAGCATCTTGCGGTCGACGTCCACCTCCGCCTTGTGCAGGCCGGCAATGAACCGGCTGTACGTCGTGCCGTTGAGACGTGCCGCGGCATTGATGCGCTGGATCCAGAGCTTACGGAAGTCACCCTTTCTGGCCCTGCGGTCGCGGTAGGCGTACTGGAGCGAGTGCATGACTTGCTCGTTCGCCGCCCGGTACGAGCGCGACTTGTTGCCGTAGAAGCCCTGCGCGCGTTCGAGGACGGTCCTCCGGCGCTTCTTGCCGTGGACTGCGCGCTTGACCCTGGTCATTTCGGGGCTCCCTTCATCATCAATTCGAGTGCGATCTGTGGCATTGCAAAGATTCGGTCGGAGAGGCCGAGCCCAGTGCCGGACGGGGACCCGGGCGAGACGGTGACCCGGGACGGCAGGCTTGGCCGGGGCCTCAGATCCCGAGCAGCCGGCGAACGCTCTTGCGGTCGGCCGGAGAAACCCCGACCTCGCGGGCGAGACGGCGGGTCCGAACCGATGACTTCTTCTCGAGAAGGTGGCCGCGGTTCTGCTGCCGACGCCTGATCTTGCCGGTCCCGGTGATCTTGAAACGGGCCACTGCACCCCGGTCCGTCTTCTGCTTCGGCATTTCCGTACCCCTTCGTCTTCGTCTCGTACTTCGCTTGATGCTCCACGGCCTTCGACCGGCGAGTCGTGCCCTTCTTGCGGCACAGCTCCGTGACCGACGACCCGCAAGGGTTTCGACCCGGCCTGTGCAGCTGGCTCCTGACACCGAACAACCAGCCGGTGGCCCTTTCTGCGGGTGCTCCCGCCCGCCAGCCGCCCGCCGACATGCCGGTCCAGCGGACTTGGCCGGCGAGGAGGGAGTTTCCCTGCGGGCACCTCGACTCGGTGCTACTTCGTCTAGGTGTGCGTCTCCACCTGCGTATGCGACTCCAAGTTCGCGTGACTGTTGTCCGGCACTACCTCGTCGGGTCCTGGCCCAGTCACGTCAGGTGACTGTGACCCGAACTCACCCGTTGTCACAATCCCGGCCGGCGCGTTTCCGTTCGAGATCACCCGTTGTCGTTCCTCGGTCAACTGTTTCGCGTCTGATGACTGTTTCGCCCGCTTGTCCGGTGCGAGCACCATGACCATGTTCCGTCCGTCCAGGCGGCCCTCCATCTCGATCTTGGCCACTCCGTCGATCTGCTCTGTGATCCGCTCAAGAATGCGCTTGCCAAGGTCGGGGTGGATGACCTCCCGTCCCCGGAACATCACCGTCACCTTGACCTTGTGGCCCTCGCTCAGGAACCTGAGGACCTGGCGCGTCTTGGTGTCGAAGTCACCTGGGCCGATCTTCGGCCGGTACTTCATCTCCTTGATGCCGACATTGCTCGTCTTGCGCCGCGACTCCTTGGCTCGTTGCGCCGCATCGAACTTGAACTTCCCGTAATCCATGATCCGGCAGACCGGGGGATTCGCCAGAGGCGCCACCTCCACCAGGTCGAGATCCTGCTGCTGGGCAATGGCGAGCGCCTGCGCGAGAGGCGTGATCCCGAGCTGGCGACCTTCAGCGTCGACAAGCCGGACCTCACGAGCACGGATACGGTCGTTGATCCGTGGCTCATTGGAACTGGGAACAGTGGTGATTGGGCGTCGTCCTCTCGCTAGGGCCGAGACACTTCTCGACCGTACGAAAGGGAAGCCGGCAACGCCGACCGGTCACTCTCAAGACCCGGCGCACACATCGGCAGCACCGACAGTGGCCGGGTGGGAGTCACGCCATGGGCGCAGCCCCGCTTCCCTCAGTTGTCACCACGTACGCTAGCAGCATGAGCAGCCTGTGGACACCAGAAGGTGAACATCGCGTGCCGCGGCCGGGCGAAACTGGATCCGGTACAGCAGGATCCGCTGGCCCCGGAACGCCTGGAAGCCCCGGAGGCCCCGAAAGCCCGGGAACGCCGGGAACGCCGGGCGGGCCGCAACGAAAGCCGCCGGCGGCCCGTCGCGCGGGGGCCGAACCGGGCACCATGAGCGAGGACGAGCTGGCAACCGAGGAGGAGCTGCTCGAGGTGGCCAAGCACCTTGCCGCTGCCCCGGCGGAGGATGTGGTCGCGAACCATTGCTACGGGCTCTTCGAGCTCGCAGCCCTGCACCTCTCCCAACAGCCGCCCCAGCTCGACAAGGCACGACTGTCGATAGACGCCCTTGGTCTACTGGTCGACGGGCTCGGCGACCGTCTCGGCCAACATGCCAAGGCGCTCACAGACGGCCTGTCCCAACTCCGTCTCGCATTTGTCCGGATCGCCTCCGCGGCGTCGGCACCCGACGAGCAGGCCGACTCGGAACCGGGAGCCTGACTACCCGCCCGACAGGCCCAGCAACTCGACAATCTCGGCCCATCCACCTTCGCTCGCAGGGGCGAGCACCTGGTCCGCGCACGCGAGCACCGCCGCCGACGCGTCGGCGACGGCGAGAGCGAAGCAAGCTCCCTCGAGAAGCTCCACATCGTTGTCCGAGTCCCCGACCGCGAGCACGCGACCCGCATCCAGCCCCCGGGCGGCACAGAACGCCAGGACTCCGGCCCACTTGCTCACTCCGAGCGCCCGCAAGCTCAGGTGGAGACCGCCATGTGTCCGGTCGGTGGAAATCGCAGCCGCCACCGGTGACCGGGCCGTCACCTGAGCGGCCAGATCTCGTACCAGGGAAGGCTCGCCACCCAGGAGCGTGAACGCCAGGACTCTCAGGGTCCGTACAGCTGTCCACGGATCCTCCTCACGCACCCACGGCCCGAGACGGCGAAGGTACTCGGGATGAGTGAGCGGGTGCTCGCCGAGCACCACGTCTCGACCCGGGTCATCCACGTTGATACACGGGCTGATGCCCAGCTCCTCGAGGGTCTTCAGCACCTCGGCGGCAGCCGCGGGGCTGAAGGCGTGCCTGCAGAACGGCGTGGTCGCGCCGAATTCCAGCCCGATCGCACCATCGAGGAACACCCCCGGCAGGGCGACTCCGTTCACCTCCATCACCGGCCAGGCGCTCCGTGCCCGGCGACCCGTGGCGGCCAGCACCGGGACCGAGGCGGCACCAAGGACCGAGAGTGCCCGAAGCGTGCGGGGATGGCTCAGTCCCGTGCCGTCCCAAAGCGTCCCGTCGAGGTCGGTCACGACGAGGTCGATCCGAGGTGGAAAGGTCCGCTCGGCCATCGCGCACCGTACCGCAGACGAGCTCGGAGCCGGTCCGGAAGCTGAAACTGGTCTCATCTGCCGTTGACGACGTCGTCGAAGCGGTAGAGGAGCACTTCCGAGACCGCTTCGAAGCCGAGCCTCCGGTATATGGCGTTCGAGCCGGGGTTACGGAGCTGGGCGTACAGCACCGAGTTGGCACCTTCTGCGCTGCGAACCCACTCACACAGCGCCCCGACGCACGCAGCCGCGTATCCCCGGCGGCGCCACTGCGGCGGTGTGAAGACGGCTCCGATCCGGGAGATGCCGCCGAGCGGTCCTGTGGCACGCGCCATGCATCGGGCCCCGGCGTCGTCCCAGACAAAGAGCCGACCGGTCGACAATGCCGAGTCGACAACCGGGGAGACCTCGCTGACAGGTGAACCGGTCTCGACCTGGAAGGCCGACCACCACTTGATCATCATCTCCCGCTCGGAGAGATCCGCGCGTCGGAGCCGCCCGGGCACAGCCTCGGGCTGGACAAGGCGGCCGAGCGCGTAAAGGCGTTGTGCGTCCTCCACGACCGCGGCCGTCCTCACCCGTTCGGCCCAGCAGCCCGCGAACGCCGAGGTCGCCGATGCCTCGCCGACGACACCTGAGAGGCGGTGTCCCTCACCGGAGATCGCCGCGGCGATGGTGTGGGCGTGATCGCGCCGCATGGGCGCGATCGCTGCGGGATGGCCCGTCGGGGACTCGATGGCGAGGCCGGCGAGGCCGTCGTCCGCCTCGAGCAACCAATATCGGCCGGGGGCGCCCGAGTCGGCCCGTTGCTTCATGACACTCCAGATCACGTTGAGCTCGACGGGATTGGCGGTCAGATAGTCGCCTGCCCGCTCGATCGCCGCGGCGGCGTCGGTCATGGCTTCCACATGCGAGCTGCCCATGTCCCCTAGCCTGCCACTGCTTGGGCCGCCGCCATCACGGGTCCGACGATCTCCAGAGAGCCGGACCCATGCTGCCATCGACGATCGGGTCGCTCACAGCACTCGACGGGCCCCTGTACTTCATCACGAGCACGACAGCTGCCATCGAGCTCACCGACGTCAGGTTGTCCGAGTCCTCCGGCACCTTGCCCGACACGGCGCCAGCCGGCTGGGAAGACAGTGGGTCGAACGGTGGAAACCACACCGTCGACGCCTGGCGGTCCCTGTCCGGCGCAGCGGGACCTACGACGTCAGCACCCCTGTGCCGAACCTGAGCGACAGCTCCACCCTCACTGGTCAACGCCGCCAAGTCGGCCAAGAGCGTCGCGCTCGGCCTCGACAAGGCCAGCAGGTGGACCGTCGCGCGCAGCTCCCATCCGACCGTGCTGAACGATCCGGCAGGCGTGCCCGGCCCGAGGCGACCAGCATCGTCGGTGACTGCCACACCGTGTACTGCCACTCGAGTGCCAGTCCGTCGCTTCGCGGAAGGACTTACGGCCCTAAAGAGGGAAGCACGCTCACGCCGGCGTGACCGCCCCTCTCGGGCTGTGAGCGGGCACGGCTTGACGGTCCGCAAGCAGCCCCCCGACGGGCGTGAGCGCAACGGCCTCGTAACGCCCGCTCGGGGCGGCGGCGGCCGTGAAGGCGACCCGGCTGCCGATGTCAATCTGCCGGGTGCCGTCGGTGATCGCCGTGGCGTGAAACCCGAACACGGCACCGTTCACGGTCACGACGAGCCCGCGCCCTCGTTCTGTGTCGAAGGCCTGGACCTGCCCTAGTCGCGAGACAAGCGTTCCGCCGGCCACGACGTCCACGAACGCTTGCCCGTCTTCGCCGCGGGTGCCGGTCGGGGAGGCGCTCAATGCACGATCTTGGCGATCGAAAGCTCGATGATATCGGTGGCGCCCCGTTCCTTCAGCTCCGGGATCAGCACATTGATCTCGGATTTCGGAACCACCGCCTCGACGGCGTAGCCGGCTTCGCCGGACAGCTTCGAGACTGTCGGCGAGCGCATCGAGGGCAGTACGGCGATGATGGCGGGAAGGTCGGCGGGCGAGACGTTCAGTTTCACGAGGACCTTTCCCCGGGCTTCGAGCGCACCCTGCAGCAAGACAAGCAGTTGCCCCATTGCACGGAGCTTCTCCGGGTCGGCGACCGAGACGGGATTCGCGATCAACTCTGTGTACGACAACAGGAGCGTGTCGATCACCCGCAAGCCCGCCGCCCGAAGTGCCCGTCCGGTCTCGGTGATCTCGACGACGGCGTCGGCGATGTCGGGAATCTTCGCCTCGGTCGCCCCGAAGGAGAAGCGGACCTCGGCTTGCATCCCCCTCTCCGCCAAGAACCGCTTGGTGAGCTGTGGGTACTCGGTCGAGATCCGGCAACCCTGCGGGAGATCCTCCACCCTTTGAACCGCCGATTCGTCACTGACCGCGAGCACGACCTTGACCGGTTCGGCCGTCGCCTTCGAATAACGCAGCTCACCGAGGCTGACGACATCGGCGCCCGTCTCCTCCACCCAGTCACGGCCGGTCACGCCGAGGTCGAACAGACCCTCTGCCACATAGGCCGGGATCTCCTGGGGCCGCAGGATGTGAACCTCGTCGACGCGCGGGTCATCAATCGTGGCCCGGTAGTCCACCTCGGAGGTGCGGCGGACCGCCAGGTCGGCCGCGGCGAACAGTTCGAAAGTCGCACGCTCCAGCGAGCCTTTAGGGAGAACCAGCCGTAGCATCGCCTAGGTCGCGTCTCCTGTTGCGTCAGCCGTCGCGGCGCCCGAATTGCTCGGGAGTCCCGCCCCGACCAGTGCCAGCCGCCGGAGCAAGCTTGCCATTTCGATCGCGCTCGTGGCCGCCTCGGCGCCCTTGTTGCCGAGAGCTCCACCCGCGCGCGCCAGAGCCTGGTCCAGGTTCTCGGTCGTGAGAACGCCGAAGACCACCGGCAACTTCGTGTCGAGCTGGACACGCTGTATGCCCGCAGCGCACTCGCCGGCGACGAAGTCGAAGTGCGAGGTCTCGCCGCGGATCACTGCCCCGAGACAGACGACGGCGTCGTATCGGCGAGTCGTGGCCATTGCCATCGCTGCGAGCGGCAATTCGAACGCTCCTGGCACCCAGGCAACGGTCCTGTCGGCCTCGGCGACGCCGCTGCGGTCGAGCTCGGCCAGCGCGCCGGCCAGGAGCAGACTGGTCACGTGCCCGTTGAACCGGCTGCAGGCGACGGCGATCCGCAGCCCGCTCCCGTCGGCCGTGCCCCGAATGCCCTCGCCCTCGAGGTCGTCGATCGCCGGCAGGCGATGGGTCGACCTCTGGGCCGCGAAGTGCCCGGGCTGCCGGTCAACTTCCACGTGGAGCGACTCGTCAGCAGACACCATCGATGTCCCCGGGATCACCGGCAGCCTTCTTCGCCGTCATCTCCGGCGTGGCACCCCCCGGCACGGCACCCCCCGGCGTGACCAGGTCGAGGCCGCTGAGCAGGTGGCCCATTCGTTCCCGCTTCGTCCGCAGGTATCTCACATTCTCCGGGTTCGCCGCCGGCTCCAACGGCACCCGGCCGACGATGTCGAGCCCGTAACCCTCGAGCCCCCCGTACTTCGCCGGGTTGTTGGTCATGAGGCGCATCTTCGTCACGCCGAGCTCCACGAGGATCTGGGCACCTATGCCGTACTCCCGGCTGTCGACGGGCAGCCCTAGCTCGACATTCGCGTCGACGGTGTCCCTGCCCTTGTCCTGGAGGTGATAGGCGCGCAGCTTGTGGGTGAGGCCGATTCCCCGCCCTTCGTGGCCGCGGAGATAGACGATCACCCCGACGCCCTCCTCGCTGATCCTGCGGATCGCGGCTTCCAACTGCGGCCCGCAGTCGCAGCGAAGCGAGCCGAAGACGTCGCCGGTCAAGCACTCGCTGTGCACCCGGACGAGCACGCTGTCCTTGCTGGACACCTCGCCTGCCACGAAAGCGAGGTGCTCTTCGCCGTCGAGCAGTGATCTGAAGCCGTAGGCGGTGAACTCGCCGTATTCGGTCGGGATGCGTGCCGCCGCGACCTGCTCCACGAGCTTCTCCCGGTGGTGTCGGTAACGGACGAGGTCCGCGATCGAGATGACGAGAAGGCCATGGTCTGATGCGAACCGCTCCAACTCGGGCTGGCGCGCCATTCGTTGCTTGTCCTCGGTCACGATCTCGCACAGCAGTCCAGCCGGGTAACAACCTGCGAAGCGGGCGAGATCGACCGTCGCTTCGGTGTGGCCGGCGCGCTTTAGGACCCCGCCCGGCCTATATCGCAACGGGAGGACGTGTCCTGGTCGGGCGAGGTCGGCCGGCTTGGTGTCGGGGCTGATGAGCGACTTGATCGTCGCCGCCCGATCGGTCGCAGAGATGCCCGTCGTCGTGCCGTGGCGGTAGTCGACCGTCACCGTGAAAGCAGTGCGCTGGGACTCTGTGTTGTGGGAGACCATGAGGGGCAGCTCGAGCTCGTCGAGGCGATCGGGAGTCAGCGGCACACAGATCAACCCTGAGGTGTGCGCCAGGAAGAACGCCACCTTCTCGGGCGTGGCGAACTCCGCCGCCATGACGAGGTCTCCTTCGTTCTCCCGGTCCTCGTCGTCCATCACGACGACCATCTCGCCTCGCCCGATAGCGGCGATCGCCTCCTCGATGCTGGCCATCGGCACGTCGATCTCCGCCTCCTTCTCCGGCACCGAGCCTACCGGCGACGACGGAGCCACGAACTCGCACCTCAACGTGTCCCGGTTTCGCCTTCCGCTGCCGACACCTGCGGGAAGTGCACAGGCTCCGGATCCACGTCGATACGCAAGTCGGCGCCGAGCCGGCGAACCGAGACGAGCCGGCCGCGCCAGGCATCTGCCATCGTCGTGACGCCAGGCCCGGCGAAGACCGGCCGACCGTCGTCGCCTCCGAGAAACGCCGGCGCCAGGTACCACACGTACCGGTCCACCAAGCCGTCGCGGTGGAAGGCGTGAGCGACGTGCGAGCCGCCTTCGACGAGCAGCTGCAGGACGCCGCGCCGGCCGAGCTCGTCGAGCACCGTGCCGAGGTCGCCGTCGAGCTCGAGCGCCGGCTGCACACGAGCCCCGGCGGGGGCATGGCCGAGCACGACGCGAAGCGGCTGACGTCGCGGCCCGGGTGTGACGTCGTCGCGCACGGTGAGCGCGGGATCATCGGATCGCACCGTCCCTGCCCCGACGAGAACTGCGTCGCTCTCGGCGCGAAGGCGGTGGACGTCGCGTCGCGCCTCAACACCGGTGATCCATCGACTCGAGCCGTCCGGCGCCGCCGTCCTCCCGTCGAGCGTCGCGGCAAGCTTGAGCACGACGAAGGGCCGGCCGGTCGACCGGTGAACAAGGTATGGGCGGAGCTGGTCGCTCACGGCGCCGGCCAGCACACCGCTGGAGACCGTGACGCCTGCGGCCTCGAGCGTTCGAAACCCTGCCCCCGCCACTCTCCGGTCCGGGTCGCGGATCCCCGCGACCACCCTCGCGACGCCGGCACGGATGAGCGCGTCGGTGCAAGGCGGCGTCCGGCCCTGGTGGGAGCAGGGCTCCAGGGTCACGTAGGCAGTGGCGCCTCGGGCAAGCTCGAGCGCCATTGCGAGCGCGCCGATCTCCGCGTGCGGCCCGCCGGGAGGCGCCGTCGCCCCCTCGCCCACGACCTCGCCGGCCCTGTCGACGAGGACGCAGCCGACCCATGGATTCGGGGACGTCGTTGTGCGGACACCCTGGCCAAGCTCGATGGCTCGAGCCATGTGGCGCTCGTCGGTGCTGCCCGTCTCTTCTTGGCTCAATGGGGCCTCTCGCCTCTGAGCAGGGCGAGCGCGTGAGGCAGCACATCGAGAACTGCCTCGAGACACTCCAGCGCGCCTTTGGTGGACCCGGGTAGGTTCAGCACGAGCGACGTCGCGAGCGTCCCGGCGGCAGCACGCGACAGGCGGCCGAGCGGGCTGGCCAGCCGCATCGCCTCGGCAAGGCCGGGCGCTGCCCGCTCCAGCACCCGTGAGGTGCCCTCCGGCGTGAGGTCCCGGGGTCCGAAGCCTGTGCCGCCCGTGGTCACGATCAAGCCGGCAAAACCGTCCGCCAGCTCCGCGATCGCCGCAGCCACCGACTCGACACCGTCCTCGACGACTCGTCGCTCGATCACTTCGTAGCCCTCGGCTCCAAGGCGCTCGGCAACCGCCGAGCCCGACCGGTCCTCACGTGTACCGGCGACCACACCGTCGGACACGGTGCACACCTTGGCCTGAAGGCGAACGGCCGGAGGGCCGGTCGCCGGGCCCGCCTCCCCGTTCATCGGCCCGCCGAGATCGGGCCGTACGCAGCGGCGTGGATTCGGCGCACGGCCTCGGCCGGATCGGACGCGCGGAAGACGGCCGAGCCGGCCACGAGGCACCTCGCGCCCGCGAGGGCGGCCATGGAGGCCGTCCGCTCGTCGATGCCGCCGTCCACCTGGAGCGTGACGTGGAGGCCCTGCCGCTCGGCTTGGGCCCGCGCCTGTGAGAGCTTCGGGAGGCAGTCCGCGATGAACGACTGGCTCCCGAAACCGGGATGCACGGTCATGATCAGCAGCAGGTCGACAAGGTGGAGATAGGGCGCTGCTGCCTCGTAAGGTGTCTCGGGGTTCAAGACGAGCCCAACACCGATGCCGAGGCGCCGCATCTCGGCGCACAAGGCCGCGGTCTCGCCTACTTCCACGTGCACCGAGCAGGAGTTCGCGCCGACGTCGCGGAATACCTCCAGGTACTCCCCAGGGTTGGTCATCATCAGGTGGCAGTCGAAGAACATCCCCGTGTGCCGCCTGATCGATGCGACCACCGGAGGCCCGACGGTGAGGTTGGGAACGAAATGGCCGTCCATGACGTCGACGTGCAGCCAGTCGGTCACGCCGGCGACTTTCGCGATCTCGGCCGCCAACGCGCCGAAGTCGGCCGACAGGATGGAGGGGGCGACCCTCAGCTCACCCTCGGCCAGCAGAGGAAGGCCGAACGCATGCGTCGGCTTGGCAGCTTCGACCACCGCCCCACCGTAGCCAACGGCCCCACGCGAAACCGCTACCCGCCGAGACACTCACCCACCGCCGGTCGTGCGCCGCGCCGCCATGCGTCAAAGGCCTGGGCCGAACGCCCCTCGGGACGGACCTCCAGCAACTCGAGGCGGCCCAGGCCACAGACCACCTCGCCGCCGATCAACGTGCCCGGCGCGGGCCGGGCGGCCCTCTGCGCGCTGTCCTCCACACCGTCACCGCCAGGTGCCGCGCCAACCACGACCCGGGCGCGCTCGACGATGAGGCGCTTGCCCCGAAACCTCGTCCAGGCACGCCCGACTCGCACGAGCCGCTCGAGCTCGACGGCTGGGCGTTCCCAGTTGAGCTGCAGCTCGCCGCGGTCGATCTTGGCCGCATAGGAGGCCTCCCCCACCTGGGGAACGGGTGTGCCCAACGTCGCGACGCCACCAACCAGGCGCTCGAGGAGAACCGCCGCGCCGAGACCCGCAAGGCATGCTCGGAGCTCGGCCGCCGTCTGCCCGGGAAGGATCGGAGCCTCGACTCGGGCGTAGACGGGACCCGTGTCCAGGCCTTCGTCGAGTGCCATGAGGCAAACGCCAGTTCTCTCGTCGCCGGCGAGGATGGCTCGTTCAACAGGTGCGGCGCCCCTCCAGCGGGGAAGAAGCGAGAAGTGCAGGTTCACCATCGGCACCTGTTCGAGGACATCGCCGCGGATGAGCCTCCCGAAGGCCACGACGACACCAAGCTCGACGTTTGCGTCCAGGACCTCGGCCACGCGGTCCGACACCGGGAGCCTGAGCTCCAGCGCGCATTGCTTCACCGGCGTCGGCACGAGCGCGTTACCGCGGCCGCGACGGCGGTCGGGTGCGGTCACGACAAGCGCCACGTCGTGGCCCGCATCGTGCAGGGCCCGCAGAAGGACGGCTGCAACCTCCGGAGTGCCGAGAAAGGCGAGCCTTGTCATCGGCCGCGACCAGAAGGCTCCGGTTCAGGCGTCGAGGCTGCTCCCGCCCGACTCATAGCTCCCGCCCTTGTCGCCAACCCCGGAGGCTCCGCCAGCCCCGGAGAGCCCAGGCCCGGAGCCTGGCGTGCCGACGAACGCGCGGCCACGCAGTACACGCATGGCTCCCTTGCGCTGGTCCTTGTCGAGGTGCTGGATGAGCAATATCCCATTGAGATGGTCGAGCTCATGTTGGAGGACCCGACCGAGCAGCTCGTCGCCCTCGATGGAGATCTCGTTTCCTTCAACGTCGTGGCCCAGCATATGGACCTCCTTCGGCCGAACGATCGGCCAGTGCAGGTCGGGGACCGACAGGCAACCCTCCTCGTACTCCCACTCGCCGCGGGATTCGACGATCTCCGGGTTGATCACCGTCATCGGGCCCTCGCCGACGTCGTAGACGAAGATCCGGCGCTCGATGCCCACCTGGGGCGCCGCAAGGCCTACGCCCGGAGCGGCATACATCGTCTCGATCATCTCCTCGGAGAGGCGCACGATCTTGGCGTCGATCTCCTCGACCTCCGCGGCGCGCTGACGCAGGACGGGGTCGCCGAACACCCGGATGGGAAAGACCGCCACGGCGTCACTCTACCTGTGCGCAACCGGGGATCAGCCCTGCGACCGCGTGACCACGGCCGCCGTGGCAGCCACGACGCGGCCCTGCTCTCAGCCGAAACGGGCCCGGACCACAGCGCCCTTGGCGCCCAGGACCGCGAGCCGCGCCGGAGGCACCTCCACCCCGGAGATCTCGAGCCGCTGCGGTGCTTTGCCGGCGGGGTTGGCCACCACGAGGCGTGCCGCGACCCTCTCGCCCGAGTGGGCGCCAGCCGAGCCCATGTACTCACCTGGCGGTGGCAACAGGATCTCGCCCGGGACCTCGACCAGCAGACCGGGCGGCCGGCCCGGCTCGGCTCGGTCGGCGACGATCACGGTCCCGCGCACCTCATGAGGCCTGCCGAGCAATGCTGCCGCCTCGGCGAGCTCGCCCTTGGCGATGAGCGCCCGGATTCGCGTCGACGACACCACTTCATGTGCCCGCGCATCGGAGACGAGATGGACCGGTTCCACGGAGAACCCTGCCTGCTCCCCGATGAGCCTCAACAGTGTGACGTTGCCCCGGCGCCCGTTGCCGAAATGGAAGTCGTCGCCGACGACCACGACTCGAGCGCCGAGCCCGGTCACGAGAACCTCGTTCACGAAGTCCTCCGCCTCCTCCTTGGCACGCTCGGCGTCGAACTCGAGAACGAGAATCTGGTCGACCCCGGTCTCGGCGAGAAGCTCCAGCTTCAGCTCGACATCGGTCAGCCGGGGCGGGGCCGACGCGGGATTGACCACGGCGGCCGGGTTCTTGTCGAACGTCACGACAACACTGCGTAGCCCGGCATCGGCCGCTCGGCGGCGCACCTGTTCGATCACCTTGCGATGGCCGATGTGAACACCGTCGTAGGCACCGATGGTCACAGCGCTGCCGTTGTCGTGTCGCACCGCCGAGGGAGGCTACTCGCCGCCCGCAGTTGACCCGACCTGAGCGCGCGAAGCGTCAGCGGGTTGCACCACGACAATGGGCCTCACTCGCTCGAGCCCTACCGGTCCACAGATGGCGACGAGCCTGCCGCACTGGTCCAGCACTGCCCAAGGGCCGTCGCCCACCACGCCGAGAGCGAGGCGCTCGACCACCCTCCCGTGACCGAGTGCGCGAGCAAGCTCGGAGTTGGCGACCGCACCCGGCAGGTCTCGGACGAGCTCCTCGGGCGGGCGGACCCGCTCAGGTGCCACGTCCTCGAGCGCAAGCGCCTCGACGTCGTTGAACGACCCGATCGACACCCTGCGCAGCGCTCTCAAGTGGGCGCCGCCGCCGAGCCTCACCCCGAGATCGGCTGCGAGCACACGCACATAGGTGCCCGACGAGCACTCGACGAGGATCCGGTAGCAATCGGACTCACCGGTTTCGAACACCTCGAAACGGAACACCTCGACGCCCCGGGGTGCCCGCTCCACCTCGATCCCCTCGCGGGCGAGCTCGTGCAATCGGCGCCCGCCGACCTTGACCGCCGAGACCATCGGCGGGACCTGCTCGATCCGGCCGGTCAGCGAGCGCGCCACCTCTCGGAGCTCCACCAGGGTTATGCCGCCCATATCGAAGTGGCCGGTCACCTCTCCCGAAGCATCCAGGGTCGAAGTGGTCACTCCGAGAACCACCTCGCCCACGTACGTCTTCGGGAGCGCCGACGCGAAACGCAGCAGGCGGGTCGCCCGCCCCACGCCCACGATGAGGACCCCGGTAGCGTCGGGGTCGAGTGTCCCGGCGTGGCCCACCTTCCGGGTGCCGAGAAGGCGGCGGCAGCGGGCAACGACGTCATGGGATGTCCAACCGGTCTGCTTGTCAACGACAACGAAGCCGCCCAGGTCGTCGATCCCCCGCCGCGACGGCTGGCCCGGTCCCTCTGGTTGTGCGGGCCCGTCGGGTCGGTCGGGCTGTGCGGGCCCGTCAGTAGTCGTCGTGCCGGGCACGGCGCAGTGCCTCCTCCACGCGTTCGCCGGAGGCGATCGCCGGGTCGGCGACAAAGCTCAACGTCGGTGTGCGCTTCAAGCGCACCTCGCGGGCGATGGCCGCCTGGAGCTCGAGGCGTCGCGCTTGGAGCGCGGGCAAGGCTCCGGTTGGCAACGAGGCCATGAACACGGTGGCATGACGGAGGTCCGCGTCGGTGCTCACGCCGGTGACCGTCAGCAGCGCAAGTGCGTCGTCGTCATCCCGGAGCCGCTCGAGTGCGTCACCCAGCACCTGAGCGAGGAGGACATTGACACGCGCAGTCCGCGGGTAACCAGCAGACGAGCGGCGATCATGCCTTCTAGGCACAGGACATCTGCAGGTCAAAGGCCATCTGCCGGCTCGACCTGATCACAAGACCGACTCATGCGGTCACCCTACTAGGAGGCTCCCGGAAGCGGGCGGGAAACGCCGGCACGGCCCTGAAAGGCGGTGGGTTCAGGCCGGTGCAGCTGGGCGCAGTGCCCTCTTCGCGCTCCGAGTGGCCAACGAGCGGCAGCACATCTCGTCGTCTGCCGAAGCTAGACCTCTCCGGGCGACGAGCCTCGGGTTGCTGGGAAGCAGTTGGCGCAAGAAGTAGAAGTCGCGCACCTCTCCCACGGCTGCCCATGTCATCGCGGTGCTGACGGAGAACGGTTGAAACGGGGCCCCTTGCTCGGAGAACTCCTGGTGGGTTGGTCCACGCAAGTCCGGATACCTGTTCCACAGCCTTCGTGCAGGAAACCACACAGAGCCGAGCAGGCCCACAGCCACTGCTCCATAGGCCACCGAGAAGCCCGCGAGAAACGACCGGTCCCCTGGCCGTTCGAAGGCGACCAGGATCACCAGGAACGCGAACAGCGCGACGTAGACCCGGGACACCCGCATTCGAGAGAGCGATCGGAAGCGGAATGAGCGGTTCGCCCGCACGTGCTCTCACTCCGTGAGCTGGACTCGACTACGACGCGCCTCGACTGCGCCCCCGATCGACTTGACCCAGCGCATCCTCACTCGGCGTCGGCCGACCGCTCGAGGGCGGTCATGTCCGTGGCCGCTCAGCTGCGGGGGATCTCCCGCTCGTCGTAGGTCTCGATCACGTCGCCTTCCTTCAAGTCCTGGAAGTCGGTGAGACCGATGCCGCATTCGAAGCCGGCCTGGACCTCTCGAACATCGTCCTTGAAACGCCGCAGCGAGGAGACGGCACCCTTCCAGATGACCACGCCCTCCCGGAGGAAGCGGACCTTGGAGCCTCGGGCGATGACGCCGTTGGTGACGTAGCACCCGGCGACGGCGCCCAGTCTCGGGACTCGGAACACGGCGCGGACCTCGGCGTCGCCGGTGACGATCTCCTCGATCACGGGAGCCAACATCCCGACCATTGCCGCCTGCACGTCCTCGATGAGCTTGTAGATGATCTCGTAGGTGCGGATCTCCACCTTGTGACTCTCGGCAAGCTCGCGCGCCCTGCGATCCGGACGGACATTGAAACCGATGATCGTCGCGCCCGATGCCGCTGCGATCGTCACGTCGCTCTCGGTGATGCCTCCAACGGCACGATGGACGAAGGCCACCTTCACGTCGTCCCGCTCGAGCTTGAGAAGGCTCTGGGTGACCGCTTCGAGCGAGCCCTGCACGTCGGCCTTCAACACAAGTGTGAGCGTCGCGGTCTCGCCCTTACGGATCTGCTCGAAGAGGTCCTCGAGCTTCGCGCCCGGGCTCGTCGACATGGTCGAGGCCTGTGCGAGCGTCGTGAAGCGCAGCCTCTGTTCACGAGCGTCACCGACGGTACGGGCGATCGAAAGGTCCGAGGTGACCCGGAGCTCGTCGCCGGCGATCGGAGGCTCCGACAGCCCGAGCACCTGCACGGGCATGGAGGGGAAGGCCTCCTTGATCTGGTCGCCGTGGTCGTTGATCAACGCCTTGACCCGGCCCCATGCCGCGCCGGCCACGATCGGTTCGCCAATGCGGAGCGTCCCGCGCTGCACGATGATCGTCGCGACCGGACCACGGCCGATGTCGAGGTTCGACTCGAGCACGGAGCCTCTCGCTTCGACTTCGGTGTCGGCGCTCAGCTCGAGCACCTCGGCGAGCACGACGAGCTGCTCGAGCAGCTCGTCGATGCCGAAGGACTGAAGAGCCGAGATCTCGACGGTGATCGTGTCGCCACCCCAGGACTCCGGGACGAGCCCTTGCTCGGACAGCTGCTGAAGCACGCGATTGGGATCCGCGTCCGGCCGGTCGATCTTGTTGATCGCGGTCACGATCGGCACCTTCGCGGCCTTGGCGTGGTTGATCGCCTCCACGGTCTGAGGCATCAC
>Ga0181527_1000885_pt1 | contig 32900 bp, 34 predicted proteins | sample PEATcosm2014_Bin_30_FD_119762 | JGI IMG/M metagenome (GOLD analysis project Ga0181527, IMG submission 119762) | Peatland microbial communities from MTU Mesocosm Facility, Houghton, MI, USA - PEATcosm2014_Bin06_60_metaG | ecosystem: Environmental > Terrestrial > Soil > Wetlands > Peat | place...
CCGATGGTTTCCTGAATGCCCTTGCCGGCGATGAAATCCGCCAGTTCGTAGATTGCAACCACCGTAGATCCGTGCTTCTTGGCCACCGGCACGGCGTCGGAAATATGGTCTCCGTGGCCGTGGGTCAGCAGGATGTAGTGGATCTTCGACGGAAGCACAAAATTCTGCGGGTATTTGGGGTTATGCGCGACGAAGGGATCGATCAGAATGTTGGTTCCCCTGGGCGTCTGAACCAGCACCGTGGCGTGCCCGAGCCAGGTAATGCGGGTTGCGTTTGATGTGCTCATGATGTCTCCTCAGCTTTCAGCTCTTAGCTCCTTGCTCTTCGCTTCATACCTTTCGGGCGCGGCTTCAAGCTAAGAACGGAATCGCGTCGGGGGAACGGGCTCCGGACTCTTGCTCCCTTGGTCCCTTGTTCCCTTGTTCCCTTGGTCCCTTGGTCCCTGTCTTCCTCACCGCGTGATGATGACCTCGGAGACGCTGTCCTTGGCGAGGAACTGCCGGTGTCCGGACCAGCCCGTAAACAGGCGCTCGATGCTGCGGTTGGTGAAGGCGCGCTGGATGGGAAACTGCTGCGTGCTCTGCATATCGACGTCATCGCCGGGGGTGACGTGGTATCGGTAACACACCGCCTCTTCGCCCTGCGTCCGGGTGTGGAAGAAGGCCAGCACCTGCCCGCCAGGATTCATGGCCGAACGCAAAAGTTCCACCACCGGCGCCACCAGCGGTTCGGGCAGATAGTCGAGCACGGTCCACAAAAGCACCACGTCAAAGGTACGCCCGGAGAGATTGAGCGAGTGATCGAGATAGCCCGCGATATTCCAGATCGGGTTGCCGTCCTCGTCGGTGCCCGAGCGCCAGTCTCCGGTGTAGGCATCGTGGACAAGATCGGCGAGAAAGACGCTATGGCCCAGGCTGGTCAGGTAGTTGATATTGGCGGGCGAGGTATAGCCGGTATCGATGATGCGCAGCCCCGGCTCGGTCTGCAAGCGCTTCCGCAACACCGCCCATGCGCCGGAATGGCGCGGTACGCGAGGCCCCGTAAGCCCAGCGGCCCCAGGGGGTGCAGCCGCCTCCTGTCTCTTGTCGAACCAACGACCCAGCACAGTGCATTCCTCAAACGGCCGGGCAAATGCGGATGGGGGAATCAGGAATGGCCCGGCGCGAGTTTTCCAGTTCTAGAAATTACCGCCGCCGCTGGGCTGCAAGTTAACGCCCTCGGTCCCTTTCGAAACCGATTGAGTCAAATCCACCTTGCCGCGAAAGACGGCATTGTCTTCAACAGCCAGGCGCAGGGCGCGGATATCGCCTTCGAGGTTGCATCCAGCACGCAACTCCACGCGTCCGCTGGCTACCACATTGCCTTGAACCCGGCCCAAAACCAGTACGTCTTTGGCGGAAAGATCGGCCGCTACATTGGCATTGGGACCGATGGTGAGTCGATTCTCTGCCAGGCTCACTGTGCCTTCCACCCTGCCGTCCACGATCAGGTCTTCTTTGCCTTTTACTTCACCGTAGATCACGATCGTCTTTCCGATTCGCGCCGGAGAATTGTCCACTGCCATCGTTTTGATCCCTTTCGAGCTGCCTTAGAGGTCCTGCCCGCACTATATCAACCCTGCCCCAGCGGTTCAATTTGTCGGTTCAATTCGCGGCGGCGGGAGATTGACGATTCCGCGCGGGTTTCTCCACGATACACCCGGCGGGTTGCTTAAAGTTGAAATCGCGCCGCCGGCCGGCACCGTACACTATTCGTTGTGTACCGACTCATTGCCCTCTTCCTCCTGATTCCCCTCCTGGTTCTCTGGATGAATCCGGTCTACGGGCAAGCCCCCGGCAATGGCGTGGCTGCGCCTGCCCTTACGGGTCAAGCCCTGGTGGACCGCGCGCTCGCCAACGAGTTGAATGCGGTCGAGGACGCGAACCAGGACGCAAGCCATCCCATGCGCTACCAGTTGCGCAAGACCAGTCCGCGCGTGACCACGACCAAGGAGATTCTGGAAACCCGGGACGGCGAGGTGGCGCGGCTGATTGCGATCAACGATAAGCCGCTGAGCCCGGCTGCCGAAGCCAACGAAGAAGCGCGGCTGCATGCGCTGCTCGGCGATCCCGGCAAACAGCGGCGTCGCAAGCAGGCCGAAGACGATGACTCCGGCCGCGTCCTCAAGGTGCTGCGCGCCTTGCCCAGCGCCTTTCTGTATCAAGATGCCGGCCCCGGCCAGGGGCCCACGGGGAAGGTGGAGAAGTTCACCTTCCGGCCCAATCCGGGGTTCGATCCGCCCTACCTGGAGACAGAGGTATTGCCCGCCATGACCGGGGAGATCTGGATCGATCCCGTACGTCTTCGCGTGGCCCGGCTGGAGGGACACCTGCAAAAGGATGTGGACTTTGGCTGGGGAATTCTGGGCCGGCTGAACAAGGGCGGCTGGATCGTGATCGAGCAGGCGGACGTGGGCCCGGAGATGGGCCCGGACAAGGGAATCGGCCAGTGGCGGACGGTGCGATTCCAGATGCAGATGAGCGGCAGGGTGGTCCTCAAGAACCGCGTATTCGACACCACCGAGGTGCAAGACAATTATGCGCCGCTGCCCCTGGGAATGAGCTACCAGAAAGCCATCGAAATGTTGCTCTCCGGCAAATAGGGACGAGCGGAGCTAGCGGGGCTGGCCCGCAATTCGCATAGACGTCTCGACGGCAGGTAGGATGGCCCATTTTCAACTGCCGGGCCGCCCTGCGGGGGTCTGGAGACCCCCGCTACAGCCGGTCTGGAGACCGGCGCTACAGGTTCTCGCCGCGTGTGGGAAATGCGGGCTAGCCCGGCCGACGTGAACGCGTGGAAATCCGCGCAGGAAAAAACGGCCCAGGCAACTGCCCGGGCCGCTCGTTTCCGGTTGCAACCGGAGTTTACTTCACCTTGATGATAATCATGGCGAAGGTGAACAGGGTGAGCGACTCAATGAACGCCAGGCCGATGATCATGAAGGTCATCAAGCCGGCGCGGGTTCCGGGGTTGCGCGCCAAAGCTTCCGTGGTCGAGCCAACCGCCCTTCCCTGACCCAGGCCGCAAAGCCCGGCGGCCAGGCCCATGCCGAGGCCGACGCCGATCGGCACCATGTTGATCGCGGGCGAGCCGCTATCCGCAAAGGCCGGAATGGCGAAGCAAAGCGCCGCCAGGGCCATGAACACATACTGTAGTTTCCGCATAATTCTCCTGCTTCCCTTGAAATTGACCGCCAGTGGGTGGTTGAGGTTCACCGTGCTGACCCCCTCACGCTTGCGGCCTTCCGTGTTGCGGAGCGGAAGCGCTCTCCGCCGGAATTCCTTTTGAGCTTTTAGCTCTTAGCCTTTAGCTTTTAGCTCTTTCCTGCGGGAACCAGCAACTCAGTTCCTCCGCACACCAGCTAAAAGCTAATAGCTAAAGGCTAATAGCTGCCTTTAATGCTCGTGCGACACCGCCATCGACAGGTAAATCATCGACAGCAGCATGAAAACGTAAGCCTGGATGAGTGCCACGAAGCCGTGCAGGCCCAAGGTGAGCGCCGGAAAAACGAACGGGATGAAGGAAAAGGCGATCAAGGTGAGCAAATCACTGGCCAGCATGTTGGCGTAAAGACGGATGGTGAGCGACATCATGCGCGCGAGGTGAGAAATTACCTCGACAGGGAACAGCAGCGGAGACATCCACCAGATGGGCCCGGCAAACTGCTTCAAATAGCCGATGGGACCGTGCGTGCGAATTCCGTAGAAGTTGTAATAGAGGAAAGTCAGCACGGCCAGGCCCAGCGGCACCCAGGGCTGGCTGGTGGGCGTGGTCACGCCGGGGATGAGGCCGAGAAGATTGTTAAGAACGATGAAGAGGCCGATGCAGGTGACAAATGCCTGGAAGCGCTCGTAGCCGTGACCGATGACCTGTTCCGCCTGGCCGCCGACGAAGCCGTGAATCATTTCCGCGATCTGCTGCGCCGGGTTGGGCTTCTCCACGGAGAGCGTGAGGCGCACGATGAGGAAGAAAGCGATGAGGCCGGCTACGATCAGGAGCTCGTATTTAAACGCATCGCTGACGTTTGCCAAATCCGTGGCAGCGTCTGCGGAAGTAACGTGAAGGGCCTTATACAGCTTGAGCAGGACGCCTCCCAGCAGGTGTTCCACAAACGGCGTCAATGCAAGAGTTTGCGCCATAAACCATCAAATCTTTCCGTTTCGGGCGGGTTGGGGGCGTAGCTGATCGTTCCGCTAGTCAACCCCTGAGCAGGCGCAACGCTCCCCATGCAAGGGTCAGGACCGCTAAAGCCAGCCCGCAGAGAAGCGCCACCACAGAGCCCTGGAAACATTTCAGGCTAACATAGATGGCTGCCGCGAAGACGGTGAGCCGAAGCACAAAGAAAACCACCGCAAACACTGAGCCGCGGGGTGTCTGTTTCTTGTCCATTTTGGCGGCGATGAAGCGCGCCAGCCGGCGCCACTCAAAAATACTTGCGGCTGAAATGGCGGTTCCCGTAGCCAGCATGGCGGCGTCGCGCCAGCTCGATGCCTTCCACACCACGAGCGACGCAAGTACTCCGAAAATCAACGTGTTACGGATCGCGCCGTGAAGCAGTCCCTCAAGATCGGCATCCGTCACTTCGGAAAAAATCTGCAATTCATCGCTCATGCGGCCGTGCCCGAGTCTCCCGTCTTGCCGGATTTGTCTGCCTGGTTCCCGTTTTCGTCCAGCTTGTCCATTGCGGGATCATTGGCATACACCACTGCCATACGGATGGCTGCAACCAGCCCGGCGATGATGCCAAAAACCACCCCGGCCATCGCCATCCACGTCTGGTGAAAGTGGCGATCGAGCCAGAAGCCGGGCAGCCAGCCGATGAAGCCCGCGCAGGGCAGCACCATCGCGATCTGGATCATTTTTTCGGCCTGCACCCAGGCGCCTATCAAGCCGCCGCCAACCCCGCCCTGGGCGGGATCACCCGCAGACGCCCCATCGGCCTTGCCGCGCTGTTTCCGCTCCGGGATGGGACGATGGTAGGGCACCATCGTGGTTATACACTTCGAGGGCGGCGGCGAGCGAACCGGCAGGTCTTATTTCTTCTGGACCGAAATACTGCGTTCCGAGGATTTAACCTTCTGCGCGCCTTCATCATCCTTCAATGTTCCATAGATGATCGAAATTGACTCATCTTGTGGATTGATGACAGGCGACACACCTGGAGTTGCACCAGTGCCCATCATTCCCGGCGGCATCAGGATGTTGCCTTCAGCACTCTTCGTCGTCGGACGGACGTCTGCCAGGTAGTAATACACCCCGCCGGCCTGGGCGAAGAAGTCGCCCGTGCTTACCTGTTTTGCCTCGCTCTCAACGGTCGACTGCGGTGCGGCGCAGAGATGATGCGGGCCCGGAGAAACTTCCGCCGTAACATAAGAATTGCCCTTGTCTGCGCCCACCCAGGTTCCGTCGACGGCGAATCGAATGATGATCTTATCGTGTTTCACCGACTCGATAAAGACCACCAGCGCCTTTCCGGCCCCAGGCGTCGGCAGAGGCTGGTCCTTCACCGTCTTGACATCGAACTTGACGCCGCTATCGCCGCAGGCATCGGGCAGGGCCGTCGTCTTGCCATATGCCAGGGGCGCAAGAGCAAGACATATAAACCATACGCAGAACTTCATTTTGTTCATAACGACTCCGTACCGAGCAGTTTCGTTTAGCTTACATCGTGCGGCGGCGGCGGGCAACGGCGCGCGGAACAACGCAAAGGGTACTCCCCGGCCGCGCAGGGGCGGCACCGAACCGAGAATCCTGCCTTCATGCAATTGCCCAGAGTCTCGCAGGCGCCCTCCCAGCAGAGCCTTGCACAGCCGCTATACTGGCGGTTGGACATTCGATCGGTTTGGAAGATGAGGCATGGAGTTCGAATCGGAGTTTGAACAGAGTCTTTTTGCGCTGCGCCAGGCGAAGCTCTTGGAGATCGAAAAGCTGGGGCAGGCCGTGTATCCCAACCGCTTCCCTGCCCGGCAGGACGAGACGGCGATTACGCTTGCGGCCGTGCGGGCGCAGTGGGACAAGGCTACAGGCGAAGAGCTTGAGGCCAACCGCACCACGGTAGCCGTGGCTGGGCGCATCATGGCGATTCGCGCCCAGGGCAAAGCTGGATTCGCGACGCTGCAGCAGGAGGGACAGCGCCTCCAGATTTACGTGCGGCTCGACGCGGTGGGCGAGCAGGCCTTCGCGCTTTACAAGCTGCTCGACCTGGGCGACCACATCGGCGTGACCGGCTATCTTTTCCGCACCCGCACTGGAGAATTAACTGTCCATGTGGAGACGCTGACGTTTCTCTCCAAGGCGATGCTTTCGCTGCCCGAGAAGTATCACGGGCTGGCCGACGTGGAGTTGCGCTACCGCCAGCGCTACGTGGACCTGTTTACCAATCTCGACAGCCGCGAAGTGTTTGTGAAGCGGGCCAAGGTGCTGCGCGCACTGCGCACGTTCTTTGACGACCGTGGGTATCTTGAAGTGGAAACGCCGATGATGCAAACGATCGCGGGCGGCGCGGCGGCGCGGCCGTTTGAGACGCATCACAATGCGCTGGACATGAATTTGTATCTGCGCATCGCGCCCGAGTTGTATTTGAAGCGGCTTGTCGTCGGCGGGCTCGATCGGGTGTACGAGATCAATCGCAACTTCCGCAACGAGGGCGTGAGCACGCAGCACAATCCCGAGTTCACGATGCTCGAGTTCTACCAGGCCTATGCGAATTATCACGACCTGATGGATTTGACCGAGAAGCTGATCAAGTTTGTGGCGATGGAAGTGAATGGGACGACGGCACTTCCGTCGGGTGAGCTGGACGAGAGTGGCAAGTCGATTCCGCGGCTCGATCCCAATGGCAACCCCATCGACTTTGCTAAATGGCAGCGGCTGACAATGGTCGATGCGATTATCAAGTTCTGGCCGAACGGGCCAAAGAGCCCCTCGCCTGACGACTTTCTGAATCGCGATCGCCTGAGAGATGTCGTTTCCGATACCTACTCAAATGGCAACCTCTATCGTTGGCCTGACCCACATGTCCTTGCTGCATTCGGACACATAGAGATGGATCTCAATACGTCGTCGATCCCATTTGGGAAATGCATCGCGGCATTGTTCGAAGCTGTCGCCGAGGCACGTCTCGTCCAGCCGACCATCATCTACGACTATCCGACGGTTGTTTCTCCGCTCTCGAAGCAAAAGCCGGACGACCCGGACCACGTGGAGCGCTTTGAAATCTTTGCCGGTGGCTTTGAATTGGGCAACGCTTTCAGCGAGCTGAACGATCCGGTGGAACAGCACAAGCGTTTCGAGCAGCAACTCGCCGAGCGCGCCCACGGCGATGAAGAGGCGCACGCCATGGACGAGGACTACGTTCGCGCTCTGGCCTACGGTTTGCCGCCTACGGGCGGCGAAGGCATCGGCATCGATCGCCTCGTGATGCTGCTGACGGGATCGAAGTCGATTCGGGATGTGATTTTGTTTCCGCTGATGAGAAAGACGGGGAACGAGGGGCCAAAGGAACATGGGACCGAAGAACCTGCTGGTTGAGGTTCGCGGTTTCCAACATCTCAGAATCGAGATGTGGGGCACCCAGCTAGTGTGGTGAGTCTGAAGTTAGTTGAAGAACAAATGCAGGTCCTTCGACTCCGGTCGCTGCGGCGACCTCCGCTCAGGATGACATCTCATTGGGGTGCGAACTTTTAACTCGGCACGCCGGGGGCCAGGAGCTTGAAGCTAAAGGCTAGAGGCTAGAAGCTAGGAGCTGTACTTGAACATTCTCTTCGTCGGCGACATCTTCGGCAGCGCGGGGCGCAGAATCGTGCGCGAGCATATCGGCCACGTGCGCGAGGCGCACGATGTCGAGCTCACGATTGTGAACGCGGAAAATGCTGCGGGCGGCTTTGGGCTGACGCCGCAGATCGCCGAGGACATCTTCGACCTGGGCGCCGACGTGCTGACCATGGGCAACCATGTGTGGGACAAGAAAGAGCTGATCGACTACATGAACTCCGCCACGCCGGAGAGTAAAGACCGCGCGCGGCGCGTTTTGCGGCCCGCCAATTACCCGCCGGGAACACCGGGCTACGGCGTTTTTGAAGGCACGACCGCCAGCGGCGTGGATTATGCCGTAATTCAATTGCAGGGACGCGTCTTCATGACGGCGATTGACGATCCTTTTCGCACCGCCGACGCACTTGTGGCCGGCATCAAGGCCAAAGTGATCGTGGTCGACGTCCACGCCGAGGCCACCAGCGAGAAGGCCGCCCTGGGGTGGTATCTGGATGGGCGCGTGACGGCCGTGCTGGGCACGCACACGCATATCCCCACCGCCGATGAGCGCATTCTGCACAACGGAACCGCCTACCAGACCGATGTGGGCATGAGCGGCCCCTACGACAGCATCATCGGCGTGGAAACAGAGCTGGTGCTGCACAAATTCCTCACCGCCATGCCGGGCAAGTTTGAAGCCGCCAAGGGAAACCCCAAGATGTGCGCCGCGCTGGTCACGTGCGACGCAAAGACCGGCCGCGCCTCGGCCATCCAGCGCATCATGCTGGGCGAGTAACCATTGCATGGAGCAGCCTTTTGGACCATTGCATGGAGCAGCCTTTTGGACCATTGCATGGAGCAGCCACTGCGTGGGGCAGCCCTTTGGACCACTGCGTGGGGCAGCCCTTTGGAAAAGGGTTGTGCTACCACAACAGAAAAAGGGCAGCCCGCTGATGCGGGCTGCCCTTTCAAATTCCCAGAGGCTAGTCAGTCAAGGAACCCCATGCAGGGCTCCTTGACCGCGGTTGACTTACATGCCCGCGTGGTGCCCCGCAGCCGGCTTGGTGGGCGTGTGGTGCACCGGGCCCGCCTTCTTCTCCTGCTGCACGAATCCATCGCGAAGAACGATCTGGGCGGACGCGGCAGTCGTACCCGCCGCCGCGGTGCTCGTGTAGGTATCGTAGGTGGCGTCCAACTCCGTAGCCGGCTGGAATCCGAGCATCGACCCTGCAGGCGGAGTGTCTTTGCAGGCGAGCGGCTCCTTCAGGTTGACGATGAAATCCGCCACATGATTGTCCTTGGCGTCCTGGGTCACGGCCACATTGATGGTCGTCACCGAGGGCTCGACGGCTAACTTGCGCAGGTGCGCCGGCGTCGCCGTCAGCACATCGCCCATGGCGTCGGTATCAGCCTTCACGCCGTTGGCCAGAATGTAGTCCTGTGCTTCCTTGATCTTTAACTCGCCGGGCGCGACAGGAACGGCGCTGCAGGCCACGGAATTGGTGAGCTTGACCACGAATTCCTTGGGCTTGGGCGAGGCGGCCGTGATGGCGGTGATCTTCAACACGGTTGCCGGATCGGAGATCACGTTGCCCGGAACCGGAGTCGCCTGGCCTTTCAGCAAAGCCCACAGACCGCTGGCATCCTGCGGGGAGCCGTTGGCCAGGATGTACTCCTTGTCTTCGAGTCCCAATGTCTTTGGATCGCTCGAAGTGTAGGCGTGATGGGCCAGTTCCTGAGGCGTGGGAGCAGGCGCGATGGTGAAGGTGGCCGGCGGGAAGAGAGTTGCCTGCGCCTGGGCCTTGATGGCGTTGATCTGCTGCTTAATGGCCGCATCGCCGTCGAGCGTGCCGTGGTAGCGCTTGTACCAGTAATCGAGCTTGACTTCGATGTCGGCTTTGTAATCGTGGGGGGCGGACGGCACGAAGTTCCAGGCGCGGGCATAGAACCAGACGGCCTTGACTTCGTCGCGCGCCGGACCCGGCTTGGCATAGGATTCGGCGAGTTGCACGGTATCGATCAATCCGGGGCCGCTTGTGGTCTGACTCTCCGGATAGAGCATCAACTCGGCGCTGTACTCCTTGATGGCGCCCGCGTAGTCCTTCTTCGAGAGCATGTCGTCCAGGGCGACGGCCGAGTGGAAGATTGGATAGTAGTTGCCGACGAACGTTTTCCAATCGGCGTCCGACATGCTGGCCGGCTTGGAAACCGTGAGGCCTTTTTGGGCCAGTGCCGCCGCGTCGTCGCAAGTCTGCGGATCGGTACTCGATCCGCTGGGGTCCGCGGACTTGCTGCACTGCAACTTCTTCACATAGACAGAAGCGGTGATGGCCTGCGGGTTGTTGGGATCGACCTGCAGCAGGCGGGTCGCCGCGCTGAGAAGGTTGTCCATCTGGTTGGTCTGGCCATAGCAATCCATCATCTGAGCGAGTGCGGCCAACTTGGCGGTGCTTTGCGGATAGGTCTTGAGAAAACTCTCGAGCGCCGCACACTTTTGCGCCGGATCGTTCTGGGTTGTGGCGTTTTGATAGCTGTTGAACTCGGCCGGATCCTGAATCTGAATGGTCTGGCCGTGAGCCTGAATTGCGGGCGTGGAAACCAGGCACATGCCTGCCAATGCCATCGCAGATGCAAAGACTAACTTATTCATGCAATGCTCCTGGGAACTACCGAAATGGAAATCACAACTTGCTCGTTCGCCAACCAATGTCCAACCATCCGACCTGGCGGCAGAGAGCTATAGCAACGGATATTACGATACCACGGCCCACAGTGTTGCGTAGCAGGATTATAGAAAGCCATCGTGCCCCTGACAAGCAAGCCGGAGAAAGGGCCCCCGGCAGTCCCACACCACGGTAACTGAACCGGCCGTGGACCCGAGCAGAAGGTCCGGGAGAGGCAACATCTGAGGGCAGAAACCTGGAGCCTGTGCTTCATTTTCGCACGCCCCGGCGCTGCCAGCGAAAATCGGTAGTGGGTCAATTTCAGGAAAACCATCCCTTAGGGGCTAAAGCCCGCGTTCGATTTGCGACCTTCGCGGCACGAGTGAACTCGTGCCCTTTCAAAACAGTTTGAAACTCACCCACTACCGAAAAGCGCGACCCAGACCTTTGCGGCACGAGTGAACTCGTGCCCTTTCAAAACAGTTTGAAACTCACCCACTACCGAAAAGCGCGACCCAGTGAAGGACAGGCTCTATTGCAACAGCCGCACCAGCTCTGCCTGTTCAGCCAGAAAGGCGTCGTGGCCGTGGTCGCTTTCCATCTCGCGGTAATCGGCAAGGGCGCCGGCCTGGCGGATGGTTTCAGCAAACTGGCGCACCTCCGCGGCGGGGAAAAGCCAGTCGGAGCTGATGCCGACGAAGCTGAGTTTGGCGCGGATGCGGCCAAAGGCTTCTTCGGGCGAACCGTAGCCCAGGATCGGATCCCAGGTATCCATGGCGCGCAGTATGGCCAGGTAGGCGTTGGCGTCGAAACGGTCGATGAACCTTTTCCCCTGGTGGTCGAGATACCCTCCGATGTCGAAGCGTCCGCCGATGAGACCGCCGAAAGCGCCCTCTGCCACGTAGGGATCTTCGCCGCTGCGGTCGGGATTGCGCCCGTAGCGCTCGTTGAAGAGCGGCGCGGACTTGTAGCTGATCATGGCGATCTGGCGCGCCAGGGACAGTCCACGGCGGGGCGGCCGTTGCGGCAGGTAGCGTCCGCCGGCCCACTCGGGATCGTGCTGAATGGCCTGCCGCTGCAGGTGATTGAGCGCCAGGCCCATGGCCGAAAGCGGTGTAACGCCGATCACCAGGGCGCGCTCCACGCGCTCGGGATGGAGAATGGTCCACTCCAGGGCTTGCATGCCGCCAATGGACCCGCCCAGCACCAGACGCAACCGGCGAATGCCGAGCGAGTCAAGGAGTTTGGATTGCGCCCGCACGTTGTCGCGCACGCTGACCAGGGGGAAATCCGGCCCGTAGGTTTCGCCGGTTTCGGGATGGACGGACCCGGGCCCCGTGGAGCCGTAACACGAGCCCAGCATGTTGATGCAGATGACGAAGTCGTGCTCCAGCGAGAGGACCGCGCCGGGAGCGAAGATTTCAGGCCACCACGAGCCCACGAGCGCCGAGCCCGAGAGCGCGTGGCAAACCAGAACGGCATTGTCGCGCGCCGCATTCAGCCGGCCGTAGACGGCGTAATGCAGCGTGGGACAGATCAAGCGATGGCCGCACTCCAGCGGCAGGGAGCCGTCCATGACGAAGTCGCCCTCGTAGGTCGGCTCTATAGTTTTTGGCGGCGAAGCGCCGCTGCGATTAAATGAGTCGGTCATAAAAACAGGTGTCAGGTTTCAGGTGTCAGGTTTCAGGTTTCAGGTGTCAGGTTTCAGGTGTCAGCCTTGGCTGCCTTTCCTATTGTGCCGCATGAGCCTTGGTTGAGCCGACAAACTTGTGCCCGTTCGCGGCTTCAATCGCCTGGTCGAGATCGGCAATAATGTCGCGAATGTCTTCAATGCCGACAGAGAGCCGTACCAGCTCGGGCGTGACCCCGGTGGCCGCCTGCTCTTCCGCCGAGAGTTGCTGATGCGTAGTCGATGCCGGATGAATCACCAGCGACTTGGCGTCGCCGATGTTGGCCAGCAGCGAGAACAGCTCCAGCGTGTTGATCAGCTTCTTTCCCGCATCGTAGCCGCCCTTAATTCCAAATGTGACGAGCCCGCTCGCGCCCCTGGGCAGATACTTCTTCGCCCGCGCCGCATAGGGGCTGGATTCGAGGCCGGGATAGTTGACCCACTCCACGCCGGGATGCTGCTCCAGGTGCCGGGCCACGGCCAGTGCATTCGCGGAGTGGCGCTCCATGCGCAGGTGCAGCGTTTCAATTCCCTGCAACAGCAAAAACGCGTTGAAGGGCGAAAGCGCCGCGCCGGTGTCGCGCAATCCCTGCACGCGCGCCTTGAGGATGAATGCCAGCGGCCCGAAAGCCTCTGTGTAGCGCAGGCCGTGGTAGGAAGGATCGGGCTCGGTAAACTCGCTGAAGCGGCCTGAAGCTGCCCAATCGAACTTGCCGGCGTCCACAATCACGCCGCCGATGGTGGTGCCGTGGCCGCCGAGGTACTTGGTGGCCGAGTTCACCACGATGTCCGCGCCCCACTCAATGGGCCGCACCAGCGCCGGCGACGCGCAAGTGTTGTCGATGATCAGCGGCAGCTTGTGCTCGTGGGCGATGGCGGCGAGCTTTTCGATATCGACCACGTCGAGCTTGGGATTGCCCAGCGTCTCGGTGTAAACGGCGCGGGTCTTCGAGTTGATGGCCGCGCGCAGGCCGTCGAAGTCGTCCGCATCGACAAAGCGCACCACGATTCCCAGCTTGGGCAGCGTGTAGTGGAAGAGGTTGTAGGTGCCGCCGTAAAGCGACGTGGTGGAAACGATCTCTTCGCCCGCTTTGGCAAGGGTGGTGATGGCGAGCGTCTCCGCCGCCTGGCCCGATGCCGTAGCCAAACCCGCTGCTCCGCCTTCGAGCGCGGCTACGCGCTTCTCAAGGACGTCGGTCGTCGGGTTCATGATGCGCGTGTAGATGTTGCCGAACTCCTTAAGCGCGAAGAGGCGGCCGGCGTGGTCCGCGTCCTGAAACAGGTACGAGGTGGTCTGGTAGATAGGCACGGCGCGCGCGCCGGTGGCGGGGTCGGGCGTTTGGCCGGCGTGCACGGCCTGGGTGGCAAGCTGATACTGCTTTGGTTCTGACATGATGATCTCCTTCTCGGTTCGTGGGTTCATTGCTCGAGAACGGCAAGGGGAGCCGCGGGCCACAATGAAAACGGCCCGCATCCGCGTTAGGACCCGGGCCGCTCGACTTCAGAATCGGTTGCGCTTATCGCATTCGCCGCTCAAAGGTCGCACGGACGGGTCCGCCTGGCATACACATGGCCATGACCTCAGTTCCGTATTCCCTTGAGTTCGGCATGTTGGCAGTATCAGGGCGGGCGGGGCGAGGTGTCAATGCAGCCAATGGGGGAGACTCTTTCCGCGAAGTACAAAACTGTACGAAATTGTCGTATTCTGTCATAATCGTGGCATGAGCCGAGCCATTAAGACTTCTCGACGCCGATCCTCTCGGGTTTTCACCATCAGCTTCCCTGAACCCCTGGCGAAGCAGGTCATCGCCGTCGCCAAGGACGAGAACCGCAACATCAGCGAGCTCTTCCGCGAGGCGTTTCGCACCTATCATATCGAGAGAATTCACCGGAAGCTGGAGAAGTTTCGCGCGGAGGCTGCAGCCCGTGGACCAGTGAAGTACACAGAGGACGATGTTGAAGCTCTTGTGGACGAAATCCGCGCCGAGAATTATGCGCGGCGAAAGCGGATAGCTTGATCATTGTTTTCGATTCCAGCGTTTGGGTCTCTGCCATTCAGTTTGGAGGAGTCCCACTTCAATCGCTTGATTTGGCAACGGACCGATTTCGAGTCGCTATGAGCGAGCCGATCCTTTCTGAGGTTTATTCAATCCTTATGAGGAAGTTCGATTGGCGAACGGCAGAAATCGATGAGACGCTGGAAGAGTATGCGCTTGATATCTTCATGGTCGAATTCACGGGAGCTCTTCGTGGCATTTGCCGCGACCCCAAAGACGACATGGTACTCGAATGTGCGGAGTCGTCGGGCGCAGAGGTGATTGTTACCGGTGACAAAGATCTGCTGGCCGTCGGCGAGTACGAAGGGATTCGTATCCTGACGCCGCGGGCCTTCCTCGACGAGTTTTCCCGTCCGGATCAGGCTTGATACCTAATTGAAGCGGTTGGCCGAGTGCGGGTCCGGAGACCCGCACGACAGCCGATATAGAGACCGGCTGTACATACCCTTACTCTTCCGGCTTCCACACATACGCGCCGGGCTGCGGCAGGCCTACGTGCGCCAGCACCCGGTAGGCAAATTCTTTTGCCATTTCGGACGAGCTTTTCGGATTGGCGTAGTACGCGGGAATGCAGGGGAAGATGGTTGCGCCGGCCTCGGCGGCCAGCGTCATGTTGCGCAGGTGAATGCGGTTGAAGGGGGTCTCGCGCACGCAGAGGATGAGGGGACGGCGCTCCTTGAGCGTGACGTCGGCGGCGCGGGCGATGAGCGAGTTGGCCAGGCCCAGCGCGATGGCCGCGAGCGTGCCCATGGAGCACGGCAAAATAATCATTCCATCTGACGGGTGGCTGCCGCTGGCGATCGGCGCGCCGATATCGGCGTCGGCGTGCTGGATGGTCTTTTTCGGGGCCGCGCCGAGCAACTTTTCGAGGAGATCGTTGCGGCCGCTGACGCCAAGTTCTTCCGCGAGGACGCGGAGCGAGTTTTCCGAGGCGACGAAATGCACGCGGGTGACGCGGTCGTCGGCTTCGAGCGCACGCAGCAATTCCCGCGCGAGGATTGCGCCTGAAGCTCCGGTGATGGCGACGGTGAGTTGCATAAATGCAGCTTCTAGCTGCCTCACTCCCCCAGCACGCGCTGGAAGATCGCGTCGACATTGCCCAACTGCCGTGTGTAGTCGAACGTCTTGGCCAGCTTCTCCGGGCTCAGCAGCTTCGTAATCGCTGGGTCGCGCGAAACTTCCTCGCGGAAATTCAAATCTTCCTTCCAGGCGCGCATGGCGTGCGACTGCACGAGGCGATACGCCTCCTCGCGCAACATGCCGGCTTCGGCGAGATCGAGCAGAAGCTGCCCGGAAAAGATGAGCCCGCCCGTTGATTCGAGGTTTTTCTTCATCCTTTCGGGGTAGACCAGCAGGCGATCGATCAGATCGGTGGTCTTGGCGAGCAGGTAATCGGCCAGAATTGTCGAATCGGGGAAGATTACGCGCTCGACAGAGGAATGAGAAATGTCGCGCTCGTGCCACAGCGGAATATCTTCGAGCGCTGCCTGTGCATTGCCGCGCAGCACCCGAGCCAGGCCGCTGATTTGCTCGCTCGTGATCGGGTTCTTCTTGTGCGGCATGGCCGAGGAGCCCTTCTGCTTTTCGCTGAAGTACTCCTGCGCCTCGCGCACCTCGGTGCGCTGCAGATGGCGCACTTCGACGGCAATCTTGTCGAGCGTGCTGCCCAGAATGGCGAGCGTGGCGATGTAGGCGGCGTGGCGGTCACGCTGAATCACCTGCGTGGCCACCGGCGCCGGCTTCAGTCCCAGGTGTTTGCACACCTTTTCCTCTTGGTTTGGACTGAGGTGACCAAAAGTGCCAACAGCTCCCGACAGCTTTCCGACGCGCATGTCCTCGGCGGCAGCGGCAAATCTGGTATCGTTGCGCTCCATCTCGGCGTACCAATTGAGCAGCTTGAGGCCGAAGGTCGTCGGTTCGGCGTGGATGCCGTGGGTGCGGCCGATGATGGGCGTGTGCTTGAACTCGAGCGCGCGGCGCTGGAGCACGTCGAGCAACGCATCAATGCCCTTTCGGATGAGCGCCGATGCCTCGCCAACCTGCAGCGCCTGTGCCGTGTCAACTACATCATTCGACGTAAGCCCGTAGTGCAGCCACCGCGACTCGGCGTCGAGGCCCTGACTTTTCAGGCTCTCTGCGACGGCCGTCGTGAAGGCGATGACGTCGTGCTTCACCTCCGCCTCAATCTCCGCGACGCGCGCGGCCGAGACGGTGGCTTTGGTGGCGATGGCCTCGGCAGCGGCGGCAGGAATCACTCCGTCTTCGGCCAGCACCGTGCTCGCCGCCGCTTCAACCTGCAGCCAGCAGCGGTACTTGTTTTCGTCCGTCCAGATGCCGCCCATCGCCGGGCGCGTGTAGCGTTCGATCAACGTTAGCTCCTAGCTGCTAGCTTCTAGCTGTTAGCTCCATCTCGCAGATACTCGGCGACCTCGCTCCAAGCGAACCGATCCGCATAGGGGCAATCGCAAATACCGCAGCCACGAGGTGGGCTGCTCCTGTCGTCCACTCTAAATTGTACGAGGATAAGTCGATGATTCGCGAGGAATTTGGGAACTCATCCTCGCGGCGTTCTTGTGTCTTGCCGCAAAGGTGAGGGGGCTGCAAATCTCTGCTCACACCCGCGCAATGTGCAGGCGGCGCTCCAGTTCTTCCACCAGCAGCCCGCGGCCGGGTGTGTAGGGCTGGAACCACTCGCCGTCGATCACCAGTTGCGGCACCGCGCGCTTGCCCACATGCTCAATCACCTCAGCCGAGGCGGCAGGGTTCGCGTCCACGTCGATCTCGGTGTACGGGATGCCATGCGCATTGAGAAACTGCTTGGCCATGCGGCAATCGCGGCACCAGCTTGTGGAGTACAACTGCACGTTCATGGGCGCATTCTACTGCCGGCTCGCTGCTATGCTCTGTGATGACAGCCACCAGGGAGAGCCCCATGACGGCTGAGGAGGGCGATGACCGCAGAAGAGATTAAGGCGCTGCTCAAGCTGGAGCCGCACCCGGTGGAGGGTGGATGGTACCGGCGCACCTACACGTCCGCGGGCACCGTCGAGATCGAGCGCGGCATGCGCGCCCAGGGCACGGCGATTTATTACCTGCTCGAAGAGGGAATTTTCTCTGAGATGCACCGGGTCGCCTCCGACGAGATCTTCCACTTCTACCTTGGCGACCCGGTGGAGATGCTTCTCCTCTACCCCTCCGGGCACTCCGTGCTTTTGACTTTTGGACCGGACCTGCAGGCTGGGCAGCGGCCTCAAATCCTGGTTCCGGCGGGGGTGTGGCAAGGCGAGCGGCTGGTGGAGGGTGGAAAACTGGCGCTCTTCGGCTGCACGGTGACGCCGGGGTTTGATTTCGCGGATTATGAGAGCGGAAGCTACGCGGAACTTGCGGCAAAGTGGCCTGCGGAAGCGGAACGGATCAGGAAGCTGACGAGAAGATAGTTGATTGCTCCGGCCGTGCGAGTATCGTATCTTTCGGTACAGTGCAAAAACACATGAAAGGAGAATACTGTGGCTGCTTCATTTGCGATTCGAGGCCCTTTTAAGATCCCGCTCGACCGAAGTGTTAGAGCGAAGGCAATCAAAGTGGGGTGTCCGGAATTCTGGCAGCACAAAGATACCGGATCACTGGCCTCAGAATGCGGATGCTATGTGTTCTGCAGGAGGGCGGGCGGAGGCATTACGCCTGTTTACGTGGGTAAAGCTACAAGGACCTTCAAACAGGAGTGCTTTGCGCCGCAAAAGATCGCCCAGCATTACCAGCCTGCCCTCTTGAATTGGGGTAAAGGCAGACCGGTCATGTTCTTGGTAGTTCTTCAGCAGAAAAAAGGTCCAGTTAATGCCAAAGCTATTAAAAAAGTCGAGCTATTCCTCATCCAAAATGCAACGAAGAAAAATCCTCATCTTAGCAATATCAAGGGGATTAAAAAACAAACTTGGTCAATCAAGGGAGTCATCCGGGCTGGGAAAGGAGAGGCCACAAAAGCATCACAGTCGTTTAAGGCGGCTCTTGGCCTCTAGCTTTGCGGAATACCGGGCCTCTTACCAGCCAATAACGTTATCTACCGCCGCTCCCGAAAGAATCCCCGCAGCAATTCGGCCGATTCTTCGGCGCCAATTCCCTGCTCCACCTGCATCTGGTGGTTGAGCTGCGGATGATTCAAAACTTCGAGAACAGTCCCGCACGCTCCCGCCTTGGGATCGGCGGCGGCAAACACCAGGCGGTCAATGCGTGCGTGAATCATGGCTCCGGCGCACATGGCGCAGGGCTCGAGCGTCACATAGAGCGTGCAACCCGCGAGCCGATAGTTGCCCATCGCAGCGGCCGCCGCGCGCAACGCGACGATCTCCGCATGGGCCGTGGGATCGACGTCGCGCAGCACGCGATTTTGTCCGCGGGCAACGATCGCGCCCTCGCACACCACTACCGCGCCGATCGGGACCTCGCCGGCTTCGGCCGCAAGGCGCGCTTCGGCCAGCGCTGCTTGCATGGCTTCGCGATCGTCGATCATGATTTCGATGGTAGCGCCGCCGGCTGCTGCTGGGTCATGCAGTGCAGCGCGCCCAGGCCCCAGATCAGGTCCATGGAGTGCACGCCGATGACCTCGCGGTCCGGGAAAACCTCGGCCAGAAGGTTCAGCGCCACGCGGTCGTTGGGATCGTGAAAGGTGGGCGCGAGCACCAAGCCGTTGGCGACGTAGAAATTGGCGTAACTGGCCGGCAGGCGCTGCCCGCGGAACACCACCGGGCGCGGCATGGGCAGTTCCACAATCGTGAACTGCTTGCCCTCGATCGTGCGCGCGGCTTTCAACTGTGCAAGATTTTCGGCCAGCGGCGCGTGGTTGGGGTCGCTCTTGTCGGGCTCGACGGCAGCGATGATCGTTGCCGGTCCGGCGAAGCGGGCAATGTCGTCCACGTGGCCGTGCGTGTCGTCGCCGGCAATGCCACGGCCCAGCCAGATCACCTGGTCGATGCCGAGATAATCGGAGAAAACGCGCTCCAGTTGCGCGCGGCTCAGGCCGGGATTGCGCTGCTGCACCTCGCTCAGCAGGCATTCTTCGGTGGTGAGCAGCAGGCCTGCGCCGTTTACGTCGATCGATCCGCCCTCAAGCACTACGGGATGCTTCGCACCGTTCTGGTTTTGGACAAAAGGTTGCCATGAGGGCAGGCCGAGCAGCTTCGTCACGCGGCCGGGCAGCTTGCCGTCGAGATGCCAGTCGTCGTACTTGGCCCACCCATTGAAGCGCCAGTTCGTCAGGCCTACCTGGCCCTTGGCGTTGCGCACAAAGATCGGGCCTGAATCCCGCGTCCATCCGCGATCCGTGGGCCATCGATGAAAGCTCACTTGATCGAGGTCCGCGCACGCGCGGCTGAGCATGCTTTTTACGCGCCGCTCCACGCCCGAGTCTTCCACGATCAGGTGCACGCGCTCGCGCGCGGCGAGCAGGCGCACGATCTCCGCATAAAGCCAGGGGATGGACGCAAATTTGCCAGGCCAATCCTCGGGATTGTGCGGCCAGGCGAGCCATGTGGCCTCGTGGGGCTCCCACTCGGCGGGCATGCGGTAGCCCAGGTGGCGCGGGGTTTTAGTGGGTTCGATCAAGTCGGGCTTCCCTCACATCGTATCCCCGGTCCCCAAAAGCAAGGGACCGGGGGCACCCGTTATTTGGTGTTTTTGGGCTCAGTGCTAGCGGCGTCGAGAAAGCGCTGCGTAATCCCGCCGTATGCATCTATGCGGCGGTCGCGCAGGAAGGGCCAGTTGCGGCGCGTCTCCTCGATCAGCGCGCGGTCGATCTCGCCGATCACAATCTCCTCGGCGTCGTGCCCGGCCTGGGCCACGATGCGGCCGAAGGGATCGGCCAGAAAGCTGCCGCCCCAGAAATCGAGTCCCGGTCCCGATGCGCGGTTGCCGAGAATGTCGCCATGTTCGTGACCGACGCGATTCACCGCAGCCACATACACGCCATTCGCAATGGCATGCGAGCGCTGGATGGTCCGCCACGCGTCGAACTGCGCGGCGCCAAACTCGTCTTTTTCCGCGGGGTGCCAGCCGATGGCCGTGGGATAAAAGAGCACCTCTGCTCCCTGCAGCGCCGTAAGCCGCGCACCTTCGGGATACCACTGGTCCCAGCACACCAAAGTGCCCACGCGGCCCGCGCTCGTGTCCACGGCCTGAAAACCGAGGTCGCCCGGCGCGAAGTAATACTTTTCGTAATAGAGCGGATCGTCGGGGATGTGCATCTTGCGGTAGATGCCGGCGATTTGTCCGTCGGCATTTAGCGTGACCGCGGTGTTGTGATAAAGTCCCGGCGCGCGCCGCTCAAACAACGACGCCACAATCGCCACGCCGAGTTCGCGCGCCAGCGCCGACAGGGTGTTTGTCGACGGGCCGGGAATCGGCTCCGCAAGGTCAAAGAGGGCAAGCTCTTCGCGCTGGCAGAAGTATTGCGTGCGGAACAGTTCCGGCAGGCAAACGATCTGCGCGCCCAGCCGCGCAGCTTCGCGGATGTGCCGGATCGCCGCCGCAAAGTTGGCCTCCGGGTCAGCGCCCATGCGCGTCTGCACAAGGGCGACGGTAAATCTAGGCGCCGTGGTCATGCTTGGTCTTTCGATCCTCCCTCATAGTCTTGGGCCCAGACAGCAAGGCCAACCCCGCGCCAGCGGAATTGGCCTCCGATTCCTCCGAATCATTGCGGGGACCGCTCTACCCCACCCGCAACTCTCGCCCAAGAATCTGCTGCACGCAGTGCCTACTCTTCCAGGATCAGCACCGCCGCGGCGATGGTTGTGGTCCACTTGCCGCGCTTGTCGCCTACCGCCGACTGGGTGACGTTGCTGGTGCGGACAATCTTGTTGGAGATGCGGTAAATCTCCTTTTTCTCGTCCCAGCTGGTGTCGGGATCGAATTCCACGTCGAGCGTCGTGGCCAGCATTTCGGCAGCCAGTTCCTCGGCATACTCGCCCGCCTGGTCCTCGGTCTCGCCAAAGCTGTGATGCTCGCTCAGGTAGCCGTAGGTATTGCGGTCGGCCGGAATGGCTACGCCAATGCTGGAAGCGACGAGCCGGTGCGGCTCGCGCGTCGAGTTTTCCGCAATCACCGAGAACACGACCTCGCCGTCATGCAGGTACTTCAGGCCTTCCTTGCGCGGAATCATCTTGCACTGCGGCGGAAAGATGGAAGAGACGCGCACCAGGTTCTGTGAGGCGATGCCCGCATCCCGAAGGGCCAGCTCAAACGATGTCAACCGCTCCTTGTGTTTGCCGACGCCTTTGGTGAAGAAAAGCTTCTTCGGGACCATGCTTTTTCCCAATTTCTATGTGCCCTCCGTGGGGGTGGAATTTGTGACAGATTTCTTTGGTACCCGCATGAGTCTATCGCATCTGGGCGGGCGCGAACAGGGTTTCGGGCAAATTTATCGGCGCCTCATTCCGGCAACCCACGCTGCGAACAAAATCTGAGCCCCGCGGACCTGCTGCATCTGTGCGGTCACTTCGGCATTCCGCGGCTTGGGGGCGATGGCCTCGAAGGCGTTCCATCGCCCAGCGACGCAGGCAAATAGCTCCCGGCGCGCCAGCCAGCTTCGAGACCCGGCAAAACGAAAATGCTATAGTCAGGCGTAGATTCCTACCGGAGTTTTCGATCGATGCCGAATAGCAAGTTGACGTGCATCCTCCTCGTCACAATGGCGTTTGGGGCGGCGGTTGGATGCGCCACAGCGGCACGCGCCAAGGTCGTTGAAGACGCGAGTGGATCTCTCGCAACCCTCACCAGCATTGGCGATGCGCTGGATGCGCCCGACCATCATCCCGTGCACATTCTCTACGTGCACGGCATCAATCAAATTGGTCCCGGCGATTCCTCGTTGCTGCGCGAATCGATTTGCACCCGGCTCAAGCTCTGCGACGTCAAGGACTGGAAGAACGCGGGCGTGGAGTTTCCCGATCGCGGCGAGTTTGCCGACGGCGTCAATCCGCCCGCGCTTGCCTACCTGGGCAGCCCGGTGTGGAAGAGCGCCGATGAGTGGCATGCGGCCGCGCCGTTTGTTGTGCACTGGGTGGTGCATCTCCGCGGGCACGTTTCCGTGCTCGTCGTGGACGAGATCAACTGGTGGCCGCTAGTGCTCTCACTCAAGTGCCGCCGCGTATTGGCGCCCGAGGCGTACCTCGCCGGTCCCTACCGCGATCTCCTCGAATTCTGCTCGAACCCGAAGGCGCAGAATCCGGATGGGACGCTGCGGTATTTTCCCTGGATTACGCCTGAAGACGCCGCGCAACTTGAGGCCATCAAGCCGCAAGGCGTGTGGCTCAACCGGACTCTGAAGGTCAACCTCGTCGACTGGGGACTTGCCGACGTGCTGCTGGCGACCGGGCCGCTCGATGGCATTTTGCGCGACGGCATTCGGCAACTCATGGCGAAATCTGCCGCATTCGATCCCAACCGGGCCGCCGCGTCTCCGAACGCCGGCGAGGCCAACGAGCACTACAACTGGAAGACGCAGCTTGACAACGGCAAAACCATGGACCAGGAGTTCGTCGGCGTCACGCACAGCCTGGGCGCCTATCTGTTTTTCAACGCGCTCAATCCCGATGCCGGCGCCGCCCCCGCGCCGGAGCCTTTGCAACAGCAGGCCACAACGACGGACGACAAAGATGCCGCCTTGCGCTATATTTTGGAGCGAACTTCGCTGGTCTATTTCTTCGCCAACCAGATCGAGCCGCTCGAGATCGCGAATCTCGAAATCACACCAGCGCCGGCTGCTCCCGCATTCCCGTCGCGCGGGCTCGACGCAGCGCCGGCTGCCACTGCGCCAGCCGAGAACTTCAGGGCGCTCGTCAACCGCTGGAAGCAGATGCAGACGGATTTTCAGACCACCCTGCATCCGGACGACGCGGCGGCGCGGAAGAAGGTCCAGGTGGTGGCGTGGAACGACCCCAGCGACGTGATCACCTTCCGCGTTCCTAAAATCGGCGACGTGGACGTGGTGAATCTCTACGTACAGAATGCGCATCGGTGGTTCGGGCTCTTCGAGTCGCCCAGCGGCGCGCACTCCGACTACGCCAAAAACAAAGATGTATTGCGCGTAATGTTTTCACACACAGCGCAGCCGCGGCCGTAGCATGAGAAGCGGACCGCCCATCGGTCAGGATGCGAGCGGATTCATCCAGCGCAGCCCCGGAAAGCGGGCGAAGTCGCGGTCCGTGGTGTGCAGCACGCCCCCGTATTCGATGGTGAGAGCGGCAAGTTGGGCGTCGGTGGTCAAAGGACCGCGGGCCTGCCCTTCAATCAACATGCGCTGGAGAAGTTCCCAGTGGCGGTCACCGGGAACCAGTAGTCGCACGTGGCGAAGTGCGAGCCACTGGCTTACAACGCTTGCGGCCTGCTCAACTGTGGCTCCGCCGAGCTTCAGACGCTGATTTGTGGCGATGCGCAAAAATGCATGAATCGTCTGCCAAGGCAGTCCCACCAACTCTTCGCCGTTGAAGACGGTCTGCAGCCAGTTCTTTGCAGCAACATAGCTTGAAGAAGTTGGATCGGAGGCGTAAAGAAGCAGATTGGCATCGAGGACGATCATCGATGCATCGGGCCTTCCAACGCTTCGATCAGATCCTCGATCTTGTCGTAGCTCAATCCTTCCCGCAGTCCGAGCGGCAAAGGTGTCACAACGAATGGCTTGCGCGCTTCTCCATTGCCGTTCGCCAGGCCCTTGCGCAGAAGATTGTTCACGGTGGTCTTGAAGGAGCCGCCGGAGCGGCGCAGCTCCTGCCGAACCAGAGCGGCTACGTCGTCGTCGAGGGTGAGAGTGGTTCGCACATCATGATGCTCTCATAATGGACATCATGATGTCAAGCGGTGCCCTACACCATTCCAGTTGCCCTTGCGACATACGCCCTCCGGGCCTCCATTGCCACCCCTAAATTGCAGATGTTAGCCTCAACTCTGGACCAATCTCAGAAGGGGCTTCCCTGAACGACATGCAAATCACCTACAACGGACTCGAGCTGCCCAAAAACGGCCAGCCGATCGACTACAAGGACGGGCAGTTTACCGTTCCCGACCATCCCATTATTCCCTTCATCGAAGGCGACGGTACGGGGCGCGACATCTGGAAGGCTTCGCAGCGGGTCTTCGACGCCGCGGTGGAAAAAGCCTACGGCGGCAAGCGCGCCATCCGCTGGTTTGAGATCTTTGCCGGCGAAAAAGCCTTCCGGCAGTTCTCCAACTGGCTGCCCGACGACTCCGTGGCCGCGGCGCGCGACCTGCGCGTCTCCATCAAGGGGCCGCTGACCACGCCGGTCGGCGGCGGGATTCGTTCGCTGAATGTCGCGCTGCGCCAGATTCTCGATCTCTACTCCTGCGTGCGCCCGGTGAAGTATTACCAGGGCGTGCCCAGCCCGGTGAAGCACCCCGAACAGGTCGACATCGTCATCTTTCGCGAGAACACGGAAGATGTGTACGCGGGCATTGAGTTCAAACAGGGCTCGGAAGACGCCGCGCGGTTGATCGCGTTTCTGAATGACGATCTCTTGTCCAAAACCAAGAAAAGAGTGCGCACAGATTCCGGCGTGGGCATCAAGCCCATTTCCATCTTTGGCACCAAGCGGCTGGTGCGCGCGGCCATCAATCATGCGTTGGAATCCGGCCGCAAGACGGTGACGCTGGTGCACAAAGGCAACATCCAGAAGTTCACTGAGGGCGCATTCCGCGAGTGGGGCTATGAAGTGGCCACCGAAGAGTTCCGCGACCAGACCGTGACCGAGCGCGAGAGCTGGATCCTCGGCAACGTCGACGCGAAGCCCGGCATCACCGTCGAGGAGAATGCCGCGCTCATCGAGCCGGGCCTCGAGTTCGGCTCTCCGAGCTTTCAGGCTTCGGTTTGCGACGAGGTGAAACGAGTACTCGATTCCATCGGCAAAACCCACGGCAACGGCGCGTGGAAGTCGAAGATCCTCGTCAACGACCGCATCGCCGACTCCATCTTCCAGCAGATCATCATTCGCCCATCGGACTACAGCATTCTGGCCACGCCCAACCTGAACGGCGATTACATCTCCGACGCGGCCGCGGCGCAGGTGGGCGGCCTGGGCATCGCGCCCGGCGCCAACATCGGCGACGGCTACGCGGTCTTCGAGGCCACGCACGGCACCGCGCCCAAATACGCCGATAAGGACGTGATCAATCCCGGCTCGGTGATTCTGTCGGGCGTGATGCTGCTCGAATTCATCGGCTGGAAAGAAGCGGCGCATATGATCGAGAGCGCCATGGAGAAGACCATTCAGCAGAAGCTCGTGACGTACGACTTCGAGCGGCAGCTTTCCGGCGCGACAAAGGTCGGCACTAGCGAGTTTGCTACGCGGATTATTGGGAATATGTAGGCATGGAGAATCCTTGGAAGAATCTGGATTCGGAAGCAAGTTTATTGATCCTTCCTTGTGATCGGGCATCAATCGACCGTTATAACTGGTTGCAAAAGGACCCTATAACAGCCGTTGCAACGGAATCAGTCCCAGAACCATTCATTGGAAATCCAGAATCGGCAAGACTCGTACTGCTGGGGTTGAACCCGGGGCACTCTGAGGATGACGTAAGGAACCATCGCGACCCGCACTTTCGCTCAGCGATGTTTCTCAATTTGAAGCACGAATTACGGGATTATCCGTTCTACCCATTAAACCCATCATTCAGCCATACAGGGGCGGGCCAATGGTGGAATAAGATACTCAAATCGCTCAAGAGGGAGTCGCGGCTCGACGATGTTACGCTCTCGCGGATGTTAATGGTAATCGAATGGTTTCCATACCACTCCGAGAAATCGGCGTTACCAAAGAAGCGGATTTGCGAGTCACAGGAGTATTCGATCTTCCTCGCGAAACGCATGCTAGATAAGGACGGGGTAATCTTACTTGGGATGCGATCTAAATCACATTGGTTATCGAGCGACTCGGCATTTCAGAGCGTTCCGTTCTTGAAGAACAACCAGCGCCCATTCATCAGCAGAGGAAATATGGATGAGAGCTTGTTCGAGAGCATCATGAGAATATTTCCGCAAAGTGCGAACCCATCAATCGCGGGCGGGACAACCAACTGAGTCTGAGGAGAAGAATAAATGCGGAAGAAAGTTTCAATCGTCGGCGCGGGCAACGTGGGCGCCACTTGCGCGCACTGGATTGCGGCCAAGGAATTGGCCGATGTGGTTTTAGTTGACGTGGTGGAAGGCATTCCCCAGGGCAAGGCGCTGGATCTGCTCGAAGCCATGCCCATTGAAAAGCGCGACGTGGCCATCGCCGGCGCCAACGACTACGCGGCCACGGCCAACTCCGACATCGTGGTTATCACCGCGGGCATTCCCCGCAAGCCCGGCATGAGCCGCGACGACCTGCTGCACACCAATTTCAAGATCATGTCCGACGTGGTGGCGAAGGTGGTGGCGCAGTCGCCGGAGTCGATTCTTATCATCGTCTCCAATCCGCTTGACGCCATGGCCCAGGCCGCCTACCGGCAGGCTGGATTCAATCGCGAGCGCGTCATCGGCATGGCCGGCGTGCTCGATTCCGCGCGCTTCCGCACCTTCATCGCCGAAGAGCTCAACGTGAGCGTCGAAAACGTGACAGCCTTCGTGCTGGGCGGCCATGGCGACACCATGGTGCCGCTGGCCCGTTACTCCACCGTCGCCGGAATCCCCATCACCGAGCTCATTGCGCCCGACCGGCTGGAGCAGCTTGTCCAACGCACACGCGACGGCGGCGCCGAAATCGTGAAATATCTCAAGACCGGCAGCGCCTACTACGCGCCCTCGGCTGCCACCGTGGAAATGGCTGAAGCCATTTTGAAGGACAAGAAGAAGATTCTGCCCTGCGCGGCCTATCTCGAAGGCGAGTACGGTATCTCCGGCTACTACATCGGCGTGCCCTGCAAGCTGGGTGCCGGCGGCATCGAGCAGATCATCGAAATCAAGCTCACGCCGGAGGAAGACGCCGCGCTCAAGAAGAGCGCTGCGGCAGTGAAGGAGCTTTGCGCGGTGATTGGGGTGTAGTTTCCAGCTTCTAGCTGCTTTTTCAGTCGATCACCGCGCTTAATTCGTGGCGCACATCGGCGCCGCGAACCCAGAAGATCACGTCCGTGGCGATATTCGATGCGTGATCGGCGATCCGTTCTAAATTTTTCGCCACCAGGATGCCGTTCATCGCCTGCTGCGTGAACTGCGGCTTTTCCTCGATCACTTTGAGCAGATCGCGATGCGCGCGGCGGTTCATGCGGTCGATCTCGTCGTCCATGCCGCGCACGGTTTCGGCCAGTTGCGCATCGCCCTCCAGCAGGGCCTGCAGCGCGGTGCGGATCATCTCCCCGGCAAACTCGCCCATGGCGGCAAAATCCGCCGGGAGTTCGACTGCGTCGAGCGGCAGAATCTCCTTGGTGCGCCGCGTGATGCTCATGGACTGATCGCCGATCCGCTCCAGGTCGCCGTTGATCTTGATCACGGCCAGAATAAATCTCAAATCGATGGCCATGGGCTGTTCCTTGGCGAGCAGCTCGTAGGCCATTTCGTCCAGCTCGCGCTGCGCGGTGTCGATCGCCCTTTCGTTCTGCTTCACAAACTTGCACAGGCCCTTGTCGCGCCGCAGATAGGCTTCCAACGCGGACTCGACGGCCTGCTGCGCCAGCGCGGCCATGGCCAGAAGCTTGTCCTTGAGTTCAGCCAACTGCTGTTGAAAGTGAATTCGCGGCACTACCGTGTTTCCTCCATCTCTCCATTGTGCATCAAGCAAGATTACAGGAGAACGAATTTCCGCGCATGCACCAGAAGTGCTATTACCGGCGGAACTGGTCCCGATTTGAACTTGACGACGGGCGCGGCACCTCGATCTTCCCCAGCAGGAACATATACCCTGCGATGCCAACGGCAAGGTAAGCGCCCGCAACGGCAAAGGCCCACGCGTAGGAGTGAAAAGCCGACACCAGGTAGCCCGTCAAAATCGAGGCGGTAATTCCGGAAATCTGCCCGCAAAAATTGATGATTCCGCCCACTTTTCCCACGTTGCCTGGCACTGCGATCAGCGACGGCAGCGACCATGCCACCGGCGCGGCCGCCGCCAGCCCTCCGAGCGAAACGCTGATCCACACCAGGGCCTGGGTGGCATTGTGCGCGTGAGCCGCACCCAGAATGCCCAGACCGAACGCCGTTCCACCAATCAACACCACGCGGCGCACCGCGCTCGCATTCGAGCCGCGCTTCACCAGGAAATCCACCAGCCAGCCGCCGATCGCGAGGTCGGTCGCGGTGGCGAAGAGCCAGGGCACGCTGGTGTAAGCAAACGAATGCAGCAGATCGATGTGCAAGGTCGATGACAAATAGGTCGGCAGCCAATAGAGCAGCAGATAGAACACGTAGTTGTACGCGCCAAACCCGAGCGCCAGACCCAGCACCTTGCGCTGCGCAATCAGCTGGCCCAGCGAGGACGCTTTTTCGTCATCGTGTTCCCGCGCGCCCGGCGACGTGTTGCGGTCTTCAATGTAACGGCGCTCAATCTCCGTCAATTTCGGGTCGTCTTCGGGATCGCGATAGACGCGCCAGAAATAAAGAAAGTAGGCGGAGCTGATGGCGCCGGTAAACGCGAAGCTCCAGCGCCATCCGGTGTGGATGAGCACGATCCCGATGAGCGGAACCCCGATGGCCGAGGCAAACTTTGCCGCGGCATCGAAGAGCGCCGTGGCGAAGCTGCGCTCGCGCGCGGGAAACCACAGGCCGATGGCCTTGGCGTTCGCAGGAAACGCCGGCGCTTCGCCCACGCCGAGCAGAAAGCGCGCGCCAAAGAAGCCGCCCAGGTTGGGCGTAGCCGCCGCCGCAAACGAAGCCGCGCTCCAGAGAAAAGTGCCCACGCGCCCCACGCGCCGCACGCCGAATTTATCGAGAACGACGCCGATGGGAAGCTGGCACGCGGCGTAGGTCCAGTTATAGGCGCTCGAAAGATAGCCGAAAACCACGTCGGAGATGCCGAAGGCTCCGATCAGCGCATTGTGCGATACGGAGAGATTGACGCGGTCGAAATAGTTGACCAGAATGCCGATGCCGAGCAGCCACGCGATGCGCCAGCGCCGGCCCGGCACATGTGTTGGCGCAATCGTCTCCTCCATCTCCACTCTGTGTCCTCGCTCAGCCCTGCGCTTGCGTCTTCCCGTTGACCGTGAGCGGCCCGCTCTGCACTACATCGTTTTCCAGCGTGCCGATGGGGTCGATGGTGATGCGAACCCGGTCGCCCGCGGCCAGCGAAAACTCGTCCGGCGGCACAATGCCGGTTCCTGTCATCAGAAAAACGCCGTGAGGAAAGCTGTTTTCGCGGAAGAGATATTCTGCCAGCTCAGGGATCGGGCGCTTGAGCTCAGCCAGGTTTGTCGACCCACTGAAAACCGTCGATCCGCGACGCTCAATCTCCACACCAATGGGCGTTTCCTTTGGCAGCGGTTCGTTTCCCACCAGAATGCACGGGCCCAGCGCGCAACTGCGGTCGTAGACCTTGGCCTGGGGAAGATAAAGCGGGTTCTCGCCCTCGATGTCGCGTGAACTCATATCGTTGCCCACGGTGTAGCCGACAATCCGGCCACGCGCGTCAAGAAGCACGGTCAACTCGGGCTCGGGAACCGACCACTTCGCATCCCGGCGAATGTGCACGTGCTGGCCGGGCCCCGCTACATGTTCCGGGCCGGATTTGAAGAAAAGCTCCGGACGCTTCGCGGTGTACACGCGATCGTAAAAATCCCCTCCGCCTGCATCCCTGGCTTCGGCCATGCGTGCGCTGCGGCTGCGATAGTAGGTGACGCCCGCGGCCCACACGCTCTGGCTTTCGACGGGCGCAATCACTTTTCGCGGATCGAACTTCCCGGCCGGCTCCGCGCCGGCAACCAGCGACACCAGATACCCCGCAAGATCGGGATGGTTCACAATCGCGTCCCAGCTCTCGATGGGGATGCGATAGTAGCGTCCCTCGTGTTCCACATAGCTCACATGCGCGATGCGGCCGTGGGTTTGTGCGGTTCGGTAAAGCTTCACGTGCGTTTCTCCAGTCTTGCCACAATCTTATCCACATCGTAGACGCAGCCGCCCCAGACGCCGCCGCTGACCTCGACCAGAGCGGCCCACAGCCGCGTGTCCGCGGGCAATTCGGGATGCGGCGTCAGATCGGCTCGCGGACTGCGTTGCGCCAGCCGCCGCGCGCCTTCATTGGCGTCAAAAGTTTCGCCGGCTTCGCCCACCAGATTGACCGATCCGGCAAGCCGCACGCGGTCTACGACAATCTCGATCCGGTCGCCATCGCACACTTTGCCGATGGCGCCGCCGGCCAGCGCCTCGGGCGAGATGTGGCCGATGCATGCGCCCGTGGAGACGCCGCTGAAGCGCCCGTCGGTGAGCACCGCCACGTGCTTCGAGTGCGGCAGTTGCTTGAGCGCCGCGGTGATCTGGTAAATCTCCTGCATGCCCGCGCCCTTGGGCCCGCTGCAGATGAGCACGATCACGTCGCCCTCAATCATATCGCCGGCTTTGATGGCCTGGATCGCCGCGGCTTCGGTGACAAACACCCGGGCCGGACCTGTGTGCCGGTAGACATGATCCGCGCCGACGAGCGATGGATCGATGGCGGTGCTCTTTACCACCGAGCCCTCCGGGGCCAGATTGCCGATGGGAAAACAAACTGCCGACGTAAGGCCGCGAGACCGGGCGCGATCGGGCGACATGATCACATGTTCGGGATCGATTCCGTCCTGCTCTTGTAACCGGCGCCGCAGCGCTCGGCGGCGCGGGCTTTCGCGCCACCAGTCGAGGCACGTGTCCAGCGTTTCGCCGCTTACCGTTTTGACCTTTACATCCAAAAGCCCATGGGAGCGCAGTTCCAGCATCACCTCGGGCACGCCGCCGGCCAGAAACACTTGCACGGTGGCGAAATTGCGCGGGCCGTTGGGCAGCGCGTCCACCAGGCGCGGAACCAGGCGATTGACCTCGACCCAATCTGAAACCGTGGGCTGCGGCAAGCCCGCTGCATGCGCAATGGCAGGCAGATGAATGAGAAGGTTTGTCGATCCGCCGAAGGCAGCCTTCACGATCATGGCGTTGTAGATGGATGCAGGCGTGAGGATGTTGCCGGCGCCCATGCCCAGCGAATGGAGGCGCAGAATCGCGCGGGCGGAACGGCGCGCGGCATCCAGCCAGATGGGTTGCCCCGAGGGCGCAAGCGCGGTATGCGGCAGCGAGAGTCCCAGCGCCTCGCCCACCACCTGCGAGGTCGCCGCGGTGCCCAGAAACTGGCACCCTCCCCCGGGCGATGCGCATGCCCGGCAGCCCACCTCCGCGGCATGTTCCAGCGTGATGTGGTTCTGCGCAAAGCGCGCGCCGATGGTCTGCACCTTGGCCGCGTCCTCGCCGGACTCGGGCAGCAACGTGACGCCGCCGGGAACAAGCACCACGGGCTGGCTCCCCGCCGATGCCAGCGCCATCATCATTGCCGGCAGTCCTTTGTCGCAGGTGGCCACGCCGATCACGCCTTTGCCCGTGGGCAGCGAGCGCATCAATCTGCGAAGAACTGTCGCGGCATCGTTGCGAAAGGGCAGCGAGTCCATCATGCCGGTGGTGCCCTGGGTGCGGCCGTCGCAGGGGTCGGTGCACGCTCCCGCAAAGGGCGTGGCACGCAGCGATTTCAGCTCCCGCGCGGCTTCGGCCACCAGCAGACCCACTTCCCAGTGGCCGGTGTGAAAGCCCAGTGCGATGGCCTCGCCGTTTTCCGCGCGCAACCCGCCGTGCGTGCTCAGGATCAGGAATTCGGGGTCGAGCAGGCGCGCGGGCTCCCATCCCATGCCGGCATTTTGCGTCAGCCCGAAGAGATTCCCTGAGGGCTCGGTGAGCAGCATCTCCGCGGTAAGCGGCAGCACTCCGGCGGGGCCGGGCGCGTGCGTGGCCACCTCAAGCAAATCTGCGCCGGTCGACTCCAATACCGAACTTAATGGAATGTCTTTGATGGGGAAGCCCTTTCCGCGTTCAGTATAGTGGACACGGGCGGGCGCGCTATCCCACCCTTTCGCCCCCAAAACGGGCGAAAGGATGGGGCACGGAGGGATTTATTTTCAGGCGGTCAAGGGCTAATACGCCGTCAGGCCTCCGTCGATTGGAAGCGCAACGCCGTTGATGAACGCGGCCTCGTCGCTGGCCAGAAAGACCAGCGCATTGGCAACATCGGCTGTGCTCGCCAGCCTTCCCAGCGGAATTTCGCCCAGTCTCTCCGCCTTGCGTTCCGGATCCTTGAACAGAGTTTGCACCAGGGGCGTCTCCACGGTGCTGGGGTGGACCGAGTTGCAGCGGATATTGTCCTTCGCGTAGCGCACGGCCACCGACTTGGTGAGCATGGTCAGGGCGCCCTTGGTCGTGGTGTAAGTTTCGTTCGTGAACTTGTGGCCCACCAGACCGCAAATCGACGACATGTTGAGAATGACCCCTCCGCCCCCGGCCCTCATCAACGGAAGGGCGTGCTTGATGCCCATAAACGGGCCCTTCACGTTCACCGCGATCATGGCGTCGAATGACGCCACGTCCATTTCCTCAATATTTTTCCTGATATTGATGCCCGCGTTGTTCACCAGGATGTCGAGCCTTCCGGCCCGCTCCATCACGGTTCGAAACGCTGCTATCCAGCTCTCCTCTGAAGTCACGTCGAGCAGGATGAAGACCGCGCCAATCGATGCGG
>Ga0181527_1000886_pt1 | contig 32856 bp, 26 predicted proteins | sample PEATcosm2014_Bin_30_FD_119762 | JGI IMG/M metagenome (GOLD analysis project Ga0181527, IMG submission 119762) | Peatland microbial communities from MTU Mesocosm Facility, Houghton, MI, USA - PEATcosm2014_Bin06_60_metaG | ecosystem: Environmental > Terrestrial > Soil > Wetlands > Peat | place...
GCCTTTGTCCAACGGCCTATGCGAATCTCTCGATTGATTATGAACCTACCCCTTGCCATTGAACGGCTGCGAAGCGTGCTTCGTCGCCAGCACAAAGCCCCCTCCACCGAATCCAATTACATCTATTGGCTGCGTCACTACGTCAACTCGCTGGGCCGCCTGAGGTGCAATTCGTGCAACAATAATCTGCCAGAGGTCATCAGGAAGATGTGGTTTGCGGCTTCCACGTGCTCCAAGTCTTTTGTGAGTGAAGGGTCTGGCAGCGCGGCTGGCCATTCTCCTTCAATACCCGCGAGTTGGGTCTGGCTGGCCCACTCCAATAGATTATATCCCATTTCAAACTCCACATGATTCTGAATCGAATTGAATTCACCATCTGCCTTTTGAAGTTCAGTTGTGACTGCGTTGTAGCCGTAGCAGTAAGCCCAAAGCCGCTCAAGAGTTCGCACGCCAACATAGATAAGTTTTCCCATGCGGAATTCTGCGAACAACCAGTCTTTGGCATTCGGGTCGAGGCAAATCTTAATATCATGCTTGTCCAACAGACCTGCCAACTCCGCTTTTCGTTCTGGAGCGACATGAAATGGCGATAACCCAAATGATTCCATCAACGGACGGATTTTAGGCGGAAGGTCTTCGATTGCTGCTCCAATCATTTTCATAGGGGTTGCAGTTTGAACCCCACTGCGTAAGCGGGCCCACTTCCAGCATGGTCGTTCGTTACGAGAAAACCTGTAGAACCTTCACAAGAGGAAAAGCAAATGAACGTGGACTCATCCATGTGTGCGTCCTCTGGCAAGGCGACACACTGGGCGCAGATTGACTGGCCCAAGTCTGAGCGTCAGGTCCGGAGGCTGCAAGCCCGTATCGTAAAGGCCACACGGGAAGGCCGCTGGGGCAAGGTGAAAACCTTGCAACGGCTGCTGACCTGCTCGTTTTCCGGCAAAGCCTTGGCCGTGAAACGTGTGACGGAAAATCAAGGCAAGAGAACGTCCGGAGTGGACGGTGTACGCTGGACTACTCCGGCAGCCAGACTCAAGGCCATCGGGTCGTTGCATCGTCGCGGATACAGACCGCTGCCCTTGCGCCGCGTCTATATCCCGAAGGCCAACGGAAAACAAAGACCGCTCGGCATCCCCACGATGAAAGACCGTGCCATGCAAGCGTTGTATTTGCTGGCGCTGGAACCCATCGCGGAGACAGCCGCCGATCCCAATTCCTACGGCTTTCGCCACGAGCGTTCCACCGCCGACGCCCTGCAACAGTGTTTCAACGCACTGTGTCGGGGATGTTCAGCATCGTGGATTCTCGAAGGCGACATCAAGGGCTGCTTCGACCACATCAGCCACGACTGGATGCTCCAACACGTCCCCACGGACAAGGTGGTGCTTCAGAAATGGCTGAAGGCCGGTTATGTTGAAAATCGAAACCGGTTCCCAACGGAAGCGGGTACGCCGCAAGGCGGTATCATCTCGCCAACGCTGGCGAATCTGACCCTGGACGGACTGGAAACACTGCTGGCCCAACACTTCCCCAAGGTGAAGCGCCAAGACGGCAAACTCTGGCGTCCAAAGGTCAACCTTGTCCGGTACGCGGACGACTTCATCATCACCGGTGACTCGCGAGAGTTGTTGGAAAAAGAAGTCTGTCCCTTGGTGGAGCAGTTCTTGAAGCAACGAGGGCTCTCGCTCTCAGCCGACAAAACTCGCATCACACATATCAACGAGGGGTTCGACTTCCTCGGACAAAACCTCCGCAAATACGACGGCAAGCCGTTGGTCAAGCCGTCGAAGAAAAACACGCACGCGTTCTTGGAGAAAGTCCGGGGCATCATCGCGGCGAACCAGGCCATAAGCCAAGAAGTGTTGATCGGTCGGTTGAACCCCGTCATTCGTGGCTGGGTCAATTACCATCGGCACTGCGCGGCCAAGGCCACGTTCGACCGGGTGGATCATGAAATCTGGTGCGCACTCTGGCAGTGGGCCAGACGCCAACATCTCAAGAAATCGCGCGACTGGGTCAAGAAGCATTGCTTCCCGGCCCTACGCAACCGAGCTTGGACGTTTGCGACCCAAACGGGCCAACGCACTCCGGACGGCCAACCGATTTGGATGCGCCTGGTGTATGCGGGTGATACCAAAATCCGACGCCATGTAAAAATCCGGCAGGACGCCAACCCGTTCGACCCACAGTGGAAGTCCTACTTCCTGGAACGTGCGTTCCACAAGAAGTTCGGCATCCATCGCCATGAAGCCGGGATTAAAACCGTCGTGAAACCGGCTCCGCTCACGCGGGGCTTTGCATCGGCTTGAGCCGGATGAGGGGAAACTCTCACGTCCGGTTCTCAGGGGAGGGAGTGGCAGCAATGTCGCTCCCTTACCCGACCATTAGTTGCACTCCAGAATTGACGTGTAATCACGGTTACGCCAAGGCCCGAGCGGCTTTGCGGAGTTCTTCCACGAACACGGCGAGCGGCTTATCGTCCGCTCGATTGGCGCGATGGCCGGCGGCGATACATACCGGCTCCGGAGCGGAGGACAGGGTTAGTAACTGGACACGTTTTGGGAATAGCCGCGCCATCTGCGTTGTGACGAAGGCGACTCCCAAACCTGACTCGACGGCCGCCATGAGGTTTTCCGCGCCGTCGTGTTCGCCAGCGATTCTAGGCCGCTGCCGGTGGTCACGCAGCCAGCCGGTAATCATGTCCCAATACTCCGGATAGTCGCGCTGGGAATACACGAGCAAGGGTTCACCTGCCACTTGAAGAGGGGTTACTCGCGACCGCCGGGCGAGCGGATGATTGCGGTTCACGGCGAGCCGCCAAGGGGCGCGAACGAGCGGCGTCCATTTCAATCCCCGCGTTTGGCGCTGCTGCCCGACACACAGGGCGACATCCAGCTTTTCACTTTCCAGTCCGGCCAGCATTTCGGAAGTCGAAAGGTCGAATAGCTCCACATGGGTGTTCGGGTGCGCCTGGGTGAAGTTTCCGACGGCGACGGACAACATTCCGGCGGCGAGCGATGGCGCGTAGCCGACGCGCAGGCGCAGCCCCCGCCCCGAGCTGCGCACCCGCTCGAGCACCTGTTCGGCGTGCTGGAGCAACTCACGGGCTTCGCGGAGCAGCGCTTCACCAACGGGCGTGAGCCGGATCGAGTGGGCCTGGCGCTCCAGCAGGCACTGGCCGATTTCGTCCTCCAGCACTTTGATCTGCCGGCTCAAGGCGGGCTGGGTCAGAAAAACCCTTTTGGCGGCGCGGCTGATGTTGCCGTCCTCGGCGACCGCCACGAAGTGACGTAGTTGTCGGAGTTCCATGCCCGGCGAGCATAACGTAGACGCAGTCTCAGGCCAAGAACTTGGCATTAGCCGCCCCGGCCAGACGCGGCGAAGCTGTAGGCATGAAATCAACATTGACCGAACTGAATATCCGGCGGGCCGGTGAACGCGGCCACGCCGACCACGGCTGGCTCAACTCGCATCACACCTTTTCTTTCGCTGATTACTATGATCCGGCACAGATGGGGTTTCGCACCCTGCGCGTGATCAACGACGACCGGGTTGCTCCGGGGCAAGGCTTCGGAACGCATCCGCACCGCGACATGGAGATTTTCAGTTATGTGCTGGAAGGCACGCTGGAGCACAAGGACAGCATGGGCAACGGGCGGCAACTCAAGCCGGGCCAGATTCAACTGATGAGCGCGGGGCGGGGAATCACGCACAGCGAGTTCAACCCATGCCCCAGCGAGCCGCTCCATTTCCTGCAGATCTGGATTCAGCCGCGCGAGCGCGGCCTGACGCCGAGCTACACTGAGTGGCATCCGAAACCAGAACAAGCCAACGCCGCCAAGGTGCTCGTCATTTCGCCGGACGGACGCGACGGTTCAGCGACGATTCACCAGAACGCGGACATCTATCGCATCCGGCTCAAGCCCGGCCAGACCGTGACGCACCAGGTCAGGCGGGGCCGCGGGGCGTGGCTGCACATCGCGGAGGGGGCATTGGCCCTCAATGGCGTCGCGCTGGCGACCGGCGACGGAGCGAGCACTGAAGCACCCGGAACCCTGACGCTCACCGCCAGTGAGCCAACGGAAGCGATCCTGTTCGATCTCAAATAAACAGCACCACGAAACCAAAATAAAGCAATGACTACCGTATCCATCATCTACTTCTCGGGCACCGGCCACACCATGAAGCTGGCCGAAGCCGTCAACAAGGGCAGTGCTTCGGTTGATGGCGTGAAAACGAACCTGATCGCCATCAGGGGCGAGGACATTGCCAAGGGGCGATATGCGAACGAGACTGTGCTCGCCCAACTCGACGCCAGCGACGCGATTATTTTCGGCAGCCCGACTTACATGGGCGGCCCGGCAGCGCAGTTCAAGGCATTTGCCGACGCGACGGGCGAACGCTGGTATCGCAGTGCCTGGCGCGACAAGCTGGCGGCGGGTTTCACCGTCTCCAGCGGCCCGAGCGGCGACAAGTTGAGCACGCTTCACTACTTCTTCACGCTCGCCATGCAGCACGGGATGATCTGGGCCGGAATGCCTGAACTGCCGATGAATGACAAAGGCATCAACCGTCTGAGCAGTTACAGCGGCGTGATGGCCCAAGCCGGACAGGAACCCACGGACCTCGCGCCAAACGCGGCGGACAAACTCACCGGCGAACTGCTCGGCCGGCGTGTCGCCACGTTCGCTGCGAAAATGAAGAATCAACCATGAATTCGAGCAAAGACCTCAACCCCATCGCTCCCGGCATCAGCATCGGTCATGTCCATCTCAAAGTGGCCGACTTGGAGCGTGCGCTGGGATTTTACTGTGGCGTGCTGGGCTTTGAACTCACGCAGCGCTTCGGGACGCAGGCGGCCTTTGTTTCCTCCGGCGGCTATCATCATCATATCGGCCTGAACACCTGGGAAAGTCGCGGCGGTTCGCCGCCGCCGCCAAGTGCGACCGGCTTGTATCATCTGGCGATTGTCTATCCCACCCGCGCCCTGCTCGCCGACGCGCTGCGCCGCCTGCTCGCGGCAGAAATCGAGATTGACGGCGCGGCCGATCACGGCGTGAGCGAGGCGCTTTATTTGCACGACCCGGACGGCAATGGCGTGGAGCTTTACCGGGACCGCCCGAAGGAACAATGGCCGCGCACTCCGGATGGCGGCCTTGCGATGTTCACACATCCCCTCGACCTCGACGGCCTCATCGCCGACGCGCCGCAAAATCCCAACCTAACGGCCACCCGCAAAACCAGGTAAAAGCACTCGGAAAGATGTTCCAGAACAGGTCCTCGACCTTCAATTTCCATGATTGATGGAGACTCCAGCGTTTTCAGCGTCCGCACCATCGCCGAATGCGTGAAGGAGATCTGACAGGCTGAACCGTACCTCGTTGACTGAAACCAAAGCAAGTGAAAACAATGCCATTTGACCCGAAACGGAAGAACTGCGACGCTTCAGAGCAAGAAACCCTGTGGACGAACAGCAGGATACCATGCCGTACTTCCCGTCCAGCCGTTTAAGCATCTGTGCGGCGCCCGGCGGCGCTGCTCGGGGCCTCGTCGCAGCGCAGAGTCCTTCCAAATTTCGCGCCAACTGAAATAAGGAGATCCACCATGACCCCTGCACTCAAGAAAAAGCTGGTCTCCGCCGCGATCGTGCTGATTGTCGCCGTGGCGGGCTTCTATGCCTGGACCAAACTGAGATCTTCCAGCCCTGGCGAAGGCTTCGTCAGCGGCAACGGCCGTATCGAAGCCACCGAGATCGATGTCGCTACCAAGCTGGCCGGTCGCGTGCAGAACATCATGGTCAACGAGGGCGACTTCGTGCAGACCGGCCAGCCGCTGGCGCAAATGCAGATTGATGTGCTGGAGGCGCAACGCGATGAGGCGTGCGCGCAGAACCAGAAAGCGAGCAACGCGGTCAGCAGTGCGCAGGCCCAAGTAACAGCGCGCGAAAGCGACAAGGCCGCCGCCCAAGCCGTGGTGGCCCAGCGCGAAAGTGAACTGGACGCGGCGCAGCGACGGTTGACGCGCTCCGAGGCCTTGGCGAAAGAGAATGTCACATCGATCCAGGAACTCGATGACGACCGCGCCCGGACGCACAGCGCGGAGGCGGCGCTCAATGCGGCAAAGGCGCAGGTGGCGGCGGCGCAGGCTGCGATCGAAGCCGCCCGCGCCGAAGTGGTGGGCGCGCAATCAACGGTCGTCGCGAGCCAGGCGACTATCGCGCGCATCGAGGCCGACATCGCCGACAGCCAGCTCAAGTCGCCGCGCGACGGGCGCGTGCAATACCGCATCGCCCAGCCCGGCGAAGTGCTCGGCGCCGGGGGCAAGGTGCTCAACCTGGTTGACTTGGGCGATGTTTACATGACCTTCTTCCTGCCGGAGACGGCGGCCGGCCGGGTGGCGCTGGGCAGCGATGTGCGAATCGTGCTCGACGCCGCGCCGCAGTACGTGATTCCGGCGAAGGTATCCTACGTGGCCAGCACCGCGCAGTTCACGCCCAAGACGGTGGAAACCGCCAGCGAACGTCAGAAACTGATGTTCCGGGTCAAGGCGCAGATCGATCGCGAACTGCTTCAAAAGCACCTCCAGATGGTCAAGACCGGGCTGCCGGGTGTGGCTTGGATCAAACTGGACTCGCAAGCGCAGTGGCCAAAAAGATTGACGGTTAACGTCTCGGAATGACCCCGGACCCGGCCAGTTCCGCTCTCCCTGTCGCCCGTCTGTCCGGCGTCAGCCTGCGCTACGGCAAAACGCTGGCGCTGGACGGCATCAGCCTGGACATTCCCGCCCGGCGCATGGTCGGTCTGATCGGCCCGGATGGTGTCGGCAAGTCCAGCCTGATGTCGCTGGTGGCCGGGGCGCGCGCGGTACAGCAGGGCCGGGTCGAGGCGCTGGGAGGCGACATGAGCAGTGCGCGCCACCGCAACACTGTCTGCCCGCACATTGCCTACATGCCGCAGGGGCTGGGCAAGAATCTCTACCCCACTTTGTCGGTTGAGGAAAACCTGCAGTTTTTTGGCCGCTTGTTCGGCCACGACGCGGTCGAGCGGCGACGCCGCATCGACGAACTGACCGTCGCCACCGGCCTGCATCCCTTTCTTGGCCGTCCGGTCGGCAAACTTTCCGGCGGCATGAAACAGAAACTGGGGCTGTGCTGCGCGCTCATCCACGACCCGGACCTGCTGATACTGGACGAGCCGACCACAGGCGTGGACCCGCTGGCGCGCCGCCAGTTCTGGGAACTGATCGCAAGCATCCGCAACCAACGTCCCGAAATGAGCGTGATCGTCGCCACCGCCTACAGCGAAGAAGCCGAACGGTTCGACTGGCTGGTGGCAATGGACTCCGGCCGGATCCTGGCCACCGGCACACCGCGCGAGTTGCGTGAACGGACCGGCACTGACTCGCTGGAGGCGGCTTTCATCGCGCTGCTGCCGGAAGAAAAGAAGCGCGGCCACCACACTGTGGTGGTCCCGCCGCTCGCCGACGGCGATGAAACGATCGCCATCGAAGCGCGCGGGTTGACGATGCGCTTCGGCGCTTTCACCGCCGTGGATCACGTCAGCTTCCGCATTCGCCACGGCGAGATCTTCGGTTTTCTCGGCTCCAACGGCTGCGGCAAGTCCACCACGATGAAGATGCTCACCGGCCTGCTGCCCCCCAGCGAGGGCCGGGCCTGGCTGTTCGGCCACCCGGTGGACGCGCACGACATCGCCACCCGCCGGCGCGTCGGCTACATGTCGCAGGCGTTTTCGCTGTACTCCGAGCTCACCGTGCAGCAGAACCTGGTGCTGCATGCGCACCTGTTCAGCGTCCCGGAGGCGGATATTCCGTCACGGGTTGCGGAGGTGGTTGCCCGTTTCGGCCTGGGCGAAGAGCTCAATGCCCTGCCGGACAACCTGCCGCTGGGCGTTCGCCAGCGCCTGTCACTGGCCGTGGCGATGGTGCATCAGCCGGAAATGCTGATTCTCGACGAACCGACCTCGGGCGTGGACCCGATCGCGCGTGACAACTTCTGGCAGTTGATGATTGATCTGGCACGCAAGGACAAGGTCACGATCTTCATCTCGACCCACTTCATGAACGAGGCCGAACGCTGCGACCGCATCTCGCTGATGCACGATGGCCGGGTGTTGGTCAGCGACGCCCCGGCCGAGCTGGTGCGCAAGCGCGGGGCGGCCACCCTGGAGGAAGCGTTCATCAGCTATCTGGAGGACGCCGGCGCCAAAGGCGGGCAGGCCAGGCCGTCCGCGACAGCGACGGCCGTCCAGCCCGCCAGCGTTCCCGCCGCCCCCACGCCTTCCAAGCTTCCACGGAGGCCGCGTGCGCATCCCGGCATTGCGCGCGCGTTCAGCTACTCCCTGCGCGAGACGCTGGAACTGCAACGCGACCCGGTGCGGTTGACGCTCGCGCTGCTCGGCAGCCTGATCTTGATGTTCATCATTGGCTACGGCATCAACATGGACGTGGAGAATCTCAGTTTCGCGGTGCTCGACCGCGACCAGACCACGCTGAGCCAGAGCTACGCCTTGAACCTCGCCGGTTCGCGCTATTTCATCGAGCACCCGCCGATCACCGACTACGCCGACCTGGACCGTCGCCAGCGTAGCGGCGAACTCTCGCTGGCCATCGAGATTCCGCCCGGTTTTGCGCGCGACGTGAAGCGCGGCACCCCGGTGCAGATCGGCGCCTGGATTGATGGCGCGATGCCGCAACGCGCCGAGACCGTGCAGGGCTACGTGCAAGGCATGCACCAGGGCTGGCTGGTGGACGTGGCGAAGCACCGGCTCGGCCAGAACGCCGCCGGTTTCGCCACCATTGAGACGCGCTTTCGCTACAACCCGGATGTAAAGAGTTTGCCGGCGGTAGTGCCCGCAGTGATCCCGATCCTGTTGCTGGTGATCCCGGCCATGTTGACCGCGCTGTCGGTGGTGCGCGAGAAGGAACTGGGCTCGATCATCAATCTCTACGTCACCCCGGTCACCCGCATGGAGTTCCTGTTTGGCAAGCAAGTGCCGTACATCGTGCTGGGGATGCTGAATTTCCTGCTCATGACCCTGCTGGCCGTCACCGTGTTCGGCGTGCCGGTCAAGGGCAACTTCGCTACCTTGGCGCTGGCGTCGCTGGTTTTTGTCGTCTTTTCCACCGGTTTTGGCCTGTTCGCCTCCACCTTCACCCGCAGCCAGATTGCGGCATTGTTCCTGACCCTGATCGGCACGATGATTCCGGCCATCCAGTTCGCCGGCCTGCTCAACCCCGTGTCCTCTCTGGAAGGTGCCGGGAAAATGATCGGGCAGATTTATCCGGCCACCTACATGCTCACCATCAGCCGCGGTGTGTTCGGCAAGGCCCTGGGTTTGTCCGACCTGCACGCCTTGTTTGTACCGATACTGCTGGCGGTCCCGGTGATTCTCGGGCTGTCGCTCGCCCTGCTGAAAAAACAGGACACCTGACCATGAGCCGTGCCGCCAATATTTACCGCCTGGGAGTGAAGGAACTGTGGAGCTTGCGCCGCGACCCGATCATGCTGGTGCTGATCGCCTACACCTTCACCGTGTCGATTTACACCGCCGCCACCGCGCTGCCGGAAACGCTGCACAACGCGCCGATTGCCATCGTGGACGAGGACGGCTCACCCTTGTCGGCGCGCATCGCCTCGGCCTTTTATCCGCCGTACTTCCTGTTACCGCGGATGGCGTCGCTGGCCGAGGTCGATCCGGGCATGGATGCGGGCCGGTTCACCTTCGCGCTGGACATTCCGCCGGACTTCCAGCGCGATGTGCTGGCCGGCCGGTCGCCGGCGATCCAGCTCAACGTGGATGCCACCCGCATGAGCCAGGCATTCATCGGCAGCGGCCAAATCCAGCAGATCGTGATCGGCGAAGTCAATGAATTCGCCCAGCGTTACCGCAGCAGCGCCGCGCCGCCGGTGGACCTGGCGCTGCGCGTGCGCTTCAACCCGAACCTCGATCGATCCTGGTTTGGCGCGCTGATGGAGATCATCAACAACGTCACCATGCTGTCGATCATTCTCGCCGGCGCGGCGCTGATCCGCGAACGCGAGCATGGCACGATCGAACATCTGCTGGTGATGCCGGTCACGCCCGCCGAGATCATGCTCGCCAAGGTCTGGTCCACGGGGCTGGTGGTCCTGCTGGCGGCGGCGCTCTCGCTGGCCTTTGTCGTGCAGGGCGCGTTGCGCGTGCCCGTCGAAGGCTCGGTGGCGCTGTTCCTGTTCTGCGCGGCGCTGCACCTGTTCGCCACCACATCGATGGGCATCTTCCTGGCGACCGTGGCGCGCTCGATGCCCCAGTTCGGGCTGTTAATGCTGCTGACGCTGTTGCCGCTGCAAATGTTGTCGGGCGGCTCCACCCCGCGCGAGAGCATGCCCGCGTTCGTGCAAAATGTGATGCTGGCCGCACCGACCACCCATTTCGTGTCCGCGGGCCAGGCGATTCTCTACCGGGGCGCCGGTTTCGAGGTGGTCTGGCCGCAGTTTCTCGCCCTCGTGGCTATTGGCACGGTCCTTTTTTCACTTTCCCTCAGTCGTTTCCGCAAGACCATCGGCCAGATGGCCTGATAACACCGAAGGCGCCTGCTCGCGATCCATTGGAATTCGGGACTGCGAACTCGGTCAAGTCGTTTAACGCAAATCGTCCGCGCCAGTCCCGCAAGGGAGATGGCGAAGCGTCTGGTGGACCACATTCATCATTTTGTCGGTAACGGTTGCGGAATCTTCCGTTCGGAAAACTCTTTCAGCCACGCTTGCAGCCGCGTCAAATCGGTGGCGACGTCATCCGGCTCAGGCAATGGAACGGGTGCTTCGTTCGGCTGGGAGTGCTCGTAGCGCGAATACTTCGTCATCAATTCATCAATCATCTGGCAATCTTCTGGTTTAATCTTGGCCAGCCATCCGATTTTATTCTGTGTGTGGACAGCGCGCCTGAATCGGCGAACAACTTCATTCAAAAGCGTGTCTTCAACCATTCGCTCCACAAGAATCCGCACGTCACTACAAATGCCCTTGACGAGGAGATCGTATTCCTCCTTGCCGCTATCAATGAAGATTTTCCGCGCACGGGTCAGCCGGTCGTTCAGGCCATTAATAACTCTTTCCGGTTTGCGGGTCGAAAACGGTGTCTCACCGGGCTCTCCTGTGCCCCACGGTTCGCGACTGGTCTGCGCGTTGAGCTGCGCATACCAAATCGCAGCCGGACTCGCAGCGAACTCGACCGGTATGACCGGCTTGTTCGATGGCAGCGCTGCAATTTCGGTCTGCAGAATTCCGTCCACGGCGGTGCAAGCCTCCACAAGGCGTTGAAATACGCCGAGCAACCACGGCTCGAACGTCACTTCATTCTCGGCGTTGACATACACCTGGCCGCATTCGCTGTCGTAGATTTCAAGCACCGCAAGCTCGGCCTGCAATCCATCGGACGGTTGCCACACAATTTCTTTGGCCGTGCCGTTCAAAGCGTAGCTGATTTTGCAGCTTTGGGCCGCGTTCCCCTTAAACACATTGCCCAATAATTTCCGCCGATTCTTGCTCCCGCAGACATTATTCAGGATACGGATGTAGCCGGACTTGCCGACACCAGTGCCGCCATAAACGATGGTGAGCGGTTCGTGGTTGAAGGTCAGAGGCGAACGGGGATTCAACGCTTCAATGCCTTTCACTTCCGAGATGCCGTTAAGCCGCAACGCCACGCCGGAGGCTTTCTGGGCGAAGGCGGATTGTGGAAGGGCGGCAGGCTTCGGCGTCGTCGTTGGTTGTGCGCCCTGTTGTCGGCAAATCGCGGCCAACTCCGACAAGTCTTGCTCCACCAAGTTTTCTTTCGTCAGCAGGCGACGCGCGGCTTCCTGAATCCAGAACGGGCGTTCCTGAAACCATTTAACCAAATTGGCGGTGTCGAGCGGCATGACGCCGCTAGTTGTAGCAACTTCAAGCCTTCGCGTAAATCTCGCTTCCTTTTTTCGTGAACTCACGAGATTTTTCTTCCATTCCATTTTTCAACGCTTCTTTCTCGGCAATCCCCGATCTGACGACGACGGTCGGCGGCGTTTCAAGACGTGAAGACATCCGGCGAATGGTGGATAACTCATCTCACTTTCCTGTTGCGAGCACACCAAAAAAGGGGGAGCGTGCTCACTGTAGTGTAAAAATTGGAGCGAAGTTCACCATTTCGCCGCGGCCACCGCGCAACACTTTGGCAGCGACACATCAGCGACACGATTCACGACTTTTTGAACAAACAGGCAATAAACTGGAATCAGCCGCAAGGAATAGGAAATGAGCACCAGCCAAAAAGGAAAACATATGTCACAGCGGCTGGAAGACCCGGCGGCCTGAGTTACGCTTATGACAACGCCACGAGAAAACGCATTACCGAAAGACAACCGCGCTGATCAAGTCAAGATCACCGGGCAAGACGGGCTTTCCGCCGAAGCCAAGGAACTGGCCGAAGTCAAGGACCGTCATCTGCGTCTGGCCGCCGACTTCGAAAATTTCCGCAAACGGACCGCCCGGGAGACGGAGCGCCGTGCGGCGGCGCAGAAGGAGGCGTTCATCCACGATTTGCTGCCGGTGATTGACAATCTCGAACGCGCGCTGGACAGCGGCAACGCGTCCGCTTCGCCGGAACAACTTCGCCCGGGCGTGCAACTGACGCTTCAGCAGCTTCATCAGCTCCTGCAACGCCACGGCATCGAGCCGGAGGAAAGCCTGGGCCGGCCATTCGATCCGCATCGGCAGGAAGCCTTGTTCTCGCGCCGCGATCCCGCGCAACCGGACCACACCGTGCTCGAAGTTTCCCAGCGCGGCTATCGTCGTGGCCAGGAAGTTTTTCGCCCCGCGAAAGTCGTCGTCAACGATCTGAGCCTGCCCGCTTCCGGCCCGGAAGCGGCGGCGAACATCGCACCGGCCTCACAACCAAGTCACCCGCCCGGGGGAAAGAGCGCCTAACATGCATCTGACCACTGAAGAAGTCTTAATCTGTTCGCATTGCGAACCGTCAGCTCCGGGCGGCACGATGCCGCCCGCCACGAACCATGCCGGTTGAATTCAAAGATTACTACGCCACTCTTGGCGTGCCGCGCGCCGCCAGCGATGAATACATCAAAAAAGCCTTCCGCAAGCTGGCCCGGCAGTTCCATCCCGACGTGGCCAGGGACAAGAAGATGGCCGAGGAAAAGTTCAAGGAGATCAACGAGGCCTACGAAGTCCTGAGCGATCCCGAGAAGCGCAAGAAATACGATCAATACGGCTCGGGCTGGAAGGAAGGCGGGGGCTTCGAGCCGCCGCCGGGCTGGCAAGGCCGCGCGCGAGGCGGCGCCGACGGCGCGGAAACCCATGAGTTTCGTTTCGGCGGCACGGGCTTCAGCGACTTTTTTGAACAACTGTTTGGTCGCGGCCGGCGCGGCGGGTTTGATTTCGGCGGAAATGGTTTTGATGCGGAAGAATCCACGCCCGCCGGCGGCCCGGCACGCGGCCATGACATCGAAGGCGACATCCTGGTGGCGCTCGACGAAGTAATGCGCGGCTCGGTGCGCAGCATTTCGCTTCAGCGCACCAACCCGCAGACCGGCCGGACCGAAACCCACAACTTCAAGGTCCGCATTCCCATCGGCGTCCAGGACGGCCAGAGCATTCGCCTCCCCGGCAAGGGCGGTGAAGGCGCGGGCGGCGGCGCGGCTGGCGATCTTTTTCTTCACGTGCGTTACGCGGCGCATCCGGATTTTCGCGCGCGCGGCGCGGACCTTTATTACGAACTCGACCTTGCGCCGTGGGAAGCCGTGCTCGGCGCGACCGTGAGCGTGCCCACGCTGGACGGCCCGGTGAGCGTGCGGATTCCGCCCGGCACGAACAACGGTCAGCAATTGCGCGTGCGCGGTCGTGGTCTGCCCAGGGGCCGGAACAGCGGGCGCGGCGACCTCTACGTGGCCGTCAAGGTGCAACTGCCCAAACAACCCAGCGCTGAAGAACGCGCGCTCTGGGAAAAACTCCGCCAGACCTCGCGCTTCAATCCGCGCCAACCCGCCTGATGAACAACGACTCTGAACTCGACGACCGCGGACTCGTGCTGCCGTGCCCGCAATGCGGCAAACGCAATCGCATCGCTTACGAAGGGCTGGGACGGATTTTCCGTTGTGGCAATTGTCACACGGAACTTCGCCCGCCCAGCGAACCGGTGGCGGTGAAAACCGAAGTCGTCTTCAGCGCCCTCACCAGCCGCTGCGCGCTGCCGGTGCTAGTGGACTTCTGGGCAGAATGGTGCGGCCCCTGCAAAATGGTCGCGCCCGAACTCGCCAAAGTCGCGGCCGACGGCGCGAGCCAATGGCTCGTGGCCAAGGTGAACACCGAAGAGTTGCCCCATCTTGCGCAACGATTTCGCATCAGCGGCATTCCCACGCTCGTGCTGTTCCAGGCCGGACGCGAAGTCGCGCGCCAGTCGGGAGCAATGCCCGCCGCGGCGATCCGGCAATTTATCCGGCAAAACCCATTCGCAGGAGCAACGCATGAAACCCACCGATAAAAATCCCGTGCGCGCCATTCAAGTTTTTGAACCGGACACGAACACAGTTTATACCATCGAAGCGGCCGGCCACATCGCCCAGGTGCCGCGCCGGACAATTCTTGTCTATTACAAGCACGGCCTGGTGTCGCCGGTGGTTGATCCCGAGTGCGGCGGTTACTACTTCAACGACGAGGCCATCCGCACCCTGCGCCGCATCGAATACCTGCGCACCAATTGCGGCATCAACCTGGGCGGCATCAAAATGATTCTGCGTCTGACGAACGAAGTAGAGCGCCTGCGGGCCGAGACGCGGTTTCTTCGTTAGTAATCCGGGCGGCAAACAATTTTTACGCCGGTCAAAACACAACCAACAAGGAACAGGAGATGAACAAACCAATCGCCATTCTCGGCATCGCCGGCAGTCTTCGGCGTCAATCCTATAACCGCAGCGCTTTGCGCGCCGCCAGGCAGCTCACGCCGGAAGGCGTCACCCTCGACATCTTTGAAATTGATGGCCTCCCTGGATTCAATGAAGACGAGGAGAAAAACCCGCCCGCCAAAGTCGTGGAGTTGAAGAAACGAATACGCGCGGCAGATGCCCTGCTGATTGTGACGCCCGAATATAATTACTCGATTCCGGGCGTGTTGAAGAACGCCATTGACTGGGCGTCCCGGCCTTACGGCGACAGTGCCTGGTCCGGGAAACCGGCGGCGATCATGGGCGCTTCGGTTGGGCCGTTCGGGACCGCGCGGGCGCAATATCATCTGCGCCAGGTGTTCGTGGCCCTGAATGTATTGCCCATCAACCAGCCGGAGGTGATGATTGGCAATGCCGCCGAGCGATTCGACGCGCAGGGGAATTTGACGGATGAGAGGACAAAAAAAAATATCCGTCAGTTGCTGCAAAATCTTGCGGGGTGGACCCAGCGGATCCGCGGGAGCGGTTTATGAACTCGAGAAAGATCCCCAACTTATGGACGACTTGACGCCGCCAAGGGGACAACCGAAAGTCATCCTTTGCCAAAACCCGGACCGCCCATGAAAAAGCTTCCGCGCAAAATTGATCTCAAAGTCCCGGACAAAAACAAGCCGAACTGGGGTTTCAATTTTTGGCCGTTTTTCGTGATGCTCCTGGTGCTTTGGGGCTGGCAGGCGGCCGTGAACCAGTTCACGGTGCGAACCGTCCCCTACAGCGAGTTCAGAGCGCGTCTGGCCCGGCACGTGGTCGTGGACGCCGTGATCAAGCAAGACGAGATCATCGGCCGGATTGTGCCTCAGGCTGCGCCGGGCACGAATGCGGCGTTGCCGGTGATTGCCAGCCCGTCCACGAATGCCCACGCGGCGTCTGTTGCAGGCCGCGTTTGTCTCGCTTGAAAATGTGAGAAAATGCCGGTGACAGAAGTTTGCGGCGGTCCGCTTTCGCACATGCCGGAGCAGCAGACGACGGACTGAAGATCCATTCGCCACTTTATTTAGGGCGCCTTCGGATGGTTAAGTGACTGCGCACTATCAACTTTTGGGTTATCTATCATGATGCCATGGATCTTTCGCCTCGGGTTAAATACGGATAAGTAATCCGTGAACAAGGCTAGGAAACTCCTCTTGCATTATCATGGGAGAAGGGCTCTAATAGATTGCGTCAGCCGAAAGTCATTAACACAAATCCGGATGGTTGAGTTAGATGGAACGTGCGGGAGGGGAAGCACGACGTTCGGGAGGTTGGTTTCGTCTCCTGATGGGACGGCGAAAGCGGGTGGCAGGCTGGCGATTGCAGTCGTGGTTCACACATTTTATGATGCAGCCTGGATATCCAGCTTGGTATTGTGCTCGCACCAAAGCGAAGCATGAGCACATTGCCGCTGCGAACATAAGAAAGAACTTGGAATTGGAAGTGTTCCATCCTCAACTCCGGGTTGAGCGTACGACGCGGCGAGGGTTCGTGCGCGTGAGGGAACCGGTTTTCCCGTGTTATATATTCGTCCATTGCGTCATTGAAGAGAACTTGCACCGTCTTGAGCGCACTAACGGAATCAGCACGGTGCTGCATTTTGGGGACCGTTTTCCCAGTGTGGCGGAGCGGGCGATGGAGGAATTGCAAGAGTGTTTCGGCGGGGATGAACCGACGGTGTTGGAGGAAGGGCTTTCGCTCGGGGATGAGGTGGTTGTCGGGGGCGGGGCGTTTGCGGGGATGCATGCGTTTGTGTTAAGGTTGATGCCGGCCAGGCGGCGTATTCAGATTTTGCTGGACGTGTTGAGCGGCCCTACTCCGGTGGAGGTTGACTGCGGTTCAGTGACGCTGGAAAAGGCTGGCGCGGGAGCATAGGCTGCGATTTTTGGCAGCATTGGAGTGACCGCTGCGGGTTCAGATTGAAGCCGCGAAGAAAATGAATGTCCGGTCCCTGGGACTGGACGGGAGTGTGAGTTTGCAGGGTGGAGCACAGGGGCCTGCAAGTGCGGAGCTCTGCAATTGCGACAAGGAACCGGATAGAAGCCAGGCGCTGGAGGCTGCGCTTATTCTCAGTTGACCACTGTATCAAGGGAGTATGACCAAATCATGAGTGACAAAGGACATGGCGAGCATGGGCAGGCCCTGACCGCAAACGATATTTACTATATTCTTTTCCGGCACAAGTGGAAGATTGTCTGCGTCTCCTCGATCGGTTTGCTGGCTGCCGCTTTGATCTGGGTCTTCAAGCCAGTGCTTTACAGCTCGGAGGCTGAACTGCTCGTGCGCTACGTCGTGGACACCAGGCTGCCGCACGGGCCCGGAAGCGATTCGCAAGTCAAAGTGCCTGACGATCGTGGAGAGAACATCATGAATTCCGAGGTGGAGATTCTGACAAGTCTCGATCTCGCCAAGCAGGTGGTAAACGTCGTGGGTGCGGAAAGAATCCTGGCCAAAGCTGGAGGCGGCGATGACCCGGTTCAGGCGGCAGCTCTTATCAAGAGGAACATAAACGTCGAACCGGTCAGGCGCAGTGACGTGCTGCGAATTATTCTCCAGCACCCCGACCGCGAGGTCGTGCGTCCTCTGTTGACACAACTGATCGCGGGCTATTTGAAAAGGCACGCGGAGATCCACCGGGATCTGGGCGTTTCCGACGAGTTTCTGACCCAGCGAACCATCACACTGAGCAACCAACTCGCCAGGACCGAGGAACAACTCCGGAACGCGAAGCTGAAAGCCGGCGTGGTGTCGCCGGAGGACGCGAAAAAGTCCTTCACGGAACAAATCAGCAAGTTGCGCCAGGATATCTTTAACGCCCAGGCTGACCTGGCGGAGCATGAGGCCGCGCTGAAGGCAGCCACGAGGCTTGTGCCGGCGGACTTCGGGAACACAAACAAGGCATCAGCATCGCCCTTGGAGCAGGCCAACAATTACCAGGGGATCAAGGAACGGCTCGACCTGCTTTCGAGAAAAGAGCAGGAGCTTTCCACGCAATTTACGGAGCAGAGCGCGCCGGTGCAGGATCTGCGCCGCCAGATTGCGAAAACTGAAGAGCTCAAAAGGCAGCTCGAGGAGGAATATCCGGCCTTGGTGAATCTGGCCACGTCCTCTCCGAGTCCGGCGGGAACGCCGACCGTGATGATTCCCCTTGATCCGGGCAGCGAGGCTGTCCGTGTGCGGGCGCTCAAATCAAAAGTGGAGGTTCTCAATTCACAATGGAACGAGCTCCGCGGTGAAGCGGCCAAGCTTGAGGAGATGGAGGGGACCATCGTGGATCTGCAAAGAAAGAAGGAACTTGAGGAGGCCGAATATCGTTATTTTTCATCCGGTCTCGAACAGGCCCGCTTTAACGAAGCGCTGGAGGCCGGGAAGCTCTCGAACATAAGCATCACCCAGGAACCTTCTCCTGCGTTCAGGGACCTGGATAAACTCAAAAAACTGCTGGCGCTGTTGGCGGTTGGAGGCGTGTTCGGCGGCATCGCACTGGCGTTTCTGGTCGAGTTTTACCTGGATCAGACGCTGAAGCGTCCGATTGAAGTTGAAACGCGCCTGCGGCTCCCGCTGTTTCTTACCATTCCCAGTAGCGGCCGAAACGGATTGGGAGTTGGTGGACCGGCAGACGGGGAGCGCCTGCGCTTGAAGGCGCCCGAGGAGCCCGCCACGCCAGGAGACGCCAGCGAAACAGGAACGGGTGGAAAAGGTGAACTTGCTCTCCGGGACACGAACCATGGTTTGCGGCTGTTTTTCGAAGCCTTGCGAGATCATCTCGTCGAATTCTTCGAAGCCAACAACCTCCATCGCAAACCCAAACTCGTGGCAATCACCGGATGCGCCAGAGGCGCCGGCGTCACGACCATCGCGGCCGGCCTGGCAGCAACGCTCTCTGAGACGGGAGAGGGGAATGTGTTGCTGGTGGACATGACCAGCGCGAAGGGCGCCGCCCATCCTTTTTACAGGGGGAAACTGGCTTATAATCTGGCTGACGCCCTGGAACAGCAGATCAGAGACAGCACCATGGTCCAGGAGAATCTGTACGTTGTTGCGGAGGGTGCGAGCAAGGACAAGTTGTTGAATCTTCCCAAGCACTTTACCCATCTGGTCCCCAAGCTGAGAGCCAGCCACTATGATTATATCATTTTCGACATGCCTCCAGTCAGCCAGATCAGTGTGACCTCGAAGCTGTCACGGTTCATGGACGTGAATCTGCTGGTCGTGGAATCTGAAAAGACGAACCTGGACCTGGTCAAACAAGCCAGTTCGATGCTCTCAGGATCGAAGGCAAATGTGGGTGTCGTCCTGAACAAGACGCGAACCTACGTGCCCAAATGGCTGGTGCAAGAACTGTGACTTTGAAATCGGAGCGCCCACCGCGCGTTTGATGCCGGACACACTCTTCCGGGCAAATGCCTGATGTCTTTCCGCCGGGCAGGGGAGCAAGCCCGGTGCCTGGCAACGGAATTGATCAATCAACGACTGAAATCCTTTACGATACCCTGCCTAAGCCGATGTCCCATGTCGCACATATCATCCCGCGAACCTTGACTGCTGGTCAGGCCGGGGAGCCCGTCGTCATTAATCCGCTGCAATATCCGGGGTGGGACTCCCTTCTGGCCGCCCATCCTGAGGGCTCTTTCTTTCATGGGACCGCCTGGGCGCGTGTGCTTCACGAAGCTTACAGCCACCGGCCAGCCTATTTGGGTGTGATCGCAGATGGCCGGATTCTCGGCCTCTTGCCTGTTATGGAGGTTAACAGCCCGCTGACCGGACGGCGCGGAGTCTCCTTGCCGTTCACGGACCACTGCCCGGTACTGGCCTCAGAAGCCATAGAAGCCGCCCACTTGTTCGCGGACTGCCTTCACTATGGCCGAACACGAGGTTGGCGGTCAGTCGAATGTCGCGGCATGGTTGAGGGACTGCCGGACGCCAAGCCCTCGTTATCCTTTTACTCGCACAAGATAAACTTGATCCAGGGCGAGACGCGGTTGTGGGCGGGTTTCAAGAGCAGGGTCCGCACGCCGATTCGAAGGGCCCAGGAAGCAGGGGTAAGGATCGATTTTGAGACCGGTCCTGAGGCGGTCGATGCGTATTACTCGCTTCATTGCCGGACGCGGCGCAAACACGGCCTTCCGCCGCAGCCATTTTCCTTTTTCCAAAACATCCAACAGCATGCGCTTGCGCGGGAGAACGGTTGGGTGGCTCTGGCTCGGTGGCGGGGAAAGGTTGTGGCGGCCGGCATATTCGTGCACCTGGGCAAACGGGCGATTCACAAGTTTGGCGCCTCGGACCCGGCTTACCAGCACTTGAGCGCCAACCACCTTCTGATGTGGGACACGATCCGGCGATACTGCAGCGCGGGATTCGAGTCCTTGGATCTGGGCAGGACCTCAATGGGACACGAAGGCTTGCGACAGTTCAAGCAGGGCTTTGGGCCGGAGGAGAGACAGATCAGTTACTGCAAATACAATTACCGGGCAAACGCCTTCGTGGTTGATCGTGACCAGGTCGAAGGCTGGTTTAACAGCGTTTTTCGCCGCCTCCCCATGCCGCTGCTGCGCTGGGCCGGCAAAATGCTTTATCCGCATCTGTCCTAGCAGACAGCCCCTGCGACGTTCCCAACGAGTTATGGTCCGCAACACGATTTACTACGCCTTCAAGCCGTTGCTGCCGATTTTGATCCGGCGGCGGATTCGCCGCTGGTTTGCGGCAAGGAGGCGAGGGCAGGTTGGCGACGTCTGGCCCATTCTGCCGGGTTCGGAGCGGCCGCCGGAAGGGTGGCCATGCTGGCCTGAGGACAGAAAATTCGCTCTTGTTCTCACGCACGACGTTGAAGGCCAGTCGGGGCTGGATAAATGCCGGCAATTGATGGAGCTCGAGAAGAAGCACGGGTTCCGTTCGTCATTCAACTTCGTTCCTGAGGGCGGATACCGGGTTGGATCGGAACTGCGCGAAGAGCTGTGGGGTGAGGGTTTTGAGGTCGGCGTGCATGATCTGCACCATGACGGCAAGCTTTACAGTAACCGTCGCGTATTCGCGGAAAAAGCCGCGCGGATCAACCACTACCTGAAGACCTGGGGCGCCGTTGGCTTCCGCTCCGGCTTTATGCTCCACAACCTGGAATGGCTGGGCGACCTGGACGCTCTCTATGACGCCTCTACTTTTGACACCGATCCTTTTGAGCCGCAACCTGACAATGTTGGGACGATTTTTCCGTTCTGGGTTCAATGCACCCCCGTAAACGGCAATCACCGCTCTGAGTCGTCAAATCTCAGCCTTTCGAGGGGTTACGTCGAACTCCCATACACGCTGCCCCAGGACTCCACGCTCTTTCTAATCCTTGGAGAGCGCCGGCCGGACATCTGGTTCCAAAAACTGGATTGGATTGCCAAGCACGGGGGCATGGCCCTCTTAAACGTTCACCCCGATTACTTGGGGTTTGCGGGTGAACAGCCCTCCCTCCGCACCTTCCCCGCTGATTTCTATGAGGAATTTCTGAAATACGCACGCCGCAAATATGGCCATTGCTTCTGGCACCCGCTGCCGAAGGAAATGGCTGCATTCGCCGCGCGGCTCAAATCACCTCCTCCCCGGAAGCCGAGGCGTGTATGCATGGTCACCTACTCCCATTTTCTGTCTGACACCCGGGTGATGAGATACGCCGAAGCGTTGGCGGAGGCGGGTGATCACGTGGATGTGATCGCTCTCCAGGGAGCCGGAGAAACGCTCCCCAAGGAAACCCTGGGCAACATAAACCTGCGGCGCATCCAGGAGCGGGTTGGCAGGAGCGGCAAGTCGCGACTCTCGTACGTCCTCCCCGTCCTTCGATTCCTCGCCGTTTCCTCGCTTCGGGTCGCGCGCCAGCACACCCGCAAACCCTACGACTTGCTCCACATCCATAGCCTGCCGGATTTCCTGGTGTTCGTTGCCTGGTATCCAAGGCTGAGGGGAGCCAAGACGATCCTGGATATTCACGACATCCTCCCCGAATTCTATGGCAGCAAGTTCGGCGCACCCGACGGATCGATGGGCCACCGCCTGTTGAAATGGGCCGAGCGGGTGTCAGCCAGGTGCGCGGACCATATCATCATTTCCAACGACCTTTGGTTCGAAAGCTACACAGCCAGGACGGGAACCGGAGACAAGTGCACGGTTTTCATCAACAACGTTGACACGAAGGTCTTTTATCCACGTCCGCGCACACGGACGGACGGGAAGTGCATCGTCATTTTCCCGGGCGGCCTTTATTGGCACCAGGGTTTGGATATTGCCATCCATGCCTTCCACAAAGTCACCGCCGCATTGCCGCAGGCCGAATTCCATATCTACGGCGACGGCAAAATGAAAGACAGTCTCGTGGCCTTGTCCAACGAACTTGGGTTGAGCAGCCGGGTTCGCTTCTTCGACTGGATCCCGGTGCGTCAAATGGCGGACATCATGGCCAATGCGGATCTTGGCGTGGTGCCGAAGCGAGCCGATTCCTTTGGTAATGAGGCCTACAGCACAAAGATCATGGAGTTCATGTCCCTGGGAGTCCCGGTGGTCGTTTCGAACACGAAAATCGACCGTTACTACTTCAATGACTCCGTCGTTCGCTTTTTCGAATCCGGGAATGTTGAGGCCCTGGCGGAGGGCATGCTGGAGGTGCTGCGTGCCCCGGACCTGCGCGAGCGGATGGTGACGAACGCCATGAACTACGCGACGCGTAACAGTTGGGAATCGCGCAAGCACGACTACCTGAACCTTGTGGACCGGCTGATCTTAGGCAATGGGAACGGGTCCGCTCCTCCATCTGAACCGTCTGCAGGCAAGTCACGCCCTTCGCCTCCGGCAGCCGACCCGAAGCCCGAAGCCGTGGCGCTCGAATGAATCACTGGCCCGTTGGATGACCGGCACCTTGATTGGGTCATCCGAGGGTCGAGCCACCCGGCCGCCCGGATCTCCGGGACCGTAATCCACTGGCCACAATCATGACCCAGGACTTTGAAGCGCTGACGACATTCGAACAAATCGAATCGGTCCGCCAAGAGTGGGAGCAATTTCAACGCTGGCCCGAAACCGATCCCGACTTTGTTCGCCTGATCGTCGAAAGCCGAGTTGAGGTTCAGGGCCCGTATGTAATCGTCCTGCGGAAGGACGGGAAGGTGACGGGGTTCCTGATTGGACGAGTGGAGACTGTGCGCCTGAACGGCGCTCCCGGTTTCGGTGCCGCCATTCAGCCCAAGCTCAAAGTCCTCGAAGTGCTCCACGGCGGAATGCTGGGAAACTGGAGCGAGGAGCAAATGGACGGTCTCTTGCGCCAGCTCAAGACCTCCCTGTCGCGGGGCGATTGGCAGGCGGTCCGCTTTCGCATGCTGGATGTCCGGTTGCCGTTGTGGCTGCGCTCCCAATTGCAGTTTCCCTGGCTCTGCCGGGGCTGCGTGGACGCGCCCAATCCGCACTGGAGCCTGCGTCTCCCGAAGAGCTACGAAGAGTTCTACCAGAATCTTGACAGCAAAACCCGCAAGAACCTGAAGCGACACACCAAACTGCTTGAGAGCGATTTCAGTGATTTCTCCATAAAGCGCCTGGACCAGGTGGCGGACCTGGATACGATTCTTGACACGACCGATTCCATCATTTCAAAGACCTACCAAAAAGGCTTTGAGACAGCCTGGACCAGCGATGAAATGAGAAAGCGTGTGTCGCTGTGGCTGAGCAAAGGCCTGTTCAAGGGGTTCTTCCTGTATGCCAACGGCAAGGCGTGCGCTTACCAACACGTCCTGAAGTATCGCGGACGCGCGTTCGCGGTGGGAACCGGTTACGATCCCGGGTTTCAGCGGTATGGCGTCGGACGCTACATCCAGTTCGAAGCCGTGAAGGATCTCTGTGCGGCCGGGGGCGTCACCGAGTTGGATTTCGGATATGGAGACGCCGAATACAAGCGTGAGATCTGCCAATGCCGCCAGGAGGAGGCCGACCTGGTGCTGTTCGGATTCAACTGCTTAGGATTGTGTGGAAATACCCTGCGGACCGCGGAGATCAAAGCGGTTCGGCTCGTGAAACGCGCTCTGAAGTCCGCCGGCGTATTTGCCTCCTTAAAAAAGGCTTGGAGAGACTCCCGGCGCAAGAACCCGTAACGCGCGGACTTTCCTTATGCGTCTCGACCGCTTCATCAGTCTTGGTTTGGTCCATCCGCTTCGGCGCGCCTGTCTGGCCGGAGCCGACCCGGGCTTGCCGATTTTGATGTATCACAGCATCTCGGATGACCCGGAGCCGGGGCTCCCCGCTTACTACAAGGTCAACACCAGCCCTGCGGTTTTCCGGGAGCACATCGGGTTTCTCGCGAGACAGGGCTATCGCTCGATCGAGTTGACGAAAGTCGTCGACCTCTTACAGCGTGGGACGCCGCTGCCGCAGAAAGCCGTGGTTATCACTTTCGACGATGGCTTCCGGAATTTTTACAGGGAAGCTTTCCCGGTTCTGCGGCAGCAGGATTTCACCGCGACCGTCTTTCTCCCTACAGCCTTCATCCAAAGCGCCAGGCAAACATTCAAGGGAAAGGAATGTCTCACCTGGGCGGAAGTGCGCGAACTCCGGAAGTGCGGGATTCGCTTCGGGTCGCACACCGTCAGCCATCCGCAACTGATCGAACTTTCCTGGAAGGAAATCGAGCATGAGTTGTCAGCTTCGAAGAAGGAGCTGGAACGACAACTGGGCGAACCGATAACCGCCTTCGCGCATCCTTACGCCTTCCCCCAAACCGAGCGCCAGTACGTGCGCGAGCTCAGGTCGCTCCTGGCCGGGGCCGGCTACTCCTGCTGCGCCACAACCCAAATCGGCCGCCTGCGGGCAGGCGTCGATTCCTATTGCCTGAAGCGTCTGCCCATGAACTCGCTGGATGACGCCGCCCTGTTTCGAGCGAAGCTGGAAGGCGACTATGATTGGCTGGCGCAGCCGCAGGCAATGGTCAAGATGTTGAAGCCCCTGGTTTTCGGCTCCAGGAAGCGCGGCTATCTCCCCGTCGAACCCGCGCCGGCTTCCCTCAACAGTTGATAAGTCCGTGCAAACCCCAACCCTCAATTCTCAACCCCTGGCTGTCGTCGCGAGCACGGTCGATTATATCGTCCTCTCCCCTGCCCGGAACGAGGGCAGGCACATTCAGAAAACCATAGACTCGATCGTCGCTCAAACTCTCAGGCCGCGAAAATGGATCATCGTGAATGACGGTTCAACGGACGGCACGAGGCAGCTCATCGAGGCCGCGGCGAAGCAGCATTCCTGGATAACACCGGTGAACCGGGCGGACCGCGGCTTTCGTAAGCCGGGGGAGGGTGTGATCGAATCGTTTAACGACGGCTTGCGCTGGATCGGTGATACACCGTGGGAGTTTATCGTGAAGCTCGACTGCGATTTGAGCTTTGCTCCGGGATATTTCGAACAATTGATCGGCGAATTCCGCCGGGATCCCCGGTTGGGGATCGCGTCCGGCGTCTATTTCGAGGAACGAGTTCCTTCCCAATGGCTGGAGGTGGTGATGCCATCCTATCATGCCGCAGGGGCGTGCAAAGCGATTCGCCGCGAATGTTTCGAGCAGATCGGCGGGTTCGTCAGGGACAGGGGATGGGATACGGTGGACGAAATCAAGGCAATGACCCGGGGATGGAGAACGGGGCATTTTCCCGAGCTAAAAATGAAGCATTGGAAGCCGGAAGGTTCGGGAATTGGCCAATGGCGGACAAACCTGATGCTTGGCGAAGTTTATTACCTTACCGGGGGCAGCAAATTGTTTTTCGTGCTGAAAGTCGGCTGGAACCTGCTTCAGCGGCCAATCCTGCTCGGGGGGATAGCCATGTTCTGGGGGTATGCAAGGCTGCTGGCGAAGAGGCAGCCCAGGCTCGTCGGTTCTGCCGAAGCCCAGTGTTACCGGGCGCTGCTCCGCGAAAGAATCGCTGCACGGCTGAGCAAGCTCTTCCGGTTCGGTGAGTGCCAGTGACGCCAGCACGGTGAATTATGTGCGGAATTTGCGGCATTTTCCAGCCATCCGGAGAACCGGTTGACACCGAGTTGCTGGACCGGATGACCAACTCGTTGCGGCACCGTGGGCCGGACGGGCATGGCCGGTTCATCGACTGCGGCGTGGGCCTGGGACATCGGCGTCTTAGTATCATCGACGTCGAGGGCGGCGGCCAGCCCATCGCCAATGAAGACGGCAGGCTCCAGGTCGTTTTCAACGGCGAGATCTACAATTTCATCGAACTCCGAAAAGAGCTCGAGAGCTCCGGGCATCGCTTCGCAACCCGATCCGACACCGAGGTGATCGTGCACGCCTATGAAAAGTGGGGCACAGCCTGCGTCGAACGTTTCAACGGCATTTTTGCGTTCGCGCTTTGGGATTCCGCGGAGCGCCTGCTGTTTCTGGCCAGAGATCATCTGGGTGTGAAGCCCCTGTACTACACGAACACAGGCAAACGCGTTCTGTTTGGCTCGGAGATCAAAGCACTCCTCCAGGACCCGGACTGCGCCCGCGTTGTGGACACCGAAGCGCTGGTCGAGCTGTTCACGTTCCGCTACGTCCCGTCCCCCAAAACCCTCTTCAGTGGAATCTTCAAGCTGCCCCCGGGCCACTCGATGGTGCTCTCCAGCCGGGGTTTGGAGATCAAGCGTTTCTGGAAGCGTGTGCCCGGCCGGCGGCGCAAAACGGACGAACGCCAGCTCATTGAGGAATACCAGACTCTGCTCGAAGACGCCATCCGCCTGCAACTGCGCAGCGATGTGCCGCTTGGCCTTTTCCTCAGCTCGGGCATCGACTCCGGAGCGATCCTGGCGATTATGCGCAACCAGACGCTGGGCCCGGTAAAGGCGTTTACCATCGGATTCGAGGACGGCCACAAGACCAACGAAGTGGAGGATGCCAAAGAACTCGCCAGGATGTTCGGAGCCGAACACTACTATCTCATGGTGAGTCCGAAGGACTACATGGACTATTATGAGCGGTACATGTGGGATATCGAGGAACCCGTGGGCAACGAGACGGCCGCCGCCTTCTACTTCGTCAGCAAGATCACCAGCCGGCATGTCAAAGTGGCGTTGACCGGGCAGGGAGCCGATGAGCCGTGGGCGGGCTATCACCGCCATATCGGTGCCAAAATATCAGCCCTTTACAGCAAGATGCCCCGGTTTATCACGGATTCGCTTCTGCCAGGTCTTGTCCGCCGGCTGCCCAGAAGCGAGCGGCTCAAGCGTGGGACGGCTTCGTTGAGCGAACGCGATCACTTGACGCGGTTTGCCAAAATCTACTCGTTTTTCAACGCTGAGATGAAGGGCGAGTTGTTCCAGGACTGGCTAAAAACCGAAATTCCGGATTTCGAGTACGGGGCAAAACAGGCCTTGCGGTGGCTCTACGAAGATGTGGAGGGGCACGACCCCCTGACGCAGATGCTGTACATCGATACCCGCGCGAATCTGCCGGACGACCTCCTCATGGTGGGGGACAAGACCTCGATGGCCAACTCACTGGAAGCGCGGGTGCCGTTCCTTGATTTCCGGCTGGTCGAATTCATTGAATCGCTGCCGCCGCACCTGCGGCTGCGCGGCTTTCAGGGAAAGTACCTCCACAAGAAGGCTCTGGAGAAATGGTTGCCGCGCGAGGTTGTGTATCGCAAGAAAAAGGGCTTTGAAAACCCCATACATGTCTGGCTGCAGACCCGGATGCGGCCTTTTCTGGAGGACGTGTTGCTGGATCCGAGTTCCGGGGTGAGCCGGTTCTTCAATCGTGCGTGCCTCGAGCGAACCTTGCGGGAACATCAGGAGCAACGCGAATCTTACATGCGCCAGATCTACCTCTTGCTTTCCTTTGAACTGTGGCATCGCACGTTTATGCGCGGCTCGAAGAGCTGAGAGGTCGCGGGAGACGGCAGCGGCGACGCCTGCCCGACGGGGGGCGCGCCTCTCGGGAAAGCGTCCGGCCGGCAACAACTTGTTTTTCATTTGCCGTGGAACTGTCGATTATCATCGTGAATTGGAATTCGAGGCAGTACCTGCAGAGGTGCATCGCCTCGATTCTGGCCGCGACACGCGATCTGAGATACGAGATCATCGTTATCGACGCGGGATCCTTTGATGGCTGCGACGGGATGCTGAGACAGTTCTATCCCCAGGTTCAATTCATCCAGAGCGAATCGAACCCGGGCTTTGCGCGCGCCAACAACCTGGCCGTCGGGGCAGCGAAAGGAAACTGCCTGCTGTTTCTCAATCCCGATACGGAATTGCTGGGTCCCGCAATCAACACTCTTTACGGCCACTGGCGGGCCTTGCCGCGGCCGGGGGTGCTGGGCTGCAAACTGCTCAACACGAATCGAACTACGCAGACGTCCTGTCTTCAGGCGTTCCCGACTCTCGTCAACCAGTTTCTGGACTCGGAATTCCTTCACCGGCGCTTCCCCATGTCGCCGCTCTGGGGCAAGTCCGCTCTGTTCGCTTCCGGCGCCGAACCCTGCAAGGTCGAGGTGATTACGGGCGCCTGTATGCTCGTGGGAAGAGACGCTTTCGAATCGGCGGGAGGTTTCTCCGAAGACTACTTCATGTACTCGGAAGATGTGGATTTGTGCTACAAACTGGCCCGCGCTGGCTTTCAGAACTATTACGTTCCGTCGGCAAACGTGCTCCATCACGGCGGCATCAGCAGCGCCAACAGCGGTGTCAGCAGCTTTTCCTCCGTGATGATGCGCGAGTCGCGCTGGCGGTTTTTCGGAAAAACCAGGGGCCCCCTTTACGCGCTGGGATATCGGCTCTCCATGACGCTTTCCGCGCTCTGCCGGTTCCTCTTGCTGGGTTTGGGCGCGATCCTGAGCGTCGGTGGCCGGGGAGGAAACTCAATCAGGTTCTCCTGTACCAAGTGGTGGGCAATCCTGAAATGGAGTCTGGGCCTGGAGAATTGGCCCGGGAAATATCGCTGAATGAGCATCCTGATCATAATCCTGGTAATCGTCGTGCTGTTGTGGCGCTTCTGGAAGGATTTTCGGTCGGGTCTGGCCTGCAGTGTGGCCTTCCTGGCTGTGCTGCCCAAGCAAGTCGATATTCCGTTGCCGGGCAATCTCCCTGCGCTCACGGTGCACCGTTTGATTGTGATCGTGCTCCTCTGCTTTTGGCTCAAGAAAGGCTACGCCCGGCTCAGAGGCGTGGAGTTTCCCTTTAAGAAAATACTGCTGTGCATCCTGATCACGCAAGGTCTATCCGTCGTGTTTGCCGCCGACTTGGTTTCGAGCGTGAAGCAATTCCTCTACTTTGCCATCGAAAATGTGCTCTTCTTTTTTCTCGTGGTGAAGGTTGTGCGCGACGGGCAGGACGCCGTGAGGCTGGTGCGCGGGCTTTGCGTGGGGCTTTGCGCGGTGGCCGTGCTGGCGTTCATCGAAAAGTACAACGGATATAGCCCGATGGAATACTACCCGGGTTATTACGAGGGCACGGTGATGGTTACATTTGCTCACCGGATTCTGTTGGGGACCGCCATGGCGATAGGCTGGCCGCTTTGCATGTTGTGGGCGGCCTCAACTGCAAGTTCCCGGCAACGGGTCGTCGCCTGGCTGACGGCCTTGCTTTGCATAGCCAGTTGCTATTTCTCCAACAGCCGGGGTCCATGGATCGGCATGGTCCTGGTGGGAGTTCTGATTGGACTGCTCGGCTCGGGCGAATATCGCAGGAGGCTCTTCTACATTGGAGCGCTGGCTTTGGTCGTCCTGATGTCAAATAGCGGGGTCCGGGAAAGCATTTTGATTCGAGCCGGCTCGACATTCAACGACGATTCCGAAGCGCACGTTTCCTACGAATGGCGTTGGGAATTGTGGCGCAAAGCCTGGAAGGAAATTAACAAATCGCCGGTGCGGATGGTGTTGGGATACGGGCCTGGCGCCAGCGAGGCGTTAAGCTGGCAAGGCGACGTGTCTTTCCTCCAAAACGTCAGCGATTCATTTTCCAGTTGGGACAACACCTGGGCCGCCTACATGCTCGAGTGCGGGGTGCTGGGGTTCGCAGTGTTGCTGTTGTTTTACGCGGCGGTAATGCGCCGCATGTTGAAAGTCTGGCGTCTGGCGCGTGGGAAGCAAAAAGACTTCACCGTTTTCATCATCGGTGCCTTGACCGTTTATGTGTTCATGCAAACCAACGTCAAATTCTTCGCCCCGCAACTGGACTATATCTTCTGGACGACATTGGCAGCGGGCATTGGGATCGAGAGGCATTTCACACGAAGAAACTTGACCGAGGATATCCAACAGGAGGCCGAGCCGGCGCCGGAAGACGCTGCCTTGTCAGCATGATCGCGCCAGGACACTGGTCGGAATGGACTCCGTCGAAAGGAGTGACTGCCTGCTGTCTCAAACTGAATTCGACTGTTCGGAAAGCAAACACGGGCGGTAAAGTAAAGGATAGGCTAATGGATGCAGGCGTGCAATTTGCGATTACGTTATCGCAAACTGCGCGCCACACCCCGGCCCGTCGACCCGGCGCGGGCCTTATGGAGGGCCGCATCCGCGTTTGCGGTCCTTGCCAGCCAGCATGGACTCTCCTAACCGCCGCTTGTTTTCCGAGCGTGAATATCTCCCATTATCGTTTGTGGCGTTCCCGGCCTGAATCGGCGAGCGTGCAAATTCGATCTTGGCAGTTGGGCTTTATCTCGAAACAGCCATCGAGCAAGCGCTTGGCACAAAAGTCGCTGAAATGGAGCCATGATGTGGTTTAAAGGTTGTAATTGCGCCTCCCCGTTCATTCGCAAGGCGAGGCGGTTTCATAGTGGCTTTTTGATCGGTCTCGGTCGGTCGTTTTGTGCATTGTTGTGTCTGATGGTTCCCAATGTTTTTGGCGCCGATCACTGCGTTAGCGTCAGCGGTTCCGGCTCCAAGACCGGCGCCGACTGGAACAACGCCTACCAGGGGCTGCCTGGCACGCTGGTCCGCGGCGACACCTATTACCTGGCTGCCGGCACTTACGGCGCGATGTCGTTAAGCACTGCGGCGAGCGGAACGACGACAATCACGATCAGAGCGGCAACCGCCGCCAGTCACAGCACGGACACCGGCTGGAGTTCCTCGTATGCCGGTCAGGTAGTATTTCCGGGCAGTTCCATCAGCACTGCCTATTGGGTAATTGACGGGCAGTCTCGAGGAAGCTGGACTTCAGGTTATACGATTCTCTTCCACAATACTTCCCAGAACGGTTCCGGGATGTATCTGAATAGCGGGGCCAATCATATCCATTTTCAATATGTGGAATTTCAAGGGGCCAATCAGCAGGGCAACGATGACTTCGGAATCGAGGCCGGCGGCTATTCACTCACTGATCTCTATGTCGGCTACTGCTACCTTCACAACACCGGGAACAGCATGATCCAGATAAACTACGGTGGGGGAAGTGATTTGCTCACCTGCGAATATGATTGGTTTTACAAGAATCATTGTGCCCAGGACAGCACTCATGACGAAGGAATGGCTGTTACCTTCAACGATATGACTGTTCGGTATTGCGTTTTCCAGGACATAGGCTCGACAGCCTGCATCGCCAATGCCTCAGGCGCATGGACGACGGTGGTTAACTGGGCCATTTACGGCAATGTGTTCTTTTGGGATACGGAATGGCAAACGGACTCGCAGAACGTTGGCCTGGATAACGGAGTCGTTGGGATGCCAAGCTCTAATCCGAGCGGCGGTAGCAGCAGCGGTTACTACTACATCTACAACAACACAATTTGTGGCATTCAGGGAAATCGCGGAGCGAACAACTACAGCGATTCGGGATTTGACTGTCCCGCAGGCGGCGCGACAAAAGTGTGCCTCAACAATGTCTGGTATCAATGTGCCAATCCAAACTGCTCTTATGGTGGCTATAATCAGTACGATTATAATTCCTACTATGGGTGCACAGCAGCCAACAATTTGGACAGTGGCGCGCACAGCACGACCACAGCGTCGGCTCCTGCCATCTTTGTCAATCTTGCCGGTTACGATTTTCACCTGACAGGCGACACCGCCGCAGGCACCAGCCTCGCTTCGCCTTACAATACTGACCCGGACGGCAACACGCGCGGCGCCGACGGGGTGTGGGACCGCGGCGCGTATGAATACGGCGCGGCGCCCAGCACCAACCCGCCGGTGCTCTCCGGCATCGCGGCGACATCGGTGTCCGACAGGTCCGCCACCATCGGGTGGACGACCGACGAAGCCGCCAGCAGCATTGTGCAGTACGGCTTGAGCACCAGCTACGGCACGACGGTGAGCAACGGTACTCTCAGCACCAGTCACAGCCTTGCGATTTCCAACTTAACCGCCAGCACGACCTACCATTATCTGGTGAAGTCAGCCGACGCGGCGGGTAATCTCGGCGTCTCCTCGGACCTGACGTTCGTCACGCTGGCCACGGATACGACCCCGCCGAGCGTGTCGGTTACGACGCCGGCAGCGGGGGCGGTAGTGGCGGGGACCACGGTATTGGGAGCAGCGGCGAGCGACAACGGAGCGGTGGCGGCCGTGCAGTTCCTGGTGGACGGGCAGGCGGTGGGTTCGCAAGTGGTCATCGCGCCGTATTCGTATGATTGGGACTCCACTTCCGTGAGCAACGGCACTCACTCAGTTCAGGCCCAGGCCTGGGATACTGCCGGCAACACCGCCCTTTCCACCGCGGTGAGCGTGCAGGTTCAAAACGTGGTGATGAATGGGCTGGTTGCCTATTGGACTTTTGATGAAGGTTCCGGCACACAGGCCGCCGACTCCAGCGGGCAGGGCAACACCGCGACTCTGCTCAATGGGGCTGGGTGGGCAAGCGGAGTGGTGGGCTCCGGCGCGCTTTCCTTCGATGGTGTCAATGCCTCCGCCAGCGTGGCGGACTCTTCCTCACTGGAAATTACCGGTGATCTCACCATTGCGCTTTGGA
>Ga0181527_1000889_pt1 | contig 32712 bp, 34 predicted proteins | sample PEATcosm2014_Bin_30_FD_119762 | JGI IMG/M metagenome (GOLD analysis project Ga0181527, IMG submission 119762) | Peatland microbial communities from MTU Mesocosm Facility, Houghton, MI, USA - PEATcosm2014_Bin06_60_metaG | ecosystem: Environmental > Terrestrial > Soil > Wetlands > Peat | place...
GACGACGGATCCGGCGTTATACCAACCCTCACCGTTCGGGGAACCGGTTGGTGAAATTATTGTGACGTAATATTGCTTAACCCAGTTCGCTTGCAACGTCACCGGTTTATTCATCGTCACCGTCATCGCAGGTGAACTCGAGGAGAAGTCCCCACTCCACGAGGAGAAGATGAATCTGGAGGTATTCTCGGTTACGTTTGATGGGTTGGCGGCCCATACGGTAACGGTTGCGTTAGGCTGATACCAGGCGCTGGGTGTTGTAGTTCCACCGTTCGGGTTGATGGAGAGTAGGTATTGGGTCGCGTACATTGCTTGGATTGTCATGTTCGAGGTTACTTTGAGCTGCCGTGGGTTGGACGAGCTTCCATCCGACCACCCCGTGAATGCTTGCCGCACGCCCAGCGACGCGTTGATCAGGGATTGGATTTGCACCGTGACTAGTCCGGTTCGAACGCTCGCTACCAATTGGGTTGAAGTGAAATTGTACCTGACGCTATTGATCAACACCCAGATGCCCGAGGGCACGATGTTCGCTGGGATATTGATAGAGAGAATAGGTCCTAGCGTAGGCCCAACGTTCACGTTAAACGACGCGACGTTGTTCGCCCTGCTCGATTCATTTATCGTATGATCGGGGTCTAGGGTTACTTGGAAGACGTGACTTCCAACCGTTGAAACCCAAGTGAAGTGGGTCTGCGTTGAGGAACCTGCAGCCACGTTCGAGACTTGTAGATTTGTGAAGTTTTGTCCGTCGAGCGTGACTTGGACTGGGACGTTAGTTGCCGCCATGGTGCCGACGTTCGAGATTTGGATGCTAATCGTAACCGTCGTGTTCGGGTTGATTATGACTGGGGGTTGGGCATTGATGCCGGTTATGGCGAGTTGAATGAACTCGGTGGTCTGGTTTTGGTTCTGGGGCTGAGGGGGTGGAGCACCACCTCTATTCACGGTGACTTGGTACGAGTTCCCATTCTTGCTTGTCACCGTGACAGCCACGTTGTTCGCGCTGTCCGTGAACGTTTGCCCCACCGTCCAAACAGCATCGTTCAAATCGGGAACGCTGGGGTGGCCATCTATCACGTGCACTTTGCCGATACCGAGATTTTCATTTACAAGCGTGATTAGGACACCGGCGGCGGGCAGGGCGGTGTCGAAGCCGATCTGTGCTCTCACTTCGACCAAGTAGTATTGGCTTGATTGGGTGAACGGTATCTTGATCGCGTGAGTGTTATTTGACGCGATTTCTGTCGGGTCGACTGTATAAGTGGAAGTCGTTCGATCTTGGGCGATGGTTAGTCTGGGGCCGCTAATGTACCCGAGTTGGATTTTGTCCCAGGCTGTCATGTGGGCAGGGCTTGATCCTGGTGGGCTGCCGTTCCATGCTCCTTTATCCATCAGTTCCCATGGGCCGAGAATCGTCTTCCCCGTACTGGTGTTATACAAATCCGGTAGACCCAGGTCGTGACCGAACTCGAGACAGTAGACCCCCCCGGGGGAGGCTCCGCCGGCTTCCAGTTCTGGAACGATGCTAAACAATGCGATGCTTATCGTATTGGTTACGACATAAGTGCCACCCATGTACGTGACCGACCAAATGTCGTTCTTCACTCCGCTTGATTCTTGTCCGTAGCCGGAATGGATGAAGATGAAATAATCATACTTGCTGAAGTCAACGTCCTTCTGCGCTAATGCTGCGGCGTCTTGGGCAAGTTGGAATGACTGGTCCTCCCCACTGCAGTCGGAGGAGTTGATCCCGTTGCAGCTCAATCCGTAATGCGCTTCGGGATACGGAAGCTTGTACCACCCGTAAACGTCGCCCTCAACAGTCAATGCACCATACGATACTTCGTGGTAGTATGAGGCGACCGCTCCAAACCAATCCTGTTTTACTTGAGAGACGGTTAACGTGGCGTTGACGTCGGGGAACGCTGCCGCGATTATGAGGACCCGGATGACACCCGAGACGGGATGAGGCCATACGGCTCCGAATTGAGGTGGAGCGTAGCCGATAGCTGGAAGGGGGAGTGACGGCGTCAGGTAAGGTGTAGAAGACGTCGAATGAACCGCGTATGCATTCAGGTTCGAGGACAGGTTCGGTGCAATCAAAATTAGGAAAACTAGGATAGCGCTCGCTACTTTTACTAGTGATCTTAAGCGCATTTGCACGCGACCAATCTTTAAGCGGATTTTCGGAAGTTCTCATAAAGTGTTTAGACGCAAGGAAGAGTCTACGCCCAGAGATCCTTGGCGACTCGAATTGACAACATTCACGCAACGTTACTGTTGATGAGCTTCTTCATAATGGAAGTTCTAGGGCCGAATCGTGTCAGAATCGCGCAGGCGTCGCAGTAAGGTGGCTTACGAAATTTCATAAGGCGTCGGGTTCGATTCAGTACCCATGAATCGTACATACCATCTTGGAGTCTCGTCACTTCTCCTCTGAGATTCCGATGGTCAGCCGGGTCACATGCAACTTACAGGACGTGTGTTGTGTTGATGTTGACGGCAAGCGTTTCGAATTCCGTCACGAGCTCTGTCTTCTCCAGCGCAGGTTCGGTTTTGGAGGCTCCGATAACGCGCCGAACTAGATGTGAATGTATCGTACCCACGCATGGCGACTGCATTTGTCAATCTTGGTAAGCAGTGAGAGGCGTAATAAGGGCACGTCGTTTTCGCAAACTTCGGCGAATATGTCCAGTAAGAAGGCTGATCTCGCGGGGCCGGGAATCGGAAATTATGAGGACCTGTACAAGATTCTTCCTGACGATTATAATTCTCTTCTGAATCTGAAGGACACGCAACGAGCCATTTTCGCGGCAAAGAACTACATTGAAGAGAACCTTTGCAAAGAGCTCAACCTGATGATGGTTCAGGTTCCGTTGATAGTCGATGTGGACAGCGGCGTCAACGATATGCTTGACCGCGACGGTACACGGACGCCGGTTCAATTTCACATCTCTAACGACTACAACAAACACCCCATCGACGCTCAGATCGTCCAGGCCGCGACGAAGTGGAAGAGGGTGGCGTTGAAGCAGTTCGGTTTGAAAGTGGGGGAAGGCATCTGCACAGATATGCATGCTGTTCGTAAGGACTACTTCCTCGACCACGATCACAGCGCGTACGTGGACCAGTGGGATTGGGAGAAAGTGATCACTGAGAACGAAAGAAATCTCGACTACCTGAAGGATACGGTCCGCAAGATCTGGAAGGTTCTCAAAGGCGCGGAGACGCATCTACAGAACGCATTCCCTCAGCTGAGGACTAACAAATACCCGAACTTGCCAGATGAGATCACATTCCTCCACGCCGAAGACATTCTCGACAAATACCCCGATATGCCACGGAAGGAGCGCGAGACTGCGTTTCTCCAGAAATATCCTGCGATTTTCATTATCGGAATTGGTTGGGTTCTGAAAGATGGTTACCCACATGAAATGAGGGCGGCAGACTACGACGACTGGGTCACGGAGACACGATTGGAAGATGGCAGGGCCATGCACGGGCTGAATGGCGATATCCTGGTCTGGAACCCTGTGACGAAGCGGCGGCACGAGCTTTCATCAATGGGCATTCGCGTCAATGCATCCTCATTGAAGAAGCAACTTGAACTCTCAGGACAACTGAACTTCCTGAACTTCCCATACCATCAAGGAATCATAAGGGGAGATCTGCCTCTCAGCATCGGGGGCGGTATCGGACAGTCCCGCACGTACATGTATCTGCTCCGGAAAGCGCACCTCGGCGAGGTCAGCGTTACTGTTTGGCCAAAGATTCTGAAAGAGATGTGCGCAAGAAAGAACATACACGTCATAGAGTGAGCTGTCACGATGAGAACGCTTGGAACCGCTTTACCGTTTCGGCCATCTCCCTCAAACGCTTGTCAACGAGCCCGTAGATAGTATTCTCTTCGTAGCCGCCATTCGGAAGCTGTTTCCCAGCAGGGACGCCGGTCAACACCTCAATCCCTTCCTCGATCGTCGATACAGGATAAATGTGGAATTTCGCGGCATTGACCGCGTCCAGCACTTCCTGTTTCAACATGAGGTTGCGAACGTTGCTTTGGGGAATAACCACGCCGTGTTGTCCGTCGAGACCCCTCGCCTTGCACACTTCAAAGTATCCTTCAATTTTCTCGTTAACGCCTCCAATCGGTTGGACCTCCCCTTTCTGGTTAACTGACCCCGTCACTGCGAAATGCTGCTTGATTGGAACACCTGACAGTGCAGAGAGAAGTGCGTACAGCTCTGTACTGGAGGCACTGTCTCCTTCCACTCCTTCGTAGTTCTGCTCAAACACTATTCTGGCAGATAACGTCAGAGGTTTGTCCCGCGCGAATTTCGAGGCGATATAGCCAGCAATTATCATAACCCCCTTCCCATGTATCGGGCCGCTCATGGCTACTTTTCTTTGAACGTCAACCAGTCCCTCCTTTCCCAGTCCCGTCGCTACTGTTATCCGCGACGGCGCGCCGAAAGAAAAATCTCCTAAACTGAGAACCGAAAGGCCGTTAATTTGGCCAACCGCCTCGCCATCCGTGGATATGAAGATGATATTCTTTTCAATGTATTCTCGCAGTTTCTCTTGTATCAGGTTCGAACGGTAGATCTTGGCCTCGATGGCCTTGTCCACGTGGTTTGTCGTTATGTACGTTGAATTGTCCTGTTGAGCGTAGAAATGAGCTTCACGCACAACATCGGCGACCAAACCAAATTGCGTCGAAAGCTTATCCTGATCCTCGGCGAGCCTGCAGCTGTGATCTATCAGACGAGCGATCGCTGAGGCGTCCATGTGTTTCAGGTTTTCATTAATAGCGAGGGTGGTAAAGAAACCTGCATAGTACCGTACATTGGCCTCAGTCTTCGCCATCGTCGAGTCGAATTCCGCTTTCACTTTGAATAGCTCTCTGAATTCGGGATCGTATGCATACAGCAATTGGTACATATTCGAATCCCCGATGAGGATCACTTTCACATCCAAAGGAATGGGGTCAGGGGCAAGTGACCTGACGCTCGCGTAGCCAATCCTCTGTGGTACGTCTTCTATACGAATCTCTCCAGATTTCAGAGCTCGTTTCAACGAGTCGTAGACGATTATGTCGCGAAGAAGCTGTTCGGCGCGCATTACTAGGAAGCCGCCGTTCGCACGATGGATTGACCCACCTCGTATTAGTGTGAAATCAGTTGTTAAAGTTCCAAGCTGGCTTTCTCGCTCTATCCGCCCAAGCACGTTGTCGTAAGTTGGGTTGTGCTCGACGACAATGGGAGCACCCTGCGTCCCAGAATTATCGACGATAACATTGACATCGTAAACGCGGAATCCTGTTTCTTCCAGGTATTCTTCCTGTGCATCCTTCTTTTCGCCGCTTCGTCCGCGAAACCTATCCAAATCGTCTGCGATGTGTGTTTGAATTGTGTGTAAGAATCGGTCGATCTCCTCATATGACTTGTATTTCTCGAATAGGGTGGACATTAGGTGGTCGATCGCGTACAGGGTTACGTCCCTATCGAACTCCGTGATCTCGTCTCGCGCCGTGACCTCTAAATCACGGAGTTCTCGTACCAATGGCTGTAGCTTCTCTGTAAGAGTCTCCCGTTGCTGACTGAGCTTCTGTTGCGTTTCCTTGGGCAGGGAAAGAAACTCATCCGCTTTCAGCGGGCGACCCTTGATTACAGGCACAAGTGACACGCCAACCGGTGTCAGTTGAAGGATAAATCCTGCCTCTTCTGCAAGCTGCCCCATGCGTGTAATTACATCTTCGCGTTTTGTGTTCACCTTCTTGATCATTTCCTCCCGTTTGGTTGCGTAGTCTTCACCTTCGAACACCTGATGGATCGCGATTCGCGCCGCTTGAATGAGCTCCCGCATGTCCTGTTTGAGTTGTTTCCCCAGTCCAGGGGGGCACTTTAGCATGTTCGGTTGGTACGCGTCTTCAAAGTTGTGAACGTAACACCAATCCATCGGCGTTGGCAGTTTCTTCACGATGTCTTCCAGAAAGTCTGTAACGGTGGTCGTTTTTCCAGTTCCTGGAGGACCGGCTACGAAAATATTGAAGCCGGGTTCTTTCGCCGAGAAGCCTAGATTTAGAGCTTGATATGCACGGGGTTGGCCAACCATTATTTCTAGGGGTTTCAGTTCCTCAGTTGACTTCGCTCCGATCATCTTAGGGTCGCAAGTCCAGCGAAGACTGTTGGCCGGAAGCTCAGATACCATGAGAGTTCAGCAAAGTGCGCTCCTGCGTTCCTAATTACTTTTTGTAGAAACCGACTGTGACCGGCTGCAGGCGACTCGGATATTCACGAGAGCGGGGATTCGACCTCGTCAACTCTAACAGGTCGGTGGGTTGCGGGGTCGATCCACAAGTACGGTTCTTCCCATCGGTCTGTAAGTTCAACGTTCACTTGGTGGTCGCATTTGGAGCAACGAGGCCCCCTGGCCTCGAATATGGTTTCACGACATTGACAGTCGCAGTCAACGCGGTCCAGAATTAGCCTGGTCCCCTCATATCTAGGAATCCTAGGCGGACTGCAAGCTTCGCAGAAGGCTCCCACTTCCCTAGGCCTCACGATTACAAATTCGCGTGTAATACGGTAGAGAGATGAGTGAAAGTTCTCCTAGACCATCAGTGATCAACAGTGAAAGCTGGCCTTGGCTTGGTCTATGGGTCAGTTCTAGGCAGGGGTTTTTCCAGCTTCAACCCGTAGCGTTCACGTATCTTTGCAGCCAACTTCATCATGTCAAATCCGAAGATTTCCTTCAGCTCCTCCAATGTTAATTCTTCACTCTCAGTCATGTCACTCACCGTGACCTCCCGGAATAGCTCTCGCTTTCGCTCCAGGACATCGCGTACATGCTCCTCGATCGTGCCCTTCACGACGAAGTTCACCGCAAGCACCTTGTTGGTTTGCCCAATTCGGTGAAGCCGCGCGATCCGCTGCAGCAGCCTAGCAGGATTCCAAGGTAAGTCATAATTAATGACCACATCAGCGGCCTGCAGGTTCAACCCAAACTGTCCAGCGTCCGTGCTGGCGAGGACTCTGTAGCCAGGTTGCTCTGTGAAGCTATGCAGATTCGCCGTTCGTTCGTCGCGCGAAAGCTGCCCATGGTACACAAGTGTTGAGATTCCTTTGCCCTCTAGTTCTTCCTGTATCAGATTAACTACCGGAACAAATTGCGAGAAGATTACCAGTTTATGGGATTGTTCCGTCAAGTCTTCGACGAGTTCCTTTAGCTCGACAAGCTTTGCGTTCTCGGGCTCAAGCCTAGCGACCGCCCGAAGTAATTTTCTGAAGATTGGCGATTCACGGAGTAACTCGGCGTCACGAGTGTTCTCGCGTTGCTTCCGACGTAGGTAGCCAGCTATCATGCTTATGTCGGCGCAGGCTTCTCGGAGGAGAGTGTAAAGTCTAATTCGATTAGATGTGAATGGATTCGGCCCTTCGTGTTCGCTAGTGCTGAAAGCGTACTCCTCAAGAACTGTTTCGCTTAGACTCTCTTGAAGTATGTCGTAAATCGCGCGTTGGTTTCTGGCTGGTTCGGTGTACACATACTGCATGGTTAGTGTCGGCAATTGCCTTAGCACTTGGGCCTTCGTGCGGCGGATCGAAACCACCTTGAGCTCTTTCCTAAGCAAGGGCAGGGTTTCAGGGTTAATGATTGGTCGAGAGGATTGCCATCCTTGCCCTGATAACTTCAAAGTGAACCTGGCGAGGAAGTCTTCATGGTATCGCCCGAAGAAACCTGGCCGCACAATATTCACTATGTTGTAGAGTTCGCCGAGGTGATTTTCGAGCGGCGTGCCAGTCAAAGCGATCACGTTTCGGACGATCAGTTTCTTCACGGCCTCACTCGTCTGCGTATCCAAGTTCTTGACGCGGGTCACCTCATCAAGTATCAGAGTGTCGAAAGCTCTCTGCATTATCAGATCCGCGTCCGTGCGAAGCAGCTCGTAGTTTACGACGACTAAGGGATCATCGTACAATCTGCTGCGCCCCCGAATCGAACGCTTAGACGTGACTACGGTGGGCTCTAGGTTGAATTTCTCAACAAGTTCTTCACGCCACTGATCCACAACCGCGTTGGGTGCGACGATCAGTGCCCTGGAAGCCTTTCTAAGCTTCACTAGCTCGATCAAAGCGTTGGTCGCTGAGATTGTCTTCCCCAGCCCCATTTCATCAAAAAGGCAAGCGCGGCCGTCGTTTCCTAGAATGAATTGCACAGCCTTTCGCTGGAACGGGTAAAGCGTGACGTTGATGTTTCTGGGAGCACGAGTTTTGAGCAGTCTCGTTTCTTTTTGCGGGAAGTTCTTGAACTGCAGCCGCACGCCCTCTCGTTCGAAGGCCTGCTTCGCGAATTCCAATGACCCTGCTTGCCTGAGTCTATAGCTGTCATAATATGGGCTCCAAACAACATACGTTTTGAAAGTCCAATCGTCAAGAATATCTTTCAATGAGTCATCTTTCAGTGGTCTAACCCAGACGTACCCTTCAGGATCGTACTCTAGTATCACGGTTCGGTGTTCGCGAATCAGCTTGAGCGCTTGAGGGGAATATTCCAGTTTAAGGCCAGATTGGCGATATGTTTCCTGAGCAAGAATAGGATTGAGGGTTGGAGGATGATGGAAGAAGCCAGCTCGAAAGGGCGTAATCTCAATCAGTGACCCGAAATTTGGCTGTGGTACGTGGAATTCGGGTTGCACCTTCAGCGAGGGGTCCACAAGAACCCTCACGTACCTTATCCGCTTCGGCCCTTCAACCGCTTGGTCTTTCTTCCTCAAGTTGCTTGTGCATCTCGAATAAGCTGAAACTGGGATGTAATTCCGCGCTTAGATTTGAGCATCTCGGATGGTGTTGGTTTGCATCAGGTTGAGTAGAAAGGTCGCTTAGATTATCGTTCCAGTTCGCTGTAGACGCACCCCTGTCGGGGCTTTCATCGAAAAGAACATGTCCCAGAACTGAAAAGTGGTGTGTCTAGCCCGCATCTAGTGATCGCTGTTGGAAACTGAAGACATCAACAAACCGAAGACTAAGCAGCAACCCCTGCCTCCCAACGAGGACAACGCGGAAATTGTTCAGGATGAATTGCTTGAGGCAGTTAGACAAAAGCAGGAGAGCGAGAGAAAGGCGGCGGAGTACCTTGACCGGCTTAAGAGATTACAGGCGGAGATGGAGAACGTTCAGAAGATTACTCGGCGACAAGTTCAGGAAGTGACTTCGCAGGCTTCTGAAAGACTGCTAGTTAAACTTCTCCCGACCCTTGACGGCTTGCAGCAAGCTGTAAATGTCGTCACTTCGGGGAACTCGCTGCTACCTGACGAAACTGCAGTCGGGTTGATGATGCTCCAAAAACAGTTGACGGAAGTACTTCAGAGTGAAGGATTGGAAGAGATTCAGGCTGTTGGTAAGGCGCTGGATCCGGAGCTGCATGAAGTCGTTAGTTACGTGGAGACCGATGAGAAACCGGAGAACATTGTTGTGGAGGAGATCCGGAGAGGTTACACTCTAAACGGCAAGGTGATTAGGTCAAGCCTTGTCGTCGTCAGTAAGATCCCGAAGAAAACCGACGCTAATCGGGCTGCAAGCGCGTAGTCCCGCAATGTTTTTGAATTAACTCCTCGTTCCACTGTTACGTCTAGTAACTATTGGTGACATGAAACTTGCCAAAGATCATCGGAATAGACCTTGGAACGAGTAATTCGGCTGCGGCGGCCATAATAGCTGGGCGTCCGACAATCATACCGAGCGCCGAAGGCACATCAGTCGCTGGAAAGGCGTTTCCGTCATATGTTGCCTTCACGAAGGATGGGCAGCTGCTCGTCGGTGAACCCGCTAGGCGCCAGGCAGTTTCGAACCCAGATGGCACAGTCATGGCGATCAAGCGCAAGATGGGCACTGACTACAGGGTAAAAATTTTCGGTAAAGAATACACGCCACAACAAATTTCCGCATTTATTCTTCAGAAGATCAAACGGGACGCCGAGGCGTTCCTGGCAGATAAGGTGGAGAAGGCAGTCATCACAGTGCCAGCATACTTCAATGACAACCAACGTCAGGCAACAAAAGATGCTGGCTCAATCGCAGGTCTTGAAGTCGTCCGAATAATCAATGAACCGACGGCGGCATCATTAGCGTACGGATTGGACCGACCCGAGAAGGAGATGAAAATAATGGTTTTTGATTTGGGCGGCGGGACGCTCGACGTGACACTTATGGAAGTTGGGCCGTCGAAAGACGAGACGGGAAAGGTAACTCCCGTCTTCACGGTTCTTGCCACCAGCGGAGACACACAGCTCGGAGGAACGGACATGGACAATGCAATCATCGATTACATCGCTGACGAATTCAAGAAAACGAACGGAATCGATCTTCGAAACGATAAGGTCGCCCTCCAACGCGTTAGGGAGGCCGGTGAGAAAGCGAAAATCGAACTCTCAACTGTCCTCACTACCGACATCAACCTGCCCTTCATCTCCGCCGATGCTTCAGGCGCCAAGCATCTAACCATGACAATGACTCGGGGCAAATTGGAAGAACTTGTTCGTCCTACCATAGACAGATGCCGAGGCCCGCTTGACCGAGCCCTCACCGACTCCAAACTTACACCAAATGAAATCTCGAAGATCATTATGGTAGGAGGGCCAACTCGCATGCCCATAGTGAGAAAGTTCGTGGAAGACTACATGGGTAAAGAAGTTGAAAGAGGAGTTGACCCCATGGAATGCGTCGCGATGGGAGCGGCGATACAGGCTGGGGTAATCGCAGGCGAAGTTCACGACCTCCTTCTTCTCGATGTAACCCCACTGTCGCTCGGAGTCGAAACACTGGGCGGCGTTCTCACAAAGTTAGTCGAAAGGAACACGACCATTCCTACGAAGCGTACCCAAGTCTTCTCTACCGCCGCTGATTTTCAAACAACCGTCACTGTGCATGTACTGCAGGGAGAACGGCCGATGGCTTCGGACAACGTGTCACTCGGAATGTTCAACCTATCAGGCATTCCGCCCGCACCGAGAGGGGTTCCACAGATCGAGGTTACATTTGACATAGACGCTAACGGGATTCTAAGCGTGTCCGCCAAAGACCTTGCCACGAGCAAGGAGCAGAAGATCACCATCACCGCCTCAACCAAACTTCCCAAAGACGAGATCGAAAAGATGGTGAAACAGGCCGACCAGTTTGCGGCGCAGGATCAGAAGCGTAAGGAAGAAGCGGAGATTAGGAATTCGGCTGATAATCTGATCTACAGCGCTGAAAGGTTGACAAAAGAGCTAGCGGGGAAAGTTTCGAAGGAGCAATCCGAGCAAACTACTAAGGCAATCCTAGAACTTCGAGAATCCCTTGCTGGCAAGGACCTCGGAACCATAAAACAGAAACTTGAAGCATTGCAGAAAATTCTGCAAGATGTCGGAACGGCTGCATATCAGCAGGTTGCTCAGCAGAGATCAGAAACAGCAGGCGAACCAACGTCTCCACCCCCGCCGGGTGAGAAGAAAGAACAACCCGTTGATGTTGACTACAAGGTCGTAGACGATAAGAAGTAGCGAGACATTGCGGCAGATCACTATTGTCGAAGCGTGACTATTACGATGTACTTGGCGTGCAGCGCAACGCAACCAAGGACGAGATCAAGAGCGAATATCGAAAGCTAGCGTTAAAGTACCACCCGGACCGGAACAAATCCCCAGACGCCGAGAATAAATTCAAGGAAATCTCTGAAGCGTACGCAATCCTTTCAGACGAAGAAAAACGAGCACAATACGACCGGTTCGGCCACGCGGGAATTGACGGCCGCTACTCAACCGAGGATATATTCCGCGGCGTCGATTTCGAAGAGATTCTTAGAGACATCGGCTTTGGGTTCGGAGGTTTCGGATCTATCTTTGACACATTCTTCGGGGGCAGACCCGCCCGTGGACCCCAGCGTGGACAGGACATACGCTATGATCTCGAGATATCACTTGAACAGGCTTACGCTGGATTAGGGACAGAGATAGAGGTTCCGAGAACCGAACGATGCTCAGAATGCAACGGCTCCGGCGCCAAACCTGGTACTTCTCCGAAGAAATGCCCAGATTGCGGGGGCGCAGGGCAGATCCAACACATTCAGAACGCAGGCTTCATGCATTTCGCGCGAATTGAGCCGTGCAGGAAGTGCCGCGGTAAAGGGACAATAATCGAGAAATCATGCAACCAATGCCACGGCGCAGGAATCGTCGAGCGCGACCGACGTATCTCAATAAAGATTCCGCCAGGCGTTGACACTGGGTCACAACTACTCTTACGTGGCGAGGGAGATGCCCCAAACGGCGGCGGCCGACGAGGCGACCTATACGTCGTCGTTCACGTGAAACCGCATGAAAGCTTCCGAAGAGAAGGAAACGACTTGATATGTAATGTGGACGTGAGTTTTTCCAGAGCTGCCCTAGGCGGTGACGTGCAAGTGCCAACATTGGACGGACCAGCCAACATCATGATGCCCCCAGGAACTCAAAGCGGAGCAATCTTCAGACTGAGAAAGAAAGGAATGCCAGCGGTTCGCGATAACGGGAAAGGCGACGAACTGGTAGTCGTCAAAGTTAGGACGCCAACAAACTTGACATCTCATCAAAAGGAACTTGTTCAAGAACTTTCCAGAGAAGGGCTCTGATCAAACAGATCGTCTTCGCGTACCCAGATCCAGGAATGAAAGCAACCTTCGATGTAGCCGCGGTCCCCCCGCTATTATCGAACGCGAAAGACTTTCCCAACTTCCACCCAAAGAGTTCGTTATTCGTCCTCCGGCTTCTTCGACTATCAACGAGCCAGCAAGTGGCTCATAGACGGGAGAGTTGCGAAACACAGTGATCAATCCATCAAACCTCCCCGATGCAACTGAACAGAGGTTCAACGCAACGCTTCCGGGCGACCTCAAGCTCCGTGTATACACGTAGAGTCTCTTCTCTAACGCTAACGGGTCTGGTATCGAAGGTTCGGGCTCCCACCATTCGAAGATGAGAGCCGAGTTGCGAAGCGCAGTTGCACTTGAAACTCTAACCCTCCTTCCATTTAGAAATGCTCCCTCACCTCGCCTCGCTGTGAACATTTCTTCGAGTATTGGGTCATAAATCGCGCCAGCCACAGTGCTCCCACGAACCCTCACGCCGATCGAAACCGCGAAATGTGGTATCCGCTTAGCAAAGTTGAGTGTCCCATCTAGCGGGTCCACCGCCCAGGTCACGTCGCCTGAACCAAACTGAACTCTGCCCGCCTCTTCGGACACAATAGTGCTCTTGACGCCGCTCCTCCGTATGCTTGAAAGAATGAGTTTTTCTGATTCCAAGTCGGCGTTCGTGACGATGCTTCCGGCGTAATCGCACTTTCGTCTTATCGACAACTTTCGGCGACGGAAGAGCGCCCCCAGTCTCTCTCCCGCCTCCTTGGCAGCGGACTCAGCCACTTCGAGGAGAAAACCCGAATCGGATTGTGACATTCTCCCTCTACCCTGCTTGAAGACCGTCGACCAGTGCCCGCTGTCCTCTACTCAACCAAGTTTCCATAAGTTCCATTATTAGGAGACCTATTCCAATTAGAAATAGAATGGAGCCGACCGCAGCGGGGATGATCAAGATTGCTGCGAAGGCGACGAGCGACACGTAGACAACTATTAAAGAAATGGCGGCGGCCCCTCGAGATCTCAAGGTGATTCGCGATCGGTCACCCCCTGGAACGTTTTAAAGTTCCCTGATACCAAGTGAGCTCCGCTAAGTGATCAGGATGGATTGGTTTCCAGAATTCGTCCGAGAGCATCTTAGTTTCAAAGGAAAATGTTTCAGGCATTGCGACAAGCAAACTTCAATGAGGGTAATGGTCGAGGAATCCGCACGAGTCTTAGGAGCATACGTATGTCCTGACGGGTTCGTATCTCAAGTCGTCTATTTCAGCCAAAAACCTGATCTGAAATGGTTCACGGATATGTTAACGAGTGAAGTCGGACAGGAGAACTTTACTCCGAACGATGTTCGAGTCGCCTCACGGCACGGATGGGAACTCGGAGGAAAAGCCCTTGAAACCCTCGAAGCCAAGGCCGGAACCAATTCGCCGATTAATGAAGTCTATTGGACTAGATATGCTCGGACGGATGCGGAGAAACAGATCGCTATCTCACTCTGTATAGGAGAGGGTTCGCGGTCAGGCTGCTTGAAGCTCTTCGCACACGACCGCAATACGGTTGAGAGGTTTTGCCCTGCCTGCAAATCTAATCTGACGAGCAGTTGACGAAGGTTAGTTCGGTTTCTTACGGGCCCCTAGTTTGGCTTGATAGTATCCGCTCGCGAAGAAGTCATCCCAGCGGGCCCTTGTTACGTCAACACCTTCCGAGAACCCTGTAAATACATGTTTGATGTTGCCGTCTTCCTCGAAGAACGCCTGAGGTATCAGGTAGTCATCAGCCGGATCTCCATAATCTTTGACCAAAGAATCTGCAATCTTCTCCTGCTCCGGGTCGTCTATGTCAAGCACACGCAACTCGACGCCGAGTTGTTTAGCCATCTGTTCAGCCTTTTCTAACGAGAGGGGAACGCAATGGGGACACCATTGGGCAAGTACGATCGTAATTCTATTCAGCATTGTAAATTACTGTGCGACGGTCAAGTGGGCACGTTTACCTTTAATCCTCACCCTGGTAGCTTCAAGGTTAGACCAGCAATGAACCGCCACCGGTTCGCGAAAGCGATAGTGGTTAGCGATTTTGACGGGACGATCGTCAACGTCGATACGGCACAGGTAGCCTTGGATCTCTACGCAGACCCCGAGTGGAAGCGAATAGAAGAAGCACTTGAGAGGGGCGAAGTTTCGTTTGAAGACTCCCTGCGGCAGGAATTCGCGATGGTCAGAGCTCCACAGGAGACAATCTTAGAGCAGCTGGATCGAGTCACAGCTCTTAGGCCCAACTTTGGTCGGCTGGTCGATTATTGTATGTCAAATGGCATACAGCTCATGGTCGCAAGTGGTGGGTTCGACTTTTGCATTCAACACTTTCTCAATCAGGATGGATGGTTGAGATTCATAGAAATTTATGCGGCAAAGTCGCGATTTACCGAAAATGGTTACGTTCTCACTTTTCCCAAAATGCTTACTCCGTCTTCAATCAACTTCAAAGACGACTTGGTCAGGCGCGAAAAGATGAAGGGTAAACGAGTTTTCTTCGTCGGAAATGGTTTTGGTGATTATCCAGCTGCTAAAGAATCGCACTTCGCGTTTGTCATTAAGGCTTCGAGACTCGCTGAACTATGCAGAGATGGGAATGTCCCGCACAAGGAGGTAGATGACTTCCAAGAAGTCGTCGACACTTTGAGCCGTCAATCCCGTGAAAGCTCTTGAAAATAGGTTTTATTTGACTTACGATTACCCGACTCGCAGTGAAGCAGAATGATCGTGATTGGAGGGTCAACCTCCGAAGCCCTAGCGTCAAAGGTCGCAAAGGAATTAGGTGTTGAGTTGGGAGGATTGGAAGTTCGCAGATTTCCCGACGGTGAAAAATACCTCAGGGTCCTTAGCGAGGTAAAGGATCAAACAGTTGCGGTTATTCAGTCAGTTCATCACACGCCTGACGAACTGTTGTTCGAATACCTTCTGCTGACGGACGCTTTGAAGGATCTTGGCGCCAAGAGGGTCATAGCTTTCATGCCTTACTTCGCCTATGCGAGGCAGGACGAACGGTTCAAGCCCGGTGAGGCGTTGAGTTTCAAAACCGTGAGCAAACTGATCGAGAGCGTAGGAACCGACGAAATCTACACGATTGATATGCATCAGCATCGAGTCATCAGGTCCTCTGAAGCCTTTAGAATACCCACCCACAACCTCTCCGCCATGCCACTTATAGCAGATTACGTGAAGAAAACTGGGAAGCTGGAGAAGCCTCTGGTAATAGGTCCAGATGCAGAAGCTGAACAGTGGGCAAAACTTGCGGCAGAAAGGTTAGGAACTGATTACGATGTCTTTGAGAAGAAAAGGCTTGGTGATGCTCATGTTGAGGTTCGCCCTAGAAGATCGAGTGCTCACGGACGCGACGTGCTCATCGTTGACGACATCATCAGCACCGGAGGTACGATTGTGGAAGCAGTCAAGATCCTACAATCCCAAGGTGCTCAGAGAATTCAAGTCGCGTGCACCCACCCCATACTAGCACCAGGAGCCCTCGCTAAAATCAACTCCGCTGGGGTACAAGATGTAGTAGGAACCGATACCGTACCAAGCCCAATCAGCCGCGTCACGGTTGCGCCGCTCATCGCCGACCAGTTGAGGAAAGACAAGTAGCTAACCAAGATACTTCATTAGCGTGGTCCGATCCGGACTCCCGCGAGTCTCAGGCCGTGTGGCCTTTAGGCCTGCTGCGAAGTTAGCCCACTTTAGGGCCTCCAAATCAGGTCGGCCCTCACTTACGGCGGCTACAAAGGCGCCAAGAAAAGCGTCGCCGCAGCCTACCGTATTCACAACCCTCAACCCAGCCAGCTTCAAATCTAAACCTCGTGACACGATTCGTTTCGTTCCGCAGTACATTATGGAGCCTCTAGCGCCTAGTTTCATTATCACCTTCAGCTTTTGATTCACCCGCAGGAGTTTGTGTGCTGCCATAGCTTGCGTTTTCGTTCCAGTTAGAAATCCAATTTCGGATTCGTTTGCCAGAAAATAGTCGACGTTTTGCAGAAGCGCACTAGTCGTGTCGTATCCCAACCGGGATTTCACTCCCGGATCCCAAGCTACAATCTTGTTCAGCTTCTTGGCTTCTTGGGCGAGCTTCAGCGAGGTCCCGAACGGTGGATCCATGATTGTGATTATACTCGCGTTTTCGATCAGTTCACGTCGGTTTGCGTCGTCTAGGTCTTCTGGCAGCATTGTGGCATTGGCTCCAAAATACGTGTGGATCACATTTTCGCCAGTTTTGTCCACGACTATAATGGCCTGCCCAGATTGAACTGAGTCGTTACGTTTGAGTCCTGAAACGTCCACTCCTTCCTGCTTGAAGATTCTTGTATGCTCCGAGGCGACCCAATCATTACCCAACGCGCCTATGATCGCCACGTTGTTGGGCCCGAGAAGTCTCGCTGCCGCAACGGCGGCATTTCCCGCTTTCCCTCCTGGGGCATGGCTGATTCGGCGAACAACCACTTCTCCACCCCTTCGAGGGAACTCATCCACAAAGAGCGTCATGTCCCAGTTTATCGCTCCGACAACGACCGTGGTAACCATGGCAGAATCAGCAGCCACTATGGTGCGCCTAGATTTCCTTTTATGTTTACGTCCCACGATTGGGTTCACGGAAGAAAACGAGGCCGAAGGCCCGCGAAGGCGAGCAAGTTGACACGCAAGTCACCAATCCCTCCCACTGTATTCCTTAGAGAGACAACTGGCCTGACTAAGCGGGTTTCACTGTTTGATGCAGTTGCCATCAATGTCAGCTACATGTCGGTAGGTCCAGCACTTGCCCTTGTCGGATACACTATGCTCGCTTTGCCAACAGTCTCGGGAGTAAACTTGGTTCTTGGATCGACAATAGCGGCACTTCTCGCTGTCCCACAAGCAATCGTTTACACGATGCTCTCCAGGAGAATCTCGAGGACTGGCGGAGATTACGTCTGGATTTCCAGATCGTTGGGCGGTTTTGTTGGAAGCATTATGACATTTACGGGCATAACGCTGGAAACGATGCCGTATCTCGCCCTAATCGCGTTGTCGGCGGTCTTTGCAATAGGTTCGGTTGGGGTAGCGCTTGGATATTCTAACATGCTGGGACTTGCCTTACCCGGGAATGTGTTAGGAGGCAACCCACTCTCTCAATTCCTACTCGCATCTTCATTGTTGATAATTCTCATCGCGATCAATATCATCAGACCTAGGCTCGGTTTCAAGATCATCTCGATTTTTTGGGTAATCGGGATAATCGCGATGGCTGTTGGGATCTTCGCTCTACTCAATGCTGGGACAGTCGGCGTAGAAAACTATGTTAACGGGTTGAAGGTTGCGAATTTGACTTACACGTCGGTCGCGAACTCCTATTCCGGGCCAACATTCGACCTGCGGTCTACTCTACTAATGATGCCTTACTTTGCATTGTTTACATACCCTTGGTTTAACGCTGCGCCCTCAGTTGGATCTGAGCTACAGGGAAATGCTCCAAGATGGAACGTTCCGATTTCGTTGGCCGTTGCATTCCTGATAGTCACGGTCCCATTTGCTGCGATGTACTATGCCGCAGGGTTTCAGTTTACGACCGCAGCTTTCGCTAATTCGGCTCTGGTCTACGACCATTCATTCAACTTCTGGACGCTTGCGATGGGGGTCTCGGGAAGCTTTGCAGAAGAGTTCCTCATTGGGCTCGGTTGGGTTGTGCTGACGGTAGCGATTCTCGCGTTCGGCATAATAACGATCTCAAGATACATGCTAGCCCAAGCCTTTGACAGATTTCTTCCTTCGAAGCTGGCATATGTCAGCCCGAAGTATGGTTCACCGATCGTAGCGCACCTGGTAGATCTTGCAGTCACGGTCTTTCTGATCGGTTTGGCTGCATTCCTCTATGGGACAGTATCCTCACTCTACGGGGTACTGGTCGCCTCGATGGCATACTTCGCGTTGGTGGGCGTCGGTGCTGTGGTCTACGCATTCAGGAGGGAGAAAGGGTGGACGAAGGTTTCGTTGGCAACGGCGGGCGTATTGCAAACGCTTGTTTTCGTATACTTAACCTACGGGTTCCTCGAATACCCCAATATTTGGGGCGGCAACCGGCTAGCTTACGGATACATTGCGGTATCTCTCGTGCTTTCGGTTGTGATTTACGGCGTCGCCAGCTACGTGCGGGCAAGGGAAGGAATGAGTGTCTCTTTGGCTTTCAAGGAGATTCCTCCGGAATAAGGGCCTTCACCACTTTCCTCGGTCGGCGAAATCAAATTGGCTTCGTTTTCCCTTCGTAAGGACATAGATTGTTGACGGGACATATGGAGCAGAGGGGGCGTTGGGCTTTGCATATCCTCCGGCCAAGAGCCATGAAATATAGAGGAACAGATCGATACTCTTCCTCAAGGAATTCTTGCATCAGCGTGGATCTAACCTCACTATACCTAGCTTTAGCCGATGCTAGACCAAGGCGTTTCGAGACACGATCAACGTGTGTGTCAACGGAGATAGTTGGCCTCCCCCAAATGCTGAGCAAGACGTCTGCTGTCTTAGGGCCTACATTGGGCAACTCCTGAAGGCTCTCACGTACCTGCTCGAATGGTCCATCCAGCGCTGCAGAGAAGTTACCAGAATATTTCTCACTTACAACCCTCGCAAGTTGCTTCAAGGCTTTAGCCTTCTGCTTGTGCAAACCCGCGACGTGAATTGCTTTCTCAATGGTTCGTACTCGCGCCCTACTCAGGGTGGACACCGAGACACCCACTGTTCGATCTAAGTTTTCATATGCCCGCAGTGCTGCGATATCAGTGCAGTTTTGTGAGAGAATTGTGACAATTAGGACGCGAAAGGGGTCCCCAGATTCTTTGGCTACACGCGAGGCGGCAAAATCCTCTTCACGGAGATGGATCCTCCTTCGAAGTACCTTCAGGATTTGTTGGGCCCGCTCTTTATCCGCGACGATGACGGTTTTTCCCAACTCCGATATTCTTCACGCTAACGCATTTGCGATCAGGATTGTTCTCGTCCCATAAATTAGTAATAAAACACCTGCGACCGAGAGTACCCATGAAACTCCGCGTTCCCAGTTGGTGCCTTGGTGGAATTCGATCAATATGATCCTGATTCCGTTCAGTGCGTGGTAGTCCACGAAAACCAGTAGCAACTCAAGTGTGACTGCTAGTAGGATGTTTCTGTAAACCATCATAACGCTACTAAAGGCTAGGTTCTGAAGGTAAGGCCCTGTTAAGAAGACAGTGAATAAGTGCACTCCCCCAACTACGACGATGCCGAGCCCCGTCGCGTAATGGAGAAGCATCCGAGTGGATTCTTTCATATCCTAAACCCCAAAGAAGACATTCAACGCATATACCGCAGTTGCAGTCGCGAACAGAACACTTAGCCAGAATATCGCCCGTTGAGCTTTGGAAAATGACTTCGGCTCGTACGGAAAATCGGGGCGGGAGGGTTTACCTTGCAAGAGCCCAAATTCGGCAAGTGTTAGCCTTATCCCGTTTATAGCGTGGTAGGAAAGCATGAACCCAATTACGATGAGTCCCGTGTCAAACAGAGGGTTCTTGAGGAAATGGAACGTTGCAGTCCAAATGGCGCTCGCAAAATCGACCGACGGAACGCTCCAAACACTCAAACCGCCCACAACGTTTCCCGTCTCTACGATATGTGCCAAGAAATAGGCTGTTACAGCAATCCCGGATATTCGTTGGAGCGCATAGGCCCACCTTTCAAGATTATAATGAACGGGGTAGAACCAACCAGAGAACGCTCTCTTGAGTTCCTCTGTTAGACCTCCCGTTATCAACACGACCTTTAAGCCGCTTTCACGGAGCATATCAAGGTTGAAGAAAAATACTTCGTGGCGGATGTTTCAAACCGGTATTGACCCGAGGCCTCGGTGTCGTACATGTTTTCCACCTTGCCCTTTGAAGCGCTCCTCGTCCCAAATATTCCCTCGCTCGTGGTAGTTGTAGGCTTCCCAGTATCCGTCTTCATATTCAGCCAGGAATCCGACTGCAGTAAGCCACTTCGCGCTTTTCCACCCGTAAAGATGAGGTATGAACGGCCGCGCAGGAAAGCCCTGTTGAATTGGGATTGGTTTGCCGTTCATCCGGAATGCGATCAGAGAATCCTCAACCAAAGCATCCTCCAGAGGCAAGGGGGCCGTGTAACCATCTGCGCAGTGAAACATCACCCACTTCGCCTCGGGCTTAACACCCGTCAGTTTCACCACTTCCCTAAACGCTACGCCTTCCCAAACAACGTCCTTAATGCTCCACGTGGTAACGCAATGGAAGTCTCTCGTAAGTTTCACTTGAGGCATCTTTTGCAAGTCTTCGAAGCTTAGGTTAAGTTGTTTTTCGACGAGCCCGTTTGTGGTTAAGCGCCAAGATTTGAGATCCACTTCGGGAACACCGAGGGCTGCATAGATAGCCCATCGTTTCGCAAAGGTCTGCCCAGGAGGGACGGTTGCTTGCGTATTCTTGCGCCTCTGTATGGCTTTTCAGAAATCAAGTCTGGCAAGTCGGCTAAAAAGGGTACCTCGAGCCGAAAGTCACCAAAACTATGATCACTCAAAAAGGAGACCGTCTTTCACAAGGTGAGTTTGAATGGCCTTTAATCCGAAATCTACGTGGTAGTAGATGGGTGCAACTATGCGAATCGTAGACCTGTCCAACGCGTTCTCGCCAGAGAGGTTTGCTAAAGACCCGCACACGGGTACGCATCTCGACGCTCCTGCCTATTTGCTGAAGAGTCAGAGGACGATCAGTGACTTTGGATTGGAGTCTTTCTTCTCGGACGCGGTTATTCTTGATTTGAGCCACAAAAAGCCTGGTGAGGCTGTAGATGACGAGGATTTGGAGGCGGCTGAGGAAGCAGCTGGGTTAGCTCTGCGGGAGGGAGAAGTTGCTATTGTCTACACTGGCGGCGTCGTTAAGTCTCATGCATATCTTAGCGAGAACGCCGCACAATATCTTGAATTCAAGCGCGTCCGCATGGTCGGCATAGACGCCCCTAGCATCGACAGTTTGACGACCCGTGACTTGCCTGCGCACCTTACGCTGTTGAGGAGCGGTATTCTCGTTTTGGAGGGGTTATGTAACCTCGGAGAGGTGGACGTTTCGAGGTTCAGACTTGCAGCCTTTCCGTTGAAGGTGAACGCGCCTACTTCTCCCGTACGTGCGTTAGCTATTCTTGAGTGAGTTCCTTCGTGGCTGCGTGTGGTTATTGGCCGTAGTATGATCCATAACCCATAGTGGCCGCGATTTGATGCAGCCTTGCAATCCTCTTCTGCGTTGCTGGGTGAGTTGAGAAGAGTTGCGTGAACATGGAGCCCCTAAAGGGGTTGACTATGTAGAGTGATGATAGTGCTGGATTTGCCTTGGTGCTAGTCCTCCGGCTCTTAGCCTGGTATTCGATCTTTTCAAGCGCACTTGCTAGCGCTAAGGGTTTCCCTGATAGTTTGGCCCCGCCTTCGTCGGCGGCGTATTCACGTGTGCGTGAAACTGCGAGTTGGACTAGCATGGCTGCGAGAGGTGCCAGGATGAGCATGAACAGTAGCCCGAGCAAGCTGCCCCCTTGCCTATTCCTGCCACCAGATCCGCCCCCGTACCCGAACGCACCTCCAAAAAGCCATCCCCACTGGGCGAGGTACGTGATAGCACCAGCGACCGTGGCTGCGATCGTCATCGTTAATGTGTCCCAGTTCCTAACGTGCGTCAGTTCGTGTGCAAGCACGCCCTCTAACTCTTCGTCGTTGACTACGCTCAAGAGGCCCGTATGGACGGCGACCGTGGCCTTGCTTGGGCTTCTGCCTGTCGCGAAGGCGTTCGGCACAGGGCTGTTTACAAGAGCAACCTTCGGCATGGGCGTTCCAGAGGCCGCGTTGAGCCTTCGAAGAGCCGCATAAACGCGCGGCGCATCCTCCTCGCCAACGACCTTCGCGCGGCCCATACGGAGGACTAAGCGATCACTGAACCAGTAGATTATCAGGTTCATGAATGCAGCGAAACCCAAAGCCACGATTGGGTCTAACCCCATCAAATAAGCAACAACGAACAGTATGCCGGTTAAGAAACCAACCAAGAGCGTAGTCTTGATGAACGTCCAAACCATCCCTAACTCACCCTACGTTTTGTTACCTGAAGTAACATTCTAGTATAAATTCCTACCGCCTAGGAATTGGACACAAGCCCGCCTAGTCCGACGCAGACGACTTACAACTGCATCCGCGAACCACCAAGAATGGTGAGTTGTCCACATACCTTGAACTTGAGGAGGCTGCATCTTTCTCTAGGGACCATAGGCGTGATAGGGGGATAGAGAATGGGCAAGTCGGAAAAAGCAGCCGTCAAGAAGCGTAAAGTTTCGGCGAGAGCGCGCTATGATGATCGAAACAATCTAAACGATCTGAGTAACGTAGAGTGGTTGACGTTCACTAAGAGTGTTTGGCAAAGCCGTCCGCCTCCTCGTGATGAATTGAAAGAGCAGCATCCTGCAACTTTCGCGGAGAACGACATTGAGAAGCTTATTCTCTTTTTCACTAAAAAGGGAGGAAGAGTGTTGGACCCTTTCTCGGGGTCTGGATCGACAATGATTGCCTGTCTTAACACCGGCCGTGAGGGGTTAGGAGTAGAACTCATCGACAAATGGATAAACATCAGTAATCAACGACTTGAGCGAGCGAAGGAAATTCGCAGATCACTCCTGACTAATCCTACGGAGTCTTCTCAGGACAGCGCGGAGCCGATCAAGCAGCCAGCTCTGGAAATCATCCACGGGGATTCGCGGATCGTTCTGAAACAGATGGGGGCGGAATCATTTGACTTCGTCGTCACAAGTCCACCCTACTGGGCAATACTCACGAAGGCGAGAGATCACAAATCTAAGCGGGAACGACTGAGTAAAGGGCTTCCCACGAAGTACAGCGAAGATAAACGAGATTTGGGCAATGCCCCAAGTTATCCTGACTTTCTGCACGAGCTGACGAAAGTTTTCGGTGAATGCTATCGAGTGCTTAAGCGGGGAAAGTACATGGTGATCGTCGTATCGGATTTTAGGCATGGTTCAAAGTTTGTCCCATTTCACAACGACTTGTCGGAGACAGTTCAGAAAGTTGGTTTCAGCTTGGAAGGAATAACGATTCTAGTTCAAGACAGCAAGAACCTCTACCCATACGGGATGCCCTACGCCTTCGTCTCCAACATCCACCATCAGTACATCCTCATCTTCCGGAAGCAGATGAAGAGGTCCGTGTCTAATGGTGAGTGATTATTCGTTCCGCTTCCTGGTAGACTACCGACCCATCCTTCGGGCCGGACCGTGTGTTCACAAACGCGCTCACGATCTTACGAGTGATTGGCCCAACCTTGCCGTCGCCGACTTCGATGCCCTTGACTTTCACTAATGGCACGATTTCGGAGAGTGCCGGTGAGGAACGCTTCATCAGCATTCGTTATGTCCGGTGGTTTGTCGAAGCATCTGTCTCCCGGCGAAGTTGCGAATAGTCGTTCGTTGACCATGCGTTTCTGCCAGTATTCACTCGCAAGGGACGCCAGCGAATTCGACGCTTCGAACATAGACTCAGAGTATTGCTCACGTATTCAAAGGAGTTTAGTTGCATGGTGTTTGAGAGAAGTTAACGAAGTTTATTATCTGAACGTAAGATTAAGTGCGCTGAACTTGTGGGCCGGTAGTTCAGTTGGTTAGAGGACGCGTGGTCTGGCTTGAACGTTGCCCTTACACGGCAAAGGTCGCCGGTTCAAATCCGGTCCGGCCCACCACTTGACGAGTCCACGACAAACGCTAACTCATACCCTAAGATGTCCGGGGAAATTGTGGCGCATGCATTATGGTTGCAGAAGGAAGGCTACCGAAGAAGCACAATCCTATCCGCCGTAAGCTGCTTGAAGTGTATGGCGAAGAAATCCAGTCTCCTAAACCCCGAGTCAGTTAAGCGGTATCTGGGAGCAGCTAACCTAACAGAGAGCCGAAAGGAAGCAATAACGGTACGCCTCTCTAGATTCTACAGGCAGAAAGGAATCAGTTGGGTTCCACCAAGATATCGACGAATAGAACGACTACCTTGGATACCCACCGAAGAAGAAGTGAATCAACTAATCGGCGGCATGGGCAAGGAAACCGCCACCTTCCTACAACTCCTTAAGGAAACAGGGATGAGACCCGGCGAAGCTCCGGCCACATCTTTCACATGTCACCATAGCATTTCACACAGTCAATGCGTTGCGTATATTGTCTTTTTAAACGTGGCTTGATGGAATACAATGAACACTACCTGTAGTCTCCTCAACAAGCCCTAATACCTGCTTAACAGGGCAGCCTGTAAGCCTAGATTAGACCCTAAGTTGGGTTCTTAGATTTCTTACGAACTCGCTTTGTAGCGTCAAACTTGCATCCACATTTTGGGCAAGTAACTCGTTTGAGTTTCCTCTTACATTTGTTGAGTTCGTCTTGACACTGTTCCAATTTTCGGCTAGATGAATCGGCGTCGATTCTGCTATCTCGTAGCTGTCCACGCATCCATGCAGACTGATTGTAACTCAAGGTATCCGACGCAAGCAATTAGTTTCAGTGTATCTAATTTGAATAGGTTACTACAAATTGCTTACAAATTGCTACCGCATTCTAGAAAGAAGACGCAGGCATCCACGTTAGAAACCTAAGACCCTAACAGCTTAGACTAGATTTCTTTACAATTACATATTTATCGTCAGGTCGGCCTACGGTTGTTAGGCTGGTCCTACATTTCTGGGGTTTAGGAACCCTTTAGCGTCGACCATGTGATGTTCAGCTATCACCCTTGGGATTTCGTTGGATCTTGCGTTCGGCACCCAGACGGGCCCGCTCCCAGTGACATAAAAGCCATGTTCATCGTTACCGATAACCGCCCGCAGTTTGCTTGCAAGCGCTTCTATTCTGTCCATCTTTTCACCTATCCAAAAGACATCGGCACACTATTGCAGAGTAGCCTTATTATAGACTTGGGTTACTCATAATTGCAGTTTGCATCCTTCAAATCTTTATTACATACGCCATACTATGGCGGTGCATAAGAGGAGTGAAGAGAACAATGAATAATTTGAATAGAAAATTGCTGGTTAGTAGCCTCCTCATCCTTGTCATGGTTCCAGTCCTGCTCTCAACTATCCCAAGCTTCCAAGTAATGGGGGACAGAAGTGACGGCGGTGGAAACAAAGGAAGTCACAACGGAGGACGCGGAGGAAACCAGGCAGGACACACGGCTATTGTACGTGACCCTAGTAGTAACAGTACTACGACTACTGTTACCTCTCAAGACTCCACTACTTCAAGCAGCGAATCGACTCCGTAAGTTGAGCAGGTAACCTGTAACGAAAGGGCGCGTCGCCCTCTACACTGTTTTTTAAGTTCTTAGACTTTGGACTTTAGAAACCTAAGACCATAACAGTTCTACTGAACATAACTTACTAACAGACTATTCCACTTTCAAACTCGTTAACGCCTAAAACTAATAATTCTTCTAACTTACATTTCTAAGGATGGTTATTCTTGTTGAGGCCATCACAGAAACACCGTTTGAACACACGGACCCGGAGATTATTGGATTTACTGGGTGCAATAACATGAGTAAGCCGAGACCAGTTAAGACGGTTAAGATAATCTGTGCGAGCTGTGGGGAAGAAAAAGAAGTTCCCTTACCCAAATTCTGCAGCGACTGTCACAGGGCTTACAAGGATGGAATCAGAAACAACCCGCCATCCTAACCGTTATTCGCCTTGCTGGACGCTCTTTGTGTCACCTGCCTAAGGCCCTAACAGTTCTACTGGAACCATTTCCAATCTCACTACTGAAAAAATAGGTAGAAATGGTGCGGCAAACCGTTTGGTAGTGTGGGGTTTCTTTGGATAAGAAATCGATTTATTTGCTGATTCTTACTTGTGCTTCGTGATAGTCCGATCACGACGTAACCAACGATCATTAGGCCCGTTCATGCAGAGTGAAGCGTAATGGCTGATATGCCCGTCTCCGACGTGTCGAGGAGAATAAGACTACTCTTGGAAGGTGCGGTGCAAAGGAATCTAACTGACTGCATTCTACTCTCTGGCGGACTGGACACATCGATTGTGACGGCGGTGGCGAGTAAGTATTCCAAATTGACGGGTATTACAGTCTCACTAGGCGATGCTCCAGACGTAAAATTCGCCAAACTAATCGTTGAAAAATACGGACTTAAGCACCATATCGTACGAGTGGGTCGGAATGATATCGAAAGAGCAATCTTCGAAGTTGTACAGGTGATACAATCATTCGACCCTATGGAAATACGGAATGATGCCACGATCATGATAGGTCTGGAGAACGCAAGAGAGCTTGGATTTAATGGAGTTATGACTGGAGACGCAGGCGATGAGCTGTTCGCGGGCTATAGTTTCTTCTTTAAAATGCGCCCTGATGAGCTAGAGAAGAAACTTAGAAAAATGTGGGACACCATGCGATTCTCTTCAGTGCCTCTAGCAAAAAGTCTAGGAATGAAAGCGAAACTCCCCCTGCTTGACCACGAATTCAAGAATTTTGCGATGGAGATTCCTGTTCAACTCAAGATTCATAAAGAGCGTGGTCGAGTCTACGGTAAGTGGATTCTAAGGAAATCGTTTGAGCAAGATTTACCCGACGAAATTCTTTGGAGAGTGAAGATGCCGATCGAGCAAGGTTCCGGTACTTCCTCACTCTCCGAATACTATGGAACCAAGATTTCCGATTCAGAGTTCAACCTGAAAAGGGAACAGCTCTCCAAATCGGATAGAGTTCGGATTAGAGACAAGGAACAGCTGGCCTACTATGAAATCTACAGAAGAATTTTCGGAACTCCGGATGGTCGAGGTAGTGGGAGCAAAATTTGCACGGGTTGCTCAACACAGCTTCCTGAAGAAATGAACTATTGTAGAACCTGCGGGGAATATCCCGTCTGATCGGCAGTTAAGTCAGCACTGATCCAAACATTACCATCGACTTGCAGTCAAACGAAGCCATTTACGTTACGCAGTACGAGGCGCCTTTGAAATGTTAAGGAAAGGCAAGATTGACGAGAGTCAATACACAATGCTCTACGAGAAGATCTCGGAATATCTCAAACGTCTAGGAGCAACGACAGAATCAAGGGGATTTCCACCAATGTCTCCGCCTGATGAAACGCCGGAGTCCAGTAGGTAACATTAATACAGAACGTTTCGCAGAACGATTCTTGACAGTCTTGGCACGCGCGAACATTAAACGGTCTGCCAAGGTTTGGCTCATTCTAATTCCAGTCTTGATATTCTGCGTGTCAGCATTCTTCGCTCTCATACACCACTTCTACCGCTATGCTTGGGCTGGCACTCTATGGTACTATACTGCCATCATCGCGGTCATAGTCATATTTGGCGAATTGGTGCTCATCGCTTTCCAAGACAAATGAGGGAAAGATGTAGCACTTACCTTTCTAGCCAGTCTTATCGATCAGCCGTTTGAGTGCCAAGCTTCTTGGATTCAAAGCCCCTTTCTACTGCCGTCTGCGCTGAATAGGAAAGATGCCAGGCGTGCGTAACATAGTTTGATAGAGAGCTATAACCATTAAAGTTTAATGGATATTTCTCGCTCTCTTTTTCTTCTCACCGAGCACCTCACGCAGTACCTCACGCTCAACCAATGGATTATCCCCCCATCATTTCTGAATCTAGTGCCTTGTTTATCGGCCCCAAAATATGTGTTCTTCTCTCGTAAAGAACACAATGTCCGTAGCAGGTTGATTTAAGCCGCAAATTCCCAAACGAGGCTGAGACTTTTGTAAACATCAAAAGTTGTTTTTTGAACCGCAGTCCTCTGTATAAAATTAATTGATGGCAGAAAAATAAAAACGGTTTATGAGAAGTGGAACGTAGCTACATAGCTATTTTCAGTAGAATCATGGCACTTTGCATCTACTTCGCCCATTTCTGCAAGAACTCGGTTCCATCATCCATCTTGGAATAGCGGTAGGTGACTGAGTGGACGCGCATCGACTTCACTTCCTTGACCGTGTTCTCGATGAAGAACGCGAGAGGAACGCAAACGACCAAATCAGCCAGTTGACTCAACTGGTGACTCAGTTGTGACTCATTCCTCGTCGTCTTCCTCGTCTTCGACTTCCTCGTCTTCGTCTTCCTCGTCCGACTGGAAGAAATACCAGTAAGACGGCCTCTTCATGCTCATTCAAATTTCACCTCGCTCATGCATTATGCAATAGGCTGCTGTGCCCATGATATTTCGCTTCCCCCGCTGCCGCGTGAACCGCCAACGCGAAAGCCCACAAGTAATCGTCATGCAGCGTTGCTTTTTCTGGCGACTCGAATAGTGCGCTCCCTTGTCGACCGACCCGGTAACGCAACCCGTTCAACTGCAAGATCAATTTCCGGTCGTTCGGTAACCGCAATTTCTTCTGCTTCAACAACGTCAACAAACTCGCCGCCATATCCACCTTAGATTGCTCAGTGAAGTTAATCCCCTCAATGCCAGGAATCACCGTTTTCAAACCTTCAACAATCGGCTGACCGACACCAGTTTGATCCACGCATCCACCTTTTGTAAGTAATGCAAATTACCCTGACTTACCAAGAATAGTGAAAGATTCCCCTCTTTGTGCCAAGATTGCGTGTTCAGGATTTACGTATATGGTTGGGGATCTTGCCTGGCAGTTTCAAGCTGATTTGCACATAGCCGCGATACTTCTTTCTATTGTACCAGGGCACTTGGAGTATGATTTGTCTAGTGCGTCCTTTCGTAACTGTGTACACATTGGTCTGATGTTTCTTCATTAATCGTTTCAATTTGGTTCGAGCAGGTTCTGGATGGCAGTTCATCAGGTTTGAACCGATCAGTTTCTTTCCTCCATCGGCACGATGGGATTCGACTGCTTTCTTGTTCATTTCCAGTATAAGGCCTGCTGAATCGCAGACCATGGTTGAGGCTGGAAATCCCTCAACCCATTCATGTTTAACGCTAGCCAAGGCTGCTCTTCCTAACTCGCGAGTCTTGGCGGATAATAGAGTTGCTGCTCGTTTTCAGGGACTGATCAGCTTCTAACTGGACCGCGAGCCAAGTAGACACGTCGGGGAACGGGTCTCTTACCGTTGAGGTTGTCGCTTTCTTGGATTCACTCGTAGTTATTCAACGTAAACAGTAACTTTCATCTGAGTGACGGGGAAAATCGTGGCGATTTTAGGAAAGCACCTAAGCCTAGGACAGGGCCTGTCTTTTGGACGAAGTAACTCGATCAGACCTAGGTCCGTTCGACGACTCCGCACGCACCTCAGCATCAAACAAATGCTCAGCTAGGGGGTAGGCCTCGATTTTCTCTTCCCCAGCGAATAGGCCAACAGCCCCGCAAGCGCTATCAGCGCTATCAACAGCACGACCATGGCTCCACGGAACTGCATTACGCAGAATAGGACGACGCCATTCAGGCCCAGGTGCGAGCACGCGTAAGGTTGACGGAATGAAAGCGAATAATATCCGATCAATGAGACAGCAAAAACGATTAGGAGGATCAGCCCGTAAACACGTTTTCGCAGATCACGTGCCTGAATCATTCTCGACCTCCTTCTAGGCAAAAGTCTTCTCTCCTAGCCAAGTCTCGCAATTAACACTACTAACCTATTCCTCAGGCGTTAAACCCTGCCGAATCGCAACCTACCTTGAAGCCCGTAGTAGCGGATATCTCAGGGGAGCTGCACCCCATCCCGGCATTGTCCAGATTTGAGGTCAAGCTACGTCTTCGTCGACTCTACAGTAATTTGTAAATGGGTGAGTTGAGGCATGTCACCCCACCGTCACCCTTCCAAAACTCCGACATATCGACTTCGATTGGTCTGTATCCAGCCTCTTTCAACTTCGCATTTGCTGTCGCACAACCTGAGGGGATGAGCACCTTCCTCTCTCCCAAGTACAAAGCGTCGGCTGCGTAGGTCTCTTCCTTCGGTATGGAGATGAACTCGAAACCTGGAAATGATTTTGTATTAACTAATTCGGGTGCTATGATCATCGTCTTGTTGTTCAGGTAAGCGCACCCGCACAACAGATGCATTAGCTCGGTCTTTACCGCCTTGATATTCATATCCTTCAATACGTGTGCAAGTTGTTGGATTCCTGCGGCGTTTGTGCGCTTGGATTCCCCGACAAACACGCCCTTCTCAGTCATTACAATATCGCCGCCCTCCAATGTACCGGGCTCAATGAGCCAGCTCAGCCTGCCTATCCGTGTCGATTTTTTTAGGTCATCAACCAGCGCCTTCTCTTCCCCTCGTCGGCGCACTTCGCCAAACCTTCCAATCACTGAGTCTCGCGATCCGAGCAACGCCGAGTCTTGCACAAAGACCGAATCCGGAAAATTCTCCAGAGGCGGCAAAGCAATGACTTCGATTCCTGACTCCTTCAAGATTGAGCAGTATTGTCGGTGTTGTGCTTTGGCGAGGGTAACATCGATCTCGCCGCTATGCGGATTTACCGAGACGCATTCGCTGTAACTGTTCGGTGGCGGTCTCACGAACGTGGAGTCGAACAATCTGTCCAATTTTTTGGTCTCGTCCTCATTCCTTCGAAGTTGGAATTAAGCTCACTGACACACCACGGTTACGGACGCGCTGTGGGCGAAAGAGCCGCTGCTCGCGACAATCAGTATCGCATAGCTCCCCGGCTGCGCGGAAGGGCCGATATTGACCTGCACGTCCCACGAAGCAGTGGGAGAACTAAATGAGGACTGCGACGGGAAATTCGAGAATGTTATGCCGGGTGGCAGTAGCGAAGTCGTAAAGTCAATGGGACCCTTCCACCCCTGAATGGATGCGAGGTTGAGAGTAAAATCCGTTGAGCCGACGAAATTCCCCGGTGGGAGGGAGACGGTCGAGGGAAAGGCGCTCAGAGCGAAGTCTGCGCCTTGCGCGGTCGTAGAGAGAGGTTGAGAGACTACAACGGTTTGAGGGGATGATTCAGTGGCCACAAAGGTTTGAGTCGGGGACGAGTAAGAAGTTATCGTCGTGGGTGGAACATAACAAGGAGACAGCGGATCGTAAGGATTGCATTGAGGCGGAGAGTAGCAAGGAGAGAACGGATTGTTTGGGTCGCAAACCGCAACATACTCCGTACTCGTGTAAATCGGATATGAGTGTGTGCGGCTACTCCAAGTTCTACTCCAAGTCGTACCCCAAGTCCTACTCCAAGTCATACTCCAAGTCCACGAACCCGATCTATGCGAATACGTGTAACTGGGATTCCACGATGAATGCCATGAATGCGAATGCGAAGAACTCTCTGCGGATGCCGCTGCGCTTAGCACCGTACTCGCCGGAGAGAGCGGCATTAACGCCAGAAAACTTACTGCCAAGAGCAGCCCAGAAATCGAAGCCTTCTTCTGGGCAAGGTTCATGTGGCCTCATCTCGGATAAACTACGGTTTGTAGTTACCTATAACCTGGATGGATGAATCATCAACCTCTGGAAATACCAACTTCCGCTAGCCCCTCGCTGCAACAGTGAATCACAAATTGTCTGCCAGTTCCGTAAGCTGCCTTACCATTTGGAATCGTGAAAGCCCAATACTTGTAACCAAGAAATGCGAATGCTTGGCCGATAACTACTGCAACCCAAACACATCAGAGATCGCCTCGTAGGTTCCTGCAAGAATATCAGAGGCAACCATAACGAAACCTGACAGGTCAAGAGAACCTGCAAGGATATCACTCGTGACTCACAAACCCCTTTCCCTTACACGTAGGGCAGGCCTTGAGAAATTCTTCAGGATGCAGTTTCACGTATTCTTCTCTCAGGCATTCAGGGCACCTACCTTTCGAGTCAAGAGACACCCTAAGCGAGTAAGCCCGATTATGTTTCATACGTCCCGCCCAATCAGGCCTGTGAAGTACCTCTAGATGTCAATAGGTACTGCCTATTGCAGTGAAACGCTTCATGCTCTCAATAACCGAAGATATGGAAAAGGCTCTTGAACGCGAACGGAAGAAACGTATGTTGGGTTGAATCCCTGAAAC
>Ga0181527_1000890_pt1 | contig 32709 bp, 38 predicted proteins | sample PEATcosm2014_Bin_30_FD_119762 | JGI IMG/M metagenome (GOLD analysis project Ga0181527, IMG submission 119762) | Peatland microbial communities from MTU Mesocosm Facility, Houghton, MI, USA - PEATcosm2014_Bin06_60_metaG | ecosystem: Environmental > Terrestrial > Soil > Wetlands > Peat | place...
CGCTTTTGAGTTTGTCCCTCGAGACCGTCTGTAGCACAACCCACGGGTTCTGCGTCATTTCCCACAGCGTCGGGTCAAGCTGCCGCCACACTTGGTCGGTGGCGTGATTCCACGACCAGCGCAAATCCAGGGCCAGTTCCGCCAGGGAATCGAATCCCTCGACGTCGTTCGGCAAATAACTGGAAACCGGCGCGCTGACCGGTGTTTGTTGGCTAATGCTAACATTTCTTATTTTCATCGTGTTCCTGCTTTCGTTTTTAAAGGCTTTGGATCAAAGAGCGCGCACTCGCTTGAAGGGCGACGTCCCTCCCCGATCAGATTTTAATACGAGTTCGTCTTTCTTGAATGCCACGATCGTGCTGGCAGCAGTCCTGTTCTCCAAACGCTCCTTTTTCTCATCCGTGATTTTCAGAGTGACCATTGCGCCGGTGATTTCCCACGTTCCGCGAACCGTTCCCTTCACACCTTGAGAAAGAGTATTGGCAATGAACCCCGTAGGGTATAGTTGGCAGACGAAAGTGCCGTCAGCGTCGATTGACATTGTCTCTTTCAAATCACCCACCGTGCCCTGCCAGCGCCCGACGATTTCCGTCGAATATTCCGCTTCCGGGACAGTTGATGAATTGTTGCCACAGGACGCCAAACAAAATCCCAGGACGGCTACCGCGATTGCCCTTGCCCACGACGGCCATTTATTCTTCACGAGATCCATTTCTTTCATCACTTTTTCTTGAGTTCGGTTGTGGAAGGAGCCGTCGGCGCAATGGCATCGTTCACGATTTTCTGAGCTTCTTCGAGAATGCGGCGCAGATGATCCGCTCCCTTGAAACTCTCTGCATAAATCTTGTAAATGTCTTCCGTCCCGGACGGACGCGCCGCGAACCATCCGCTCTGGGCCGACACTTTCAAACCGCCGATGGGAGCACCGTTGCCCGGCGCCTGGGTAAGAACGCTCTGGATTTTTTCGCCAGCCAACTTGGTGGTCTTCACCTGCTGAGGTGAGAGTTTGGTCAGCAGAACCTTTTGTTCCGGCGTGGCGGGCGCCTCAACCCGGTCATAGACAGGCTCCCCAAACTCGCGCGTGAGATCGCGATAGATCTCGCCGGGATCATGCCCCATGCTGGCTGTGATCTCCGCCGCCAGCAGCGCGGGGACAATCCCATCTTTGTCCGTCGTCCAAACCGCGCCATCTAAACGGACGAAAGACGCACCCGCGCTTTCCTCTCCGCCAAAGCCAAGCGAGCCGTCGAGCAAACCATCCACGAACCACTTGAAACCAACCGGCACCTCATAGAGCTTGCGGCCAAGTTTCGCCGTGACGCGATCAATCATCTGGCTGCTCACCACCGTCTTGCCAACCGCCGCTTCCTTGCGCCACTTTGACCGGTGTTGAAAAAGGTAGTGGATGGCGACCGAAAGATAATGGTTAGGGGGCAGCAATCCTGCGCTTTTGGTGACAATGCCGTGGCGGTCATGATCCGTGTCGCAGGCGAATGAAAGATCAAAGCGGTCCTTCATCCCGATCAATCGCTGCATGGCATAGGTCGAGGAAGGGTCCATCCGTATCTGACCGTCCCAATCGACGGTCATAAACCGAAAGGTGGGATCAACCACTTCGTTGACTACGGTGAGATTCAAATTATATCGCTCGGCGATTCGTGCCCAATAATGGACGCCGGCGCCGCCCAGCGGATCAACCCCCAGCCTGAGCTTCGAATCGCGGATGAGATCCATGTCTACAATGCTGCCAAGATCGGCGATGTAGGGATCAAGGTAGTTGCAACGCCGCGTGGTTGAAGCGCGCAGAGCTTTTTCATATGGTGTGCGTTTCACCCCTTTTAGCCGGGCTTCGAGCAGCGAATTCGCCTTCGCCCCGATCCAATCGGTGACGACATTGTCCGCCGGTCCCCCATTGGGCGGATTGTACTTGAAGCCGCCATCATGCGGCGGATTGTGCGAGGGGGTAATAACGATACCATCGGCCGACCCGGTCTTCCGGCCGCGATTGTAAGTCAGAATCGCATGAGAAATCACCGGGGTCGGCGTGTATTCGTCCCCTTCAGCGAGCATCACCTCGACCCCATTGGCCGCCAGCACCTCCAGCGCGCTGGCGCAGGGCGGAACGGAAAGCGCATGCGTGTCAATGCCGAGAAACAGCGGACCATCAGTTCCCTGCCGCTTTCGATACAGGCAAATCGCTTGGGTGATGGCGAGGATGTGCCATTCGTTGAAGGCCAGCTTGAATGACGAACCCCGGTGCCCGGAGGTGCCAAAGGCCACGCGTTGGGCCGGGACCGCGGGATCGGGCACACCGGTATAGTATGCCGTGATAAGGTTCGGCACATTGACAAGTATTCCAAGTGGCGCCGGCTTTCCGGCCAGGGGATTGATCGTCATAACGCCTTGGTCGTTGGTGCATTCTCGAGCGCCGCCACCTTGGCCAGACGGCGACAATGACGCTCGGCACCACTAAATCGCGCCGCGAGAAAGGTTTGCACCAATTCCCAAGCCAGAGCGTGACCGACAACCTGCCCTCCCAGGCAGATCATGTTCAGATTGTCGTCCTCGACGCCTTGGTGCGCGGAGAAATGCTCATGGATCAGGCTCGCGCGCACCCCTGCCACTTTGTTCGCGCAGACCGATGCTCCAACGCCACTTCCACAAACGGCCACGCCGCGCTTCACCTCTCCGCAGGCCACCGCGCGGGCCAAAGGCACCACAAAATCCGGATAATCATCTTCCGGGATCTGCTGCCGGTCGCCAAAACCGATCACCTCATGACCCGCCTCCCTCAGCCTTTTGGCTAGGTACTCCTTTAACTCGAAACCACCGTGGTCGGCGGCGATGCCCACCTGCTGGCAGGTCAGGGTCAATGCCATCGATGGTGTATCTCTGGTGTCTTTGTTCATGGTGCTTTCTTCCCTGCGTTTAGGTCTGTTTAGGATGGAAATTCAAGTCAGTCTCATCAGACTCTCGCGCACAGCTTGGGCGGTGGTTCGTCCGACGATCTGATCCTGTACCGTGCCCTGGCTGAATAGGAGCAGGGTGGGCACGGCCCGGACGCCGTATTGATCGGTCAGGTTTTCGTGATGCTCTACATTCACCCTGACAATTTTGACCGGGACGGCATCGTCCTTGGCGACTGTTTCTAGCAGAGGGGCCATCGCCTTGCTCGCTTCAGACCAGCCGGCCCAAAACTCGACCAGCACCGGTTGCAGGGCACTGAGCACTTCCAGGTGGAAGTTCGCCTCGTTCAATTCAATGAAGTTGTTGTTCACAATTGCTTTCTCATTCGCCAGCCTCCTCTATTCATTGATCCCGGAGTCTGAACGCCGTTCAGGCCGGCGCCAGATGTCAGCCAACTCCACCGTTTTTGCAGAGGCGGAATTTTCGGCGCCGTCCATCGCCAAACCGCCCTCCCGACGTGGTGTGCCGCCGAAGTGAGGGAACACCGCCACATCCCTGGCCCGGGCTTCACTTTGCAACCAAGCAATCGTTTGGGCTGCCGAAGCGCTGTCTCGTGAAGTATCATCGAGAGAGACTATCAGGGCGCGCGATTCGTCACTTTTCCGCTTGAGCCATTGCTTAAGCCAGTTCAGGGCGACCTTGGGCAGATCTTTCCGCCCATGCGCAGAAACCACGCCGATAACCGCTACGGACGCTTCGTTCAGAGCCGTTCTGTGCCAGCAAGGCTCCCGCAACAAGTCGAACCTCCAAATGGCCAGTTTGAAATTCGGCGCCGTTGGCAACAGGCGCGCAGCATGTTCGAGCACCCGCTTGGCGCGCAATCCTGTGCTCAGGTCTTCGTAGATCAGCATCGCGTCCAGCGTCAACTGGACCTCGCCTCTTACGGCTTCCCCCTCATCAAATATCGCGCTCATAAATTCGTGATCCGACCTAGTCACTTGGAAAGCCCTGCGTGCCCGCGCCTCGTGAACTCCACTGGCCTTCCGTCAAGGACAACCCGCCGGCGATTTGCCATCGCTCCCCGCTTCTAACGCGAAGCAAGCCGCCTGGCTATCCGGTGGGCTCCTGAAAAAATCTCCACTGAATGCTGAGACCCGATTGAACCAATGGCTGGACCCAGGCCCAATGATTGGAGAACTGGATTTGTGACTGCGCCCTTTTGGGCCGGCGTCTCCGGCGAAGTTGGGGCAGAACGCCGCCGAATCTCGCGTCTCGCAATTTACCATGAAAAAACATGCGGCTTTAGCTGTCTCGGATCAGGCTGGCTTGACGCATTTGATCATGCTCCGCTCCGGCGATGCCTTCTTCGACGAGCCTTTCATTGTCGCTTCGTCCTTCGTCGTCCTCATCCGCACTGGGAGCCGTTGGCACTTTACGGCCTTCCGATCCCGGCGCCGGGTCCCAACGTTCGGATTCCGGCGCTGATTCAAGCACGGCCTCTTTCGGGTCCGTGTCCGGTTCACCCGTCAATTCCCGTTTGGCCTGTTCCCAATCGGACTTCGACACATCCTGCGCCGATCGACCGTTGATGACCGCCAGTTCAACCGCGCGCTCTCGCACCATGTTCCGGGTCACCGTGCCGATACCAACGGAGTTTTCAGTCAAGGCGCCTTCCTTCAAAGGATTCGTTTTCATGGGCTGGTCATTTCCCACCGGCGCTTCTTGGAAAGGTCGCTTTCGATTTATTTTGTGTCGTGTCATTGTCTCCTTCGGGTTTGCTCCTGCATAAGCTCTTCTTTTTGCGCTGGTTCCCTATCCTGGAACGGTTGAAGTAATCGGCCGAGTTGTTTTGCCCTTCGGTCTCATCTGGCGGGTGCCCATCTCCAGCGAACGGCCGCGCCGCGTGGTCGCGAGAAGCTCCGCTTCGGCCTGCAGCCAAAATTCCGCGTCCCTGCCCTCAGGCTGGCCTGCTGCTTCCCAAAGCTGGCAGGCTCGTTGGGCGATTTCGTCGCGGCTGACTTCGATCTGGTTCTGGTGATGATGTTCTTTATCCGACCGCGCGCCCATTTTCATAAATGCGTTGCTCCGGTTATTTCTGCGAAGTGTTTCGTGCCTGCCGCTATTCTAAGTCGACGGTGTGTTTTCTGATGATGCCCCAATACTCTCCGGCTCAGTGCGATTGAGGATTGCTTCGACATGGGTAGTGTCATCCATCTGTTTTTTGATTTCCCCTGGCTTATGGCCGTTGGCGCGTTCCTGGCCCAAGCCCATGGTCAGTGCGGTCATCCCGGCTAGACCACCGAGTTGCATGGATTCCACGGCTGTGCTGGGGACAATGACAATCGTGGCGTTCTCCTTCAAACCCTCATAAAGCATGTTCATGGCTCGCAAATGAAAGGCAATCGGATTGTGCTCGTAGCTCTTGCCCGCTTCGGTAAATTTCTCCGCGATCTGCCGCTCGGCATCACCCAGGATCACCCTGGCCTGGCGCTCTCTTTCCGCCTGCGCCTGCATGGACATGGCATCCTCCAGACCAGAGGGAATCAAAACATCCTTCACCTCCACCGAGATGACGTTGATTCCCCAGGGTTCGGTGCGCTCATCAATGATCTTCTGCAGCAGGTTGCTGATTTTGTCCCGGCCCTCCAGCATGTCCGAAAGCATGGTCTTGCCAATGACGTCGCGCAGGGCCGTTTGGGAGGCCCAGCTTATGGCGCTTTGATAGTCGGCCACATCCAAGGCCGCTTTCTTGGGGTCCACCACTTTCCAAAACAGCACGGCATCCACATCCACCGGCACAGTATCCTTGGTCAGCGTTTTTTCCGCTTTGAAACCTGTCGTGATGACGCGGGTATCGATCCAGTACGGAATCGCATCAAGAACGGGGATGATGAAAAATAGTCCCGGCCCCTTAAGTGCGTGGAAGTGGCCCAGGCGCAATATTACCGCCCTGTCCCACTGATCAGCAACCTGGATTGCCGAAGCCACGACAATGGCCAGAATAAACGCGCCGACTCCAATCGCGCCCGCCTCAAAATCACCAGCCACTCTGTATCTTGCGTATGCCAATGCCGCGCCAACGCCCAAAATTACAACGAATACCAATAGTGCGAACGATCTGTTTTGTTTCATGTCAATAATCTCCGTGAATTGTTTCTTTCGCGTTGGAGTCGCCAGTTGCTGGCGCAATTACTGATGATGCTGCATTGTTTCCGGATTGGTGCGGTTGAGGATTTCTTTGGCGCGGGTTATCTCATCCGTGGAACCGTGGGCAATCAGAAGGAACTTGTCGGTCTTAAGGGCCGTTTCGTATTGCAATACGCTGTCTTTGGGAATGCCCAGGCTGTACAAGCCGGCCCCAAGCGCGCTCAGACCGCCCACCACGACGGCGCCTTCCAGCGCCCCGACGATCCAGGCGACCAGCGGTCCTGCGATCACCAACGGCCCAATGCCGGGAATCAAAAAGAACGCCGAACCAAACAGCATTCCCCAAAGCCCGCCCCAGAAGGCTCCCATTTTCCCCCAATATTTCATGCGGTCGCCGACATTGTAGTAGCCGACCACATGCTCATCGGTGTGATAGTCGCGTCCGACAATCGACAATTTCTTCATATCGAAACCGGATTGCTGTAGTTCCTTGATCGCCGCTTCGGCAGCTGTGTGCGACGGGTAGATCGCCACAATGGAATTATTCTTGGTCATCATACTTGTTCTTTCGTTTTTGCGCTTTTCTATTTCGCATAAGACAAATTAGGCTTTTGGGCTGACCCTCCGCTATAAGGTGTTTTACCCTGTCCAGACTTGGCGACTCCATCCCCCAACGCGGCTGGCCGGAAAGGAGGTGGGCAAAACCTGATGCAACCTGAGCAAGTCGAAGAACCCAGAAGCCTCCGGCGCTAAACGATGGTCACCTGGACGCTGCTCTCAATGATGCCCGCGTGGATGGCGTACCGGGTTAGTCCGGCGGTGTCGTGGATATCGAGCTTCTGCATTAGATGCTCGCGATGCTTTTCGACAGCCTTGATGCCGACGCCAAGTTCCGCCGCGGTTTCCTTGTTGGCCTTGCCCTCGGCGATCAGTTGAAGCACTTCCATCTCGCGCGAAGACAGGCGGTCGTTGCGCGGATTCGACCGTCCCACTCGATCCAAAGATTTTCGCAGGCATTCGGGAAGACGCTTTGCCATGAACGGGCCAAAAAAGACGTGCCCTTTGTTGACTTCCCGAATTCCCTCGGACAGAACGTGGGCGGAGGCTTGTTTAAGCAGAAATCCCACGGCGCCGGACCCCATTGCGTCTTTTATATAAGCATCATCACTGTGCGCCGAGAGAATGAGTATTCTGGCGCCGGGGACGGCTTTGAGAATCTGACGGGTGGCTTCCAAACCATTGAGCAGCGGCATCGCGATGTCCATGACGAGCACTGCGGGACGAAGCTTTTCAACCAGAGCGACAGCCCGTCGGCCGTCCTTCGCTTCGCCGACTACTTCAAGGTCGTCTTCCAGTTCCAGCAGTGCGCGAAAACCTTCACGAACGACCGCGTGGTCTTCGGTCAGCAGAACAGTGATTCGTTTCTTAGACATTCAAATGTTTCATGATCCCGATCCGCGCGCCGATGCAAGCTGACGCCACTCCAATCCCAATGCAATTATCCGGCGATTGCATCTATCTGTATATGGGTAAAACACCCCATAGCGCCTGTTGTGCTCTTTTGTGATGATCCCAGTTCAGCATGTGAAACGCATGAAAGCGGCTGAACTTCTGGAACGAACGGATTTTTGGGACGGGGTGGCCATAGCCCCGGTTGTATCGGGAAACACTTTGAACATCGCGGGGGTTTATCAAGATAGCGTGACCCGAGACTGGGCCATACAGTCTTGTCGCCAGGCGACGCAACTGGCTGGAGGGGAACGCGTCCAGAACACATGGCACAACACCCACTCCCTCGGCGATCCCGGGATTCTTCAGGACGCAGTTCGGGCCGCCGTCGTAGCCGATGTGATTGTGATTTCAGTCTATGCTGCGGAAGAGCTGCCGGTTGAACTTTACGTCTGGATTGAGGCGTGGTTGCCACGTCGGCTCTCACGGCGCGGCGCCCTCGCCGCATTGGTGGGCGTCGCGGAACCGCTGGATGCTCCATCTGTCCGCACGCTCGAATATCTGCAAGCCATGGCGCGCAAGGCCCAATTGGATTTTATCCCGCAGCAGCGCAAGCGGCCAGCCGCATCCCTCGCTTCTTCCATTGATCTGATCGCGGAACCAGCCAGCGCCACCGCGCAATCGCTCCCGGAACTCTATGGCCATCGCTACGATGCCTACCGCCATTGGGGATTGAACGAGTAAATGGACAAATTGGTGGCATGTCAAACGTGCGGGTTGGTGCATGGTGTGGACGAAGTCCCGAAGGACTCTGTCATCAAATGCGCCCGCTGCCATTTTCAAATTTTTCACCGCCGCGTCAACAGCCGCGCGCGCACGCTGGCCTTTTCGCTGGCCGCGTTGATTCTCTATTTTCCGTCGAACTTTTATCCCATTATCACTGCCGATTACCAGGGGCAACATGTTCAGACGACGATCTTGCAGGGAATCCGCTCGCTCTTCGAACGCCAGCAATACTTCATCGGGTCGCTCATGTTTTGCACGAGCATTTTGACGCCCGTATTGAAGATCGTCGGGCTGATTTTCATCTCGCTGACGCTCGATTGGACCTGTTGGAAAAGGACGCGCACATGGATTTTCAAAGTCATCCGCATTATTGATCCCTGGAACATGTTGGAGGTTTTCTTGCTCGCGATTTGCGTCTCCATGGTCGAACTGGGCGAAGTGGCCACGGTGCATCCGGGACGCGGTGTCTTTTCCTTCGCGGCCTGCGTCGTGCTGACCCTGCTGGCGACGCTCAGTTTTGATTCGCGCCTGCTCTGGGATTCGCCAGAAGAGAAAAAGCATTATGAATGAAGAAACGCATACGCTGCCAAAAGCAAAAATCGGCAAGAGCCGTTTCAATTGGTTCTTGTGGTTCATTCCGATGGCGGCCGCGCTGTTGTGCGCCTGGTATGTCTGCCAGGACATCGTTTTCGTCGGGCCAACCATAACGATTTATTTCGAAAATGCCGAAGGATTGCAGGAACAAACTTCCCTCGTGCAATATCGCGGAGTAAAAATCGGTGAAGTCGAAACCCTAAAACTCACCCCGGACAGGCAGCGAGTCGGCGTGAAAGTGCAACTCGACGCTTCCGCCGCGAACATCGCCCAGGAAGGCTCGGTTTTTTGGATCGTCCGACCCGAGCTCAAACTTGGCGCCGTGAGCGGACTGCGGACCATTGTTTTGGGCAACTACATCGCAGTTCAACCCGGCCATGGCGCCCGCACCAACATATTTATCGGCGTGGAAAAGGAACCGATTGAACCCATCAAGGCCCTGGACATCCTGTTGCTCTCTACGAAACTCGATTCCTTGCAGCCACAATCGCCGGTTTTTTATCGCGGCGTTCAAGTTGGCGAGGTGCTCGATTGCCGACTCAGCGACGACGCGCGCAAAGTTCTCATCGAGGCCCGCATTGATCAAGATTACGCTCCGCTGGTGCGGATGAATTCCAAATTTTGGAATGCCGGCGGCATTAATTTTCACCTCGGTTTGTTCAGCGGCGCGAAAATCACCGCCGAGTCCGCTCAAACCCTCATCAGCGGCGGCATCGCCTTTGCTACCCCTCCCGATTTTCAAAAGGTTGCGACCAATGGCACGGTGTTTAACCTGAATGAAAAATCGGACGCCGAATGGGAAAAATGGTCGCCCGCCATCCAACTTCAATTCGTGCCGAAGGCAACGCCAAGCAAGACCCCTTTGCCGAATTTGATTCCAAGTCAATAATAGCCGCCAGAAGCAAATGCATGCAAAGAAATGCGGGACTCGACGCCGTTTCCCGCAGGTAGTTCGCGGCCAAAGCTGTTCTCACCGATCTAACGCCAACGTCCCCGTTGACGATGAAAGCCGCCCCATCCGCGTGACCAGCCGCCATGAAACCACAATGCATGCGGATACGGCGGGAGAGACCAGTGTCCACCCACCCAAACCCATCCGCCGTTCCATACCCAATCGCCATCCACCCACGCATAGTCCGGCCCGGGAGTCGGGGGTGCGGTCTCAATAATAGGCGCCGGGGGCGGCGTTTGCACTGTGGCGGATGGCGTCGTTGGCTCGGGTACAGGCGTCGATCCAGCAACCGAACTGGGGGTGCTGATCAGGAAATCAATGACCTGTTCGCTGACGCCGGAGTTCTTCAAATCAATGATGGCGTTGGCGGTCAGATGATACACCGTGCGCGAGTTCCGAACTTGGGTGATAATGACATCGGAACTGAACCCGATCTTGGCCATGACCTTCACATCGACCAGGGTCAACGGTTGCGCCGTCTGGACTCGATGACAAGTGTCCGGGGCCTCCTGGCATAGTTTGGCCATCTGATCACTGCTCAGAGCGGGTGGAGGAAGAGCGGTTTGACTGGGTGGCGGCTGGTAGGGAGGGGTGGATGGACTCGCACATCCTGCGACCAGGAGGCTCAACATGGCGGCCATTAAGGCCGGCGCGCCCATCCACTTCACGAACGCATTCTGAATCAAGTGCATAATTTGTTTTGTTAATATTTCCTTCGCTTTTTGCTTCTCTCATTCACGATGCTACTTGGCCACCAGTTCATCGAGCCAGTAACCCTTGCGATTGTAGTGACGATGCAGCGCATCCTCATAATCCCGAGTCAGCAGAAACTCCTCCGTGTATTCCGGGGACTGCTTGATCGTCTCGCGGGAAAGATTGACGAAGACTTTCGACTCGCCCCAACTGACACGCTCGATCCATTGCGGCGAAACCAGCACCTTTTTTCCCGGCCACCAGTTCAGGGTGTTGATGAGAAGATAACGAATCGTCCAAGTGTCGTCGTCGATGATGAAATCCTCGACGTGACCAATCTCGCCGTCTGTCGCTTGGATGTGATAGCCGCTGACCTCGTGAGTGCTCCGCAAGTGGTGATTCCACGCTTTCTTGCCTTGGGTGGATTCCCTCCATTTTGCGCGGTCTCGCACGAGGTTGCGCTCATATCCCCAGGTATATGGGCCGGCCCAGTACATCGGCCATCCATAATACCCGTAATAATTCTCCTCAAATTGCCGGGAAACGGGCCTGTCGCTGTTCAAGGATGGACTATCCTCGATTTGCTTCTTGGTCAAATTAACTTCGATTTGGTCCTTGTATATGTCTGTATTTACAGCGACCAGCGCATAAGGCGAAATCAGCACCTGCCGGCCTGGGAGCCAGTTTCCTGTGTCGGCGACCAGATAGCGAATGGTCCAGTGCCGGTCATCAAAATAAAATTCTTTGACCCTCCCGATTTCCCCATCAAGGCTATCCAATTTGTAACCCTTAACTGTTTTGGCTGTGTATAACATAATAATTCCTTCGTTCTCTGTTTTGCGTTTTCGTTTTCTTTTAAGGTCCATCCGACGGCGTTTTTAAGAAATTGATTGCACATGTGGTCGGCACGTATGCCAACGCTCAAATTTGTGCTGACGGAAGCGGCTTCGCTATGGGGTAAAACCCTGCCTTTTCGTTTTTTTCGTTGATTCAACTGCCAAGTCAGGCGGTCTGCTTGAGCGCGTCGCTCTTGGCTGCAATCACACAACATGGGATGTAACAATTTCGGAGCCGGCAAGGACATTTAGGTCAATCGTCGCCTGAACAGCCATGCGGCGCCGGAAAGGGTAACCAAGCCGATGATGGCCAGCGGCAAAAAGTCAGAGAGGAGTTGGGCGAAACCGGCGCCCTCCAGATAAACCCGTTTGGTGAGGTCGAGGGAGTAGAGCAGAGGATTGATGACCATGACGGATTGGAGGAAGGCCGGCATACTGTTGACAGGCGTTGTCAGGCCGGAAAGGAGGGCAAACGGCAATATGAGGACGAAAGCGAAGAGCATGGCCTGCTGCATGGTTGCCGCGATGGAGGAGACGAAAAGGCCGAGGCCGACTGCGGCCATCAGGAACAGCGTAAGGCCGGCATACAGAACAACAAAGGAACCGACGAAGGGAATGTGAAACCAGAACTGCGCGATCAGTAAAATAGTGGTCGCTTGAGCCAGGCCGATGGCCATGTTGGGAACGGCCTTTCCGATCATGATCTCGAATGGGCGAAACGGAGTGACGAGTAGTTGGTCGAATGTTCCCTGTTCGCGCTCGCGCGCCACGGACATGGCCGTGAGCATCAGCGTCCCCATCATCGTCAGCGTGCCAATCAGGCTCGGGACCATGCTCCAGCGCGAATCCAGGTTGGGATTATACCATGAGCGGGTGATCATTCGAACGGTCGGACCGGGCTGACCGTGGCTGGATCGCCACTCGGCGTTGAAATCTTCGACCACGCTCTCGACATAGCCCATAGCTGTGCCCGCGGTGTTGGAATTGCGGCCGTCGGCGGTTACCTGGACTTGTGCGGGTTTGCCGGCGAGCAGGCACCGTTCGAAATCTTGGTCGATTCGGATGACGAGAAGCGCGCGGCGGCTGTCGATCCAAGTGGAAATGTCCTGGACCCGCACGAGATCGGCCTGCCGCCGAAAGATGCCGGATCCGTCCAGGCGGGAGAGAAATGCAGCCGAGGCGGCACTATGGTCTTGGTCCATGACGGCATAGGGGACGGAGTTGAGGTCAAAGCTGGCGGCGTAACCAAAAATCAGGCACTGGAGCATGGGCGGCAGAAAGATGATAAAGCGGCTGCGGGGATCCTTGAGGACGGCGAGAAATTCCTTCTGGATCAATGCCAGGATGCGAAGAAGAGAGGAGCGCATGCTGTTGCCTCAGGAAAGCTGCTTCCGGGTGGCCATCCGGGTTAAGACCAACAACGTCGCGGCTATCGCCGCCAGAACCCCCAAGTTCGGCCAGACCACGCTTCCGACGTCGCCGGCAAGATACAGAGTTTGCATCAGCGTCACCGCGTATCGGGCCGGCATGGCGTAGGTGATTCCCTGAATGAAAACCGGCATACTGCGCAGGTCGTAGAGAAAACCCGAGAGCATCATCGCCGGCATCAGAGTGAGTGTCATAGCCAATTGGCTGGCCAGGAACTGGCTCTTGACCAGGGTGGACACGAGGAGCCCAATTCCCAAGGCGACCAGGAGGTATATCATCGAGGCGAGACAGAGCAGGACAAGGGAGCCGCGGAGAGGGACATGGAAAAGAAATTGGCCGGCCAGCAGGCAGAGCACGAAACCGAACATCCCTAATCCGAAGTAGGGGACAAGCTTGCTGATGAGAAACTCCCCCGGTCGCATGGGAGTGACGAAAAGAGCCTCGAGCGTTCCCCGTTCCCATTCCCGGGCAACAACCATGGCCGTGAGGAACGCGCCGATGATCGTCATCACCAGGACAATCAGCCCAGGGACCAGGAAATAATGGCTGTCGTTGTTTTCGTTGAACCAGATCCTGTCAACAGCAATTACCGGGCCGACGGACGCGGCCCCCTTTGATCCATCCTGCGCCGCGCTCCAGAGGGCGACCACCCCCTGAGCATAGCCTTGCATGATGCGCGCCTGGTTCGCATCCGAGCCATTGACCAGAATCTGGACTTCTGCCCCGCCCGAATGCCGGCGCCGGGCAAAATCGGACTGAATGCGCAGCACTCCATCCACTGTTCGATTGAGCATCTGCGTCTTCGCCTCGGCCATCGAGTGAACTGCCGTCACCCGGAAATACGGCGAAAGCCGGAAAGCGCCAATAAGTGCGGTGCTGTCTGCGGAGTCGTTTTCGTCAACCACGGCGACGGAAACGTGGTTGATATCGAGCGAAAGCCCGTAGCCGAAGAGTAAAATCATCAGCAACGGCACAACGCAGCCAATGGCGATGCTGCTCGGATCGCGAATGACCTGGCGCGTTTCCTTGAGTGTCAGGGCCCGGATTCGCCTCCATTTTGCTGACCATCCGTTCATGACGGTTTCTCCCCGGATTTGCCCGCCGGCTGGCCACGCGCCTTCAGGACAATGGCGATGAAGGCATCCTCCATCGTCGCTTCATGGCCTGCCTCGGCTTGTGCGTGGGCGCGGAGCTCCGCAGGGGTGCCTTGAGCCAGCACTTTCCCCCTGTCGAGAATGGCGGCCCGATCGCAATACTCGGCCTCCGCCATTAAATGGGTGGTCACGATCACCGTGACCCCGTTGGTGGCCAGCGTCGTGATGCGCTGCCAAAATTCGCGGCGGGCGAAGGGGTCGGCACCGCTGGTCGGTTCGTCCAGGAAAAGAATCTCGGGCCGATGAAGCAGGGCGGCCGCCATGGCCAGGCGTTGCTTGAATCCTCCCGGCAATTGCTCGCTGGGCAGGTGGACGAAGGGTTCGAGATTGAATTGGCTCATGGCCCACGCGATGCGCTCGCGTTTTTTGCCGCCGCCAAGGCCGTAGGCGCGCGCGAAAAAATCCAGGTTCTCACCGACCGTCAATTGCCCATAGAGAGAAAACTTTTGCGCCACGTAGCCCAGATGCTGCCGGGCCGAGGCGCTGGCCTGGCGCACATCGATTCCCGCAATCGTCAATGTGCCTCCCGAGGGGGGTAGGAGCCCGCAGAGCATGCGAAAGGTCGTGGTCTTACCTGCTCCGTTAGGTCCCAGCAGACCGAAAATCTCCCCTCGCTTCACACTGAAATTCACCTGGTCCACCGCCAGAAAATTCCCGAAACTCCGTTTGAGATCATGGACTTCAACCACAGTGCCGCCCCGGGCGCTATCGGCCGCAGGTTTTTCCGGGTGGCTCTGTTCGGCGCGGGTCGGATTGGCTTTGGCTCGTCCCGCCCCTTGCAAAAGCACCATGAATCCATCCTCGAACCGGACAGGCGTTGGTCGGGCTGCCACACCGGCGAACATGCGAGGCTCGGATCGGCCCGGTTTAGCATTGCTGACGAGACGGATTTGCCCGCCCTCTGGAACTGCATCGACAATGTCGGGCTCGTCCAGAAGCTGGGCCTGGAAATCCCGCGGTTTCATTCCTTCCGGCGGTTGCGAGAGAAAGGTGCGGCCCAACGCCAAACTGCTTACCTCCGTCGGCATCCCCTCTGCCAACTTTTTCCCCTCATTCAAGACCAGGACGCTTGCACACATGTCCGCTTCGTCAAGAAAACTGCTGCTGATTAAAACCGTCATACCGTCTTTGACCAGTCTGTGGATGATCTCCCACAACTCCCGGCGGGAGAGCGGATCGACCCCGACGGTCGGCTCGTCCAAGAGCAGCAATTCCGGGGAACGGACGAGGGTGCAGGCCAGGCCGAGCTTTTGTTTCATCCCGCCGGAAAGTTTTCCGGCCAGCCGTTTTTGAAATGGGTCCAAGCCGGTCATTTCCATCAGGCGGGTGTATTGTGTCCGCTTCTCTTCGGCCGTGACCCCGTGCAAGTCAGCGTAAAGGTCCATATTTTCCAGGACGGTCAGATCGTCATACAGTCCAAATTTCTGCGGCATATACGAAATCCGCGACTGGATCGCTTGCGGATCCTTGGTTGCGTCCATCCCCAGCACGTTGACAGTGCCGCCATCGGCCTTCATCAGCCCAGCCAAGAGGCGGATCAGAGTTGTCTTGCCAGCTCCGTCCGGTCCGATCAACGCGGCCAGTCCGCCGTGGCCGACGGAGAAAGAAATGTTGTCGAGCGCCAGCACCGTTTCTCCAGTTTCACGGCGAAAGGATTTGCGGACGCCATCCAAACACAGTGCAGGAGAGGCAGCGGGCGTTGTTCCAGTCTCGCGGTGAAAGGACTTGCCGACGCCATCCAAACAACGTCCGGGAGCAGCAGCGGGCGTTGTCATGGCGATGGAGCGGTTGAGGGCGCCTTTGCCGACGCCCGCGCCAGTGTCTCCCATCCACCGCCCAGCGCCTTGTAGAGGGCGATGAGATCGACCGAAACCGCCTGGTCGCTTACTGCCAATTGATCGTCGGATTGGTAGAGAGATCGCCGAACATCGAGAACATCGAGAAAATTAACGCGCCCTTCGGAGTAGAGAGAGTTGGCCATACCCAGCGAGCGCTGGTTTTGCACCACTTCGTCGGCGAGGGCCCCGTGGCGGTTCTGCTCCTGTGCATAGCTCACGAGGGCGTTCTCCGCCTCTTGCAGCGAAGTCAAGACGACTTTCTCGTATGTAGCCAACGCGGCCTCTTGGACGGCGGTCTGGGTCCGAACTTCCGCCCGCACCCGGCCGAAATCGAGCGCCCGCCATTGCAGGCTTGGTCCCAGCGACCAGAAAAGGCTGCCGGGCTTGAACGCTTGGGCCAGGGTGACACTTTCACTCCCCACGTCCCCAGTGAGGGAGAGTTTGGGAAACCAGTCCGATTTCGCCACTCCAATGCGGGCGGTCTCGGCCGCCAGTTGCCGTTCGGCTTGGCGAACGTCAGGACGGCGGCGGAGCAGATCGGACGGAAGCCCGATCGGAACTTCCGGCGGAGCCGGCGGCACCGGCATGGGAGGAGAAAGTTCGGCCACCAGCGCGCCCGGTTCTTGGCCGAGCAAGACCGCTATGCCATACATGGCCCAGCGCACGGCCGTTTCCAGTGGCGGAATCACCGCCCGCCGGCTCGCAAGCAACGCGGCCGACCGGGTGACTTCCAGTTCATTCGCGACCCCGCTTTGGAAGCGGGCACGCGTGAGTTCCAAAGCTTCCTCCTCCAGTTTGAGATCCTTGCGCGCGATTTCCAATCGGTGCTGGCCGCCGCGCAATTCGACATAATTCCTCGCCACCTCGGCCAGCAAGCTCAACATCGCGTCATTGCGAGCCTCCATTGTTCCTTGCCATTCCGCGGTGGCCGCTTGGAGTGCGCGGCGCTTGCCGCCGAAAAGGTCGATTTCCCACGAGGCGTCGAAGCCGGCTTGATAAACGTTGTATTCGAAGGGGAAGTTCGGCGGCAGCGGCAGTGCTCCAATGAGCGGCTGGTTCTCACTCTGCAGTTGTCTGGCATAAGCAGCGGACCCATCAACTGTCGGCATAAAGTCGGCCGCGCTCCTTTCCCGCATGGCCCGGGCTTGTCGTAGCCGGGCTTCAGACACGCGCAAATCCAGATTTGATCGCACCGCCCGCTGGATAAGGGAGTCCAGTTCAGCATCGTTGAACGACTTCCACCAAGTCGAAGCTGCGGACGCGCTATTGGTCAGCCCGTCTGCCACCGGAGAGCTCCAGGCGACTGGTGCGCGCACGGCAGCAGGGTGATAGTCCGGGCCAACGGTGCAGCCGATGACACTGGCCATGCCCGCCGCGGCCATGCCCGTAAGGATTTTTGTCCAGGACATTTGCTCGATACCTTTCCTACGGCTTGTTTCGGGCTGGCGGACTTAATTCAAAGGCAACGGTCGCCGGCATGCCCAGGCGCAGTTCGTCCTGCGGGTCTTCCACGAAAACCCGGATTTCATAGACCAGGCTGGAGCGCAACTCCACCGTCTCGACGGCCTTGGGTGTGAATTCGGCGACGGAAGAAATGAATCCAACCCAACCGGAGAAGGCCCGGCCGGGAAAACTGTCAGCACTGATCGACGCCTTCATTCCTGGGTGAATCTTTCCTAAATCGGGATCGGAAACATAGGCCCTCACCCACTTTGGGTTCGTGATGGCCAGATTGTAAACCGCCCTTTGCGGGGATATCATTTCGCCCGGCTCCAAAAGCCTGGAACGCACCACGGCATCGCATGGGGAAACCAGTTCGGCGTCGGCCAATTTCTGGCGGAGGAGATCGAGTTGGGCTTGATTGACACGCAGTTGTGCCTCCCCTTGGGCAATGTCCTCCTTCCTTGGGCCAATGGTGGAAAGATCGAGACCCTTCTGTGTCATCTCCAGGCGCGCCTGCGCCATGTCCAAGCCGGCCTTGGCGCCATCGAGGTCTTGCTGGCTGATTGCTCGGCCTGTTGTCAACTTTGACAACGCCATCATCCGATTCCATTGCTGCCCGGCATTGACGAGGTCCGCTTTGGCCGACGCGACATTGGCCTGGGCCTGCGCGATTTCCTCTGGGCGGCTGCCGTGATGCAGTTTTTGCACCATTGCCTGCTGCGCCTCCACCTCGGCTTCCGCCTCCGCCGTCTGCGGTTTGAGCCGGTCTGTATCCAACCGGGCCAGAATTTGTCCGCACTTGACCTTGTCCCCTTCCTGGACCAGCACCTCCGCGATGCGCTCGCTGTTGTTGAACGAGAGCTCAACTTGGCGCAGATCGACATTCCCATAAAGGACCAACCGGTTCTGGTCTTTTTTCGAGTTTCCCCACCACCTACCCAGTCCGAAGCCAATTGCGAGGATCGCCAAAACTGCCAGTATTATTACACCTCCGACCAGGACTTTCTTCTTTGTGGATGAAGACGGCGCGGGTTTGGTTTCAGGCTTTGGTTCGGCTTTAGTTTCAGGTTTTGCCTCAACTTTGGCTCCAGGCGCAAGCTCCCCTTTGGTTTGATCTCTTCGGATCTCCTTTTCCGCCTGCTCCCAGTCCTGAACTGCCGGATCGCTCTGTTGGCCGCGCTCCTCGTGGTTTTCATAGGCCCGCTTGGCGATCTGCGGCGTGGAATCAGACGGGGTCTTGGCTTGGCCGTCAGATTGAACCTCAGCCTTGCCTTCAGGCTGAGGCTCGGACTTCGCCATAATTGAATTCCGTGCTCATAGTTGTTTTTACGCGCAGTCGCTTGGGTAAAATACCTAGTTCTAGGTTCTGGATTCTCTTGTGGTGGGCTGTCCGAATTTCCAGCCTTCCTGCTTCGGTTTAACAGCCTCTTAAACCGGCCGGCGGCCGGAAATGAGGTTAACCAGAATCATGACGACGGCGAGAACCAACAAAATGTGAATAAATCCGCCCATGGTGTAACTGGTGACCATACCGAGCAGCCATAGGACGATTAATACTACCGCAATTGTGTATAACATATAAATTCTCTTTCCTCTTTAATTGCAACTTGTGAAAGGTAAGTTCGCCTCAAGGCGCGATTTTGTCGCTCGCCCACTGACGCGCCTGCTGGAAATCGTCCTTCAAGCCATTGTAGGCTTTCTTGGTGCCGGCTTTGACGCTGTCCCAGGTGGACTCCGTCGCGTTCTTGGCCTCATCGAGTTGCTTGTTCAATCCGGCGGCCTCGTCGCGCAACGCCTGGAGTTTGGGTTTGGCGTCCGCCTTGACCGCATCGCTGGAGCTTTCGATTTTGGCGGAGAGCGCGTCGATATCCTTGTTTAGAGCGTCCAACTGGCCCTGCATTGTTGCCACGAATTCAGCTCTTTGTGCGTACGCGTAATCTTTCATCTCCTGCGCGTCTGCTTTCGTTTCAGTCTTGACCTTCTCAAGTTGCTGAGAGGTGGAATTCTCCTCGGAGGGTTTGCAGCCCACCGCGAAGGCCGCGATGGCGAAGCAGGTGATCGCCAGCAATGTGTTTTTCATAATAACGACTTTCGTTTTTGCGTACCGATTTTTATCAACATTGGCACATTACGCTCCGGCCTGGCCGTTTGCTATCAGGTGTTCACCCCACCAACCGCACCATGGCAGGCATGTCGTCTTTCAGGCCGAGGTCCACCTTTCGCCACACCGATGCCCCTGCAATCTCGTGCAGCGAACCCAATCCCGCCGCGATGGGATTTTCGCCAGCGACACCCAAGCCAATCAGTTCCGTGGTTCCCCTCAGCGGATGCTTTGAACGGGTTGGGCGGAAAGAGCATGGCGGCGAGTTTGCTGGCTTTTCGGCCGGAAATGCGGAGGCGCAATGCGTTGCGGGCAAAGCGTGGATGAAGCCGGTCCTGGCAGTGCAGGGCGACGACCTCGGCCGTCACTTTCGGCCAGTTTTTCGAGTTTCCAAAATAATGGATGAAAAGAAGGTCGCTTTCGAAGCAGCCGGGATTGAATCAGCGAAGCAGGGGGGCGATAATTCTGGCCTGGAGATACAGGCATTTCCGGAACGCCCGTTTTTCAAACTCGGCGGGCGAACAGGTGAAGCGTTCGCAGAAAAGTGATCTCAGATCACGAGCTGAGGCGGAATCAGAGATCCTCATTGCGGTGCGCCCTCATTGCACGACTTTGACAACTTCGACTGCACCCTGCGATTTCTTACGCCGGATGGGGGGTACTCCATTCCCCGGATTGGTCCTTGTTTGCCAAGTGCCGCACGCCACCGCTCTTGACGAGAACCTGCCGCCCATTCGATTTCAAATGGCGAAAGCGTTTCCGAACGCCAGCTGGCGCGCATGTCTTGAGTTTGTTCACTCGTTTTGACTTCGCTCATCAGACCGGTTTGGGTTTCACCAGCAGCAACACGATCCCGCCGACGAGCGCAAGTGCTCCGACAACCGGCGGGATAAAGTGATTGTGGGTGGTTTCCATGTGCATGCCGAGGAACTCGATCGGCTTCCCCGGAGTCGTGAAAGAAATGCCCGAGTAAGCGAGCACCACAATGCCCAGAGTCACCAAAATGACGGCAACTATCGTTTTTGTGTTCATATTGAATCTCCAATTCTGCTGCTTCGGTGAACAGCCTTTTAAACCGAGCGTTTGCGCCCGGAAAAGAGATTGATGAGCACCATGATTATGGCCAGCGCCAGGAGGATGTGAATAAACCCGCCCATCGTGTAACTGGTCACCAGACCGAGCAACCATAGAACGAGCAATACTACCGCAATTGTGTATAACATATAATTTTCCTTTCAATTTGCATGATTCACTGCCGACCGACGCGCTTTTGCGCCCGCCAACAGCAATCTGTCAGCGCCGTTATTGCGTCGCTGCCGCGACATCGAGCATCATATTGCCGATCTCGTCGGTCACGCATTCAGTCTAAGTGAGGGGCCGACTCATTGCTATCGGGTGTAACCCTCCCGTGCAAGGGATCTCCCCGGGGCATCCAGGCGACGGAATCGAATTGGCCAACCTTGACCCGAATGCAGTTAAAGACGTGAAACTCCATCTCGCGTCCGGTAAGCGCCCCCGCAAATCGAAGCCTTTTCCTGGCTGCGGTGTAAGCCCCCACACCCGTACCGCTTGGTAATGCCGAGATCGGCATTGCGCACAGTGCGAGATCGTGGCTGGCTTTTGCCGACTCGGTCGTGACAATGTCTCCATCGCCCGCCACGGAATCCTTCTCTGCCTTGCGCCAGTCGCCGATTTGCACTTCGGAGATGGACTCGCCTATCTCAGGGATTTGCAGTTCAGCCAGGCATTTTCGGCAAAGCTTTCCTTTTTATGAGTTAGGCTTGACTGCGAGGGTGGAAGTGACATCGCGCACCCCGTCCGCTTCCAGCGCCAGGGCTACCGCCTTGCCGATGTTCCCCTCGGCGGAAACGGTCCCCGCAAGCGTCACATGACCCTGGTCGGAGGAGACGGAGATTTTCCAAACGGACAGGTCCGGATCAGCCGCGTACTTGGCCTTGATGTCGGTGACGATGCGCGCGTCCGCCGCCGCATCGGCCACCTGTTCGCCCAGGTCGTGCGCCTTGCGCCGCACGATTTTACCGCTCCGCGCCAGTTCGTCCTTGATTTGGTCGGAGCGAAGGTCGAGCGTTTCCAGTTTGGCCTTCAACGCATCCGTCAAATGCTGCCCCGCCTCGCCGGCGGAGGATTGAGCCTGGGCAGCGGCGGCCTCGGCGCGCTGCTCCGCCTCGGGATGTTCCCGCGCTTTGTGCTGGATAAACCAGTACCCTGCGGCGCCCAAAATGATGCCCAAGAGCAGTCCATTGAAAAAACTTCTCATAATGTTCCTTTCTTTGATGTTTGAGGGTTTGAGGTCTCTTCTGCCAATGCCTGTTTCAGCACAAGTCCCCACCCCCAGCGGCCATGCGCCCCCGCTGTTCAGACTTCCGCATGGAGACGGGTTTCAACAGCGGGATAAAGTCCAATTGGGCCTTGCGCGCCACGGCGTGCAGATAATCATGGGTGCGGACAGATTGAGAATCTTGCGGCTGGTCGGCTCCGATCAACGCGGTGAAGGCCCCCTCGCGCGAGTTCCGGCGTGGCAGCCAGGCGTTAATCCAGACGTAAAGGTCAAGTGGCAACTCATCCGCAGCATAAACTGAGACCACAATCACGTCGGCCGCCAGGGCGGCACGAACGGCCGCCAGCAGTATTCCGAGATCGCTCAAGGAATGAACGTCATACCATGTGTTGCGGACGAGATCCTCTCCGGCCAGTTGCATCGCCAGGCGGCACATGGGCACGCCCCAGCTTTGGGTCAGCGGGTCTTGATAAACTCCAACAATGTTCAACTCATACCCCGATTCACGCGGGGCAACGGTCATTTCGTCCGAAAGAAGCTCCATGGCTTTCATACGTTTCGCCTATTGGGGAGCGACGATGCCAAAAACGCGATGTGGGCGCTATGGGGTGTTCACCTTACGCACAGATTGATGGCCAGGCATGGACAAGACTGCGAACTTGGTTTCTCCTGCGTGAAATCGGCACGCGGACTTGGGCACGGGACAACTTTCGATAATCAGGGCCGGGAGGATCGCGTGGCTGGAGGCTTTTCACTTGAGAGAAACATTCCAGTCGATTATAACCCTCCGCGTGGATCATGGAAAAGAGGTTCCAGTTGAACCACTACGCCAGATGTTTGGACATCGGCTTCGAAATCGGGACCAGTTGCGCGCCTATCGCACCGGATTGAGGCAGCGCAGCAAACAGACGCCGGAGAAACACTTTGGATATGAGCGCATGAAAAAGAAATCTTCACCGCTGCGCCGACGGCGAACGCCGGCCCCGGTTGCTTCTCCGGCAACTCCCGGCACGCCCGTGAATCTTTCGTTTCCCGTCGTTGGCATCGGCGCCTCTGCCGGAGGATTGGAGGCTTTGGAACATTTTCTGTCGCGCGTGCCGAAGAACAGCGGGATGGCTTTTGTCATCGTTCAGCATTTGGACCCCACCCGCAAAGGGATCATGCCCGAACTTCTCCAGCGCACCACCAGCATGAAAGTGATCCAAGTCAAGGATCGCACCAAGGTCGAGCCGGATCGTGTGTATGTGATCCCGCCCAACAAAGACATGTCCATCCTGCACGGGGTCCTGCATCTGCTCGAACCGGTGTCGCCGCGCGGCCTGCGCCTGCCGATTGATTTCTTCCTCCGTTCTCTGGCGCAAGACCAGCAGGAACACAGCATCGGCGTCATTCTCTCGGGCATGGGTTCCGACGGCACGTTGGGGCTGCGGGCCATCAAAGAGAAGGCGGGCGTGGTGCTGGTGCAGGATCCCGCGACGGCCAAATTCGACGGGATGCCGCGCAGCGCCATCGACTCGGGGCTGGCGGACATTGTGGCCCCGGTGGACGAACTGCCGGCGAAAATCCTCGCCTATCTGAAACGCACTCCACTGGTTCACACCGCCGAACTGGCGCTGAAAGACAAGACGGAGAGCGCCCTGGAAAAGGCCATCATTCTGCTGCGCGCTCACACCGGCCATGACTTTTCGTTCTACAAGAAGAATACTTTCTACCGCCGGATCGAGCGCCGCATGGGCATCCACCAAATTGACAAGATTGCCGCCTATATCCGTTACTTGCAGGAAAACTCGCAGGAACTGGATTTACTTTTCAAGGAACTGCTGATCGGAGTGACGAGTTTCTTTCGTGATGGCGCCGCGTGGGAGCAGTTGCGCCAAAGCGTGATCCCGACGCTTCTGGCCGCCCAGCCGGCCGGCCACGCGCTGCGGGCGTGGGTGCCCGGCTGCTCCACCGGGGAGGAAGCATATTCCCTGGCCATGGTCTTCAAGGAGGCGATGGAAGAGATCAAGCCGCCGAAGAAATTTTTATTGAACGTCTTTGCCACCGACCTGGACAAGGATGCGATTGACAAGGCCCGCCAAGGCGTGTATCCGGAGAATATTGCCGCTGACGTGTCGCCGGAACGACTCAAGCGGTTCTTTGCCAAAGTTGAACACGGCTACCGGGTGGGGACGGAGATCCGGGATCTGGTGGTCTTTGCCCCGCAGAGTCTCATCCTGGATCCGCCCTTTACCAAGCTGGATATTTTGAGCTGCCGCAACCTGCTGATCTATCTTGCCCCGGAGATGCAGAAGAAACTCATCCCGCTGTTTCACTACAGCTTGAGTCCCGGCGGCATTCTGTTTCTTGGCAGCGCAGAGACGGTCGGCGGTTTCACCGACCTGTTTGCCTCTCTTGGAGGCAAGACCAGGCTCTATCGGCGAACCGAGTCTGCCACACGCGCAGAGCCAATCGAGTTCCCCCCGGCCTTCGCCCCGCCCTTGCCCGGCGGGACGGAGACGCGTCCGGAAACGAAAACACCGTCCAGTCTCCAATCCCTGGCGGATCAGTTGGTTCTGGAGCTTTACTCCCTGCCCGCTGTGCTCGTCAACGACAAGGGCGACGTTCTTTACGTCAGCGGACGGACGGGCAAATACCTGGAACCGGCGGCGGGCAAAGCCAACTGGAATATTTTTGTCATGGCCCGCGCGGGCCTGCGCTACGAACTGACCAATGCTTTCGAGAAAGTGTTGCGGCAGGGGGGTGCCGTAGCGCTCAGGGGGCTTAAGATTGAAAACAATGGCGGGGAGCATTTCGTGAATGTCACGGTGCAGCGGCTCGAAAGGCCGGAGCCGTTGCGAGGGTTGGTGATGATCGTTTTTGCCGACGTGGCCGCGCCGCTGGAGACGGAGGCGCCTATACGGTCCTTGAAGGGTCCGGGGCGCAGCACGCGGCTGGCGGAACTGGAGCAGAAACACCAGCAGGTTTGCATGGAGTTGCAGACCACCCGCGAGGAGATGCAGTCTTCCCAGGAAGAGCTCCGGTCCACCAACGAAGAAATGCAGTCCACCAATGAGGAACTCCAGTCCACCAACGAGGAATTGACAACCTCCAAGGAGGAGATGCAATCGCTCAACGAAGAACTCCAGACCGTCAACGCGGAGTTGCAGGCCAAGGTGGACGAGTTGTCCCGGTCCAACAACGACATGAAGAACCTGCTCAACAGCACCGATATCGCCACGTTGTTCTTGGACAACGAGCTCAAAGTGCGGCGTTTCACCACGCAAGCGACGAAAATCATCAAGCTGATCGCCAGCGACATGGGCCGGCCCATCACCGATCTTGCCTCCGACCTCCTCTATCCAGAACTGACAGCCGACGCGCAGGAGGTGTTGCGGAAGCTGGGCTTTGTGGAAAAGCCGGTGAACGCGCGCGACGGACGCTGGTTCACGGTGCGCATCATGCCCTACCGGACCCTTGACGACCGCATTGATGGCGTGGTGATCACCTTCGCCGACATCACCGCCGCCAAGACGTTGGAAGCCCAATTGCGGGAGAAGCATGACATCCTGGAAAAGCACGTCGCGGAACAATCCAAGAAAGCCGAGAAGGCACAGGATAAGGTGCAAGCGAGAATGGCAGGACCAAAACGAAGCTCGGACGGTGCGAGAAAACGACTGCCATCTGGTAAGATATGAATGATCCTGCCAAACACAATAGGCCGAAGATCTCAGACGATCCCGCCGAGCTGCGCCGCCGCGCAGAGATGCGCCTGAGCGGAAAGCAGACGAAGACGTCTCCCAACCGAATCCACGCTGACAGCGAGAGGCAGGTCCATGAATTGGAGGTCCACCAGATCGAACTGGAGATGCAGAACGAGGAACTCCGGGAAGCCAGGGAAGCGATGGAGGCGCTTTTGGAGAAGTACACCGACCTTTACGATTTTGCGCCAGTGGGCTACTTGACCCTTGACCAGCAGGGAGTCATCTGCGAGGCCAACCTGGCCGGTGCCAGCCTGCTGGGAATGGCACGATCGGCGTTGATGAATCGGCGATTCGGGCATTTCGTGTCCTCGGCCGATCTTCCCAATTTCGACACTTTTCTCCAGAAGGCATTTTCAAGCAAGGTCCGGCAAGGCTGTGACGTGACGCTCAAGGTGGAAGGCCGCCCACCGCTGGAGGTGGAGTTGGAGACCATTGCTTTTGAGTCGGGACAGGCCTGCCGGATGGCGGTGACGGACATCACTCAACGCAAACGGGCCGAAGCGGATCGCCTCATTCTGAACAAGCTGGAGTCCACGGGGATTCTGGCGGGCGGCCTGGCCCATGATTTCAACAATCTGCTCACCGTCATCCTCCTTAATCTTGAATTGGCCCAGAGGCTCAACCTTCCCGACGAGAAGTTGGCGTGTTATCTAGATGATGCGATGGAGGCCTGTTCGGCGGCCGGTAGTTTGACCGCTCAACTCGTCACGTTTGCCAAGGGAGGCGCGCCAGTCCGGAAGGCGATGCTCCTTTCCGGATTGATCCAGGAATCTGTCCAGCCGGCCTTGAGCGGTTCCAATGTGCGGTGCGAATTCTCCCTGGCGGAGGATCTCTGGGTGGCAGAGGTGGACGCCGGACAGATTGGACAAGTCATCCGCGGCATAGTCCTGAACGCGCGCGAAGCCATGCCACAGGGAGGAATGGTCCTCGTCCGGGCGGAGAATGCGGTTTTGAGCGCCCAGGAACAGCCGTCCTTGGCGGCGGGGGAATATGTGCGGATCAGCATCGCGGATCAGGGCACGGGTATTGCGAAGGACGCGTTGCCGAAAGTATTTGATCCCTATTTCTCCACCAAGCACAGGGGGGACCAAAAGGGAATGGGTTTGGGGCTGACGATTTGCCATGCCGTCGTTCAGAAACACGGAGGAGCGATTGCCGTGAAGTCGGAGGTGGGGGTGGGAACCACCTTCGACATCTACCTTCCTGCGGCCCGGAAGGTAAGGGCCGGAGAGAAAGCACCGGCGCCAGCGGTGGTTCCGCGCCGTGGGAGAGTGCTGGTGATGGATGACGAGAAAGTGGTGAGGAAAGTTCTCGGTCTGACGCTCAATGGGATGGGCCACGAGGTGGAACTGGCGGAGGATGGGCGGGCGGCCATCGAAGCCTACAAGAAAGCGAATAGCCTTGGCCGTCACTTTGATGTTGTGATCCTGGATTTGACGGTCAGTGGAGGAATGGGCGGGCAGGAAGCAATCCAAGAGTTGCTCAAGATTGACCCCGACGTCAAGGCCATTGCCATAAGTGGATACGTGGACAGCCCGGTGATTCTGGAGCCTGAACGACACGGATTCAAGGGCGCCGTGCCGAAACCCTTTGATGTTGATACGCTGCAGGAGATTCTTGCCCGCGTCATGGGCAGCAAGGCCGCGCCATGAAGAGAAAGCCGACCACCTCAGACGATTCAGCCGAACTGCGACGCCGCGCCGAAGCCCGCCTGAGCGAGCGGAAGATCGTCAAGCAGCCAGACTTCTCCACCCAGCGGCTGTTTCACGAGTTGGAGGTCCATCGGATCGAGTTGGAAATGCAGAACGCCGAACTGCAGAAAACCAGGGACGAACTTGAGGTGTCATTGGAGAAGATCACTGACCTCTACGATTTTGCCCCGGTCGGCTATTTCTCCATTGATGAATCGGGCGTGGTCTTGGACGCGAATTTGAAGAGTGCCGCCCTGCTGGGTGTGGAACGGTCCCGACTGATTAACCGGAGCTTGCTGCTTTTTGTGGACCAGAAAAGTCGCCCGATCCTTTTGTCCTTCCTGAAAAATGTATTGGCCGAGCCCAAGGACCAGGAGTGTGAGGCGCTGCTGCTGAAGAAGGGTGGAGGCACTTTTTGGGCCGTCTTTCGGGCCACGTCCGCAGTCTGCCCTGCGGGGTCGCGGAGATGGTGCCGGGTTGCGTTCGGAGACGTTACCGCGCGCAAGCAAGCGGAAGAGGCGCAACGCCGTCTGGAGGATTTGGCCGACACAAACCTGGGGTTGAACCGTGAAATTGTCCGACGGCAGGCCGTCGAGCAAAACCTCAAGAAAAGCGAACAGAGCCAAGGCCGGTTGCTGAAGCAGGCTCGCGATATGCAGGGGCAATTGCGGCACTTGTCTCATCAAGTTCTGCAGGCGCAGGAGGAGGAACGCCTGCGCATCAGCCGCGACCTGCATGATGAAATCGCCCAAACTCTGGTGGGCATCAATGTCCAACTGGCGACATTGACCCGGGAGGCCGCGGGCGGCCCCAATGGTCTCCAACAGAAAATCGCACGCACGCAACAAATGGTGGAGAAATCGGTTGAAAAAGTGCATCAGTTCGCCCGCAAATTGCGCCCGGCGCTGCTGGATGATCTCGGACTGATACCCGCCTTGCATGCATTTCTGAAAAGCTTTACCAAGCAGACGGGCGTCCGCGCCGGTTTGACGGCGTTTGCGGCGGTGGAACGATTGGACACGGCTAACCGAACGGTGCTCTTTCGCGTCGCCCAGGAAGCGCTCACCAATGTGGCCCGCCATGCCCAGGCCAGCCGGGTGGAAGTGACCATCCAGAAACTGCCGGATGGCATTTGCATGAAAATAAAGGATGACGGCAAATCCTTTCAGGTGGATCGTGTGATGCATGGGAAGGGTGGCAAACACCTCGGGTTGCTCGGCATGAGGGAACGCTTGGAAATGGTCAGCGGCAGCTTTGAGGTCGAGTCCGCCCCAGGCCACGGAACCACCATCACTGCTAAGATTCCGTCTGGCAAGGCCGCGCGGGTGGAGGAGTCCTTGGTAGATTCCGCTGAAACCCAACTGAAGAGTCTATGAAACGAATCACTGTTCTGCTGGCCGAAGACCATACCATTGTGCGCGAAGGCTTTCGCAAGATGCTCGAACTTGAAAATGATCTCGAAGTGGTTGGTGAAGCGCAGGACGGCCGCCAGGCGGTCGTCCTGGCCACCAAACTTCATCCCGATGTGGTGCTGATGGATATTGCCATGCCACTTCTCAATGGCTTGGAAGCCACCCGCCAGGTGCTCAGAGCTTTCCCCGGCGCCAAAGTGCTCATGCTCTCCGCGCACAGCGATCACGCGTATGTCAAAAGCGCGACCGAGTCCGGCGCGGTGGGATTTCTGCTCAAGCAAACCTCCGCCCACGACGTCTGCCGGGCGATTCGGGAAGTCCAAAAGGGAAAACCATTTTTCAGCCCCTCCATTTCCAGACGACAGGACCGCCTCCATCCGGCCGCGCTGGACCGAATGGGATCGCTCACCAAGAAAGCGGTGCAACTGACGTCGCGCGAGACGGAAGTGCTCCAGTTGATCGCCGAAGGCAAAGCCAACAAGGAAACCGCGGCCGAACTGGGCGTCGGCATCAAGACCGTCGAAAAGCACCGCGAGCATCTTATGCAGAAGCTCTACATCCACGACACCGCCGGTCTCACCCGCTACGCCATCGCTGCGGGCATCATCGAAAGCAGCGTCCAGTTGACCATCGTCTGAGGATAAAACAGAAACCTATTTTGAAGCATAGCCCGCGCCAACGGCCCAATCGGTATATGGGGTGAACACCCCGTAGCGCCCACATAGCCCTTTGGTCATGATCGCGCTTCAGCATGTGAAGGGTATGAATGCGAATGATCTTCATTCGGACGAGGTGACCGTTGCCCCGACCGAATCGGAGTATGCCTTGAGCATCGTGGGAGTTTATCAAGACCCGCTGACTCAAAGCTAGGGCGTGCCAATGCGTCGCTTGGCAACGTAACTGGCCGGAGAGGAACACGTCCGAGACACATGGTACGACGTCCATTCCTTGGACGATGTCCGATCCTCATGGATGCTGTTCGTGCCGCCCTGGTAGCCGATCTGATTGTGGTCTTGGTCCATGCAGCGGATGAATTGCCGCTTGGCTTTTACGTCTGGATTGACGCGTGGTTGCCACGTCGGACCTCACGCGAGGGCGCCCTCACCGCATTGATCGGGGCCGACGAACCTCAGGATCCGCAGTCCTCCCGCACGCGTGAGTATCTGCAAGCCGTGGCGCGCAAGGCCCAATTGGACTTTATCCCGCTCTTCGAAAGCCGTCTCCATCGGGAGGCTCTGAACAGCGAGGTGTAAAGACCTCCCTCCCCCGCTTGTTCCTCGCGGGGGAGAGGGCAATTTGCTGGCGCTTTTAAGGACAAGTTTTGGCGTCGGTAGGATAGGTTATTTCCAGGGAACGGGTCACCTTCAGAAGCGAGTTTCTCCCGTCAAATGGGTTGGGCAGGGTTTCTCTGGCCAGTGGATCCGGTATCCAACGACCGTCCACCACCAAAGAGTATTCGTAGTTGCTGGGTGGCAAGACCGTTTCCTTCAGCCAACGACCATTCCCCAAAGGATGCATGGCCTTGGCTTTAGGGTGCCAGTTGTTGCCTGTGCCCACGACGCAAAGGCAAGCTTGCTGGAGACGCTCGCTCTCCTCCTGCACTTCCACCCTCAACAGTTCGGGCCGGTTTTCCCCTGTGGCCAACAGCCGCCGCGCAAAACGTTTCGAGGTCGTGGCCAGTTTCCCAAAGCTGGCCGTGGGTTCTGCCACAACGACATCAATCGCGTTTGCAGGCGCACCTGCGGGCGACAAGAAAGCCGATGAGCGCACCGACACCGAAGGCGATGGCCATGGCTTGATAGGGATGCTCATGCACGGCTTCGTCAGTCGCTTTCGCGGCTTGGACCGCCTTGTCGCGGACACGTCCCGCGATTTCCTTGGCGCGTTCCAGCGCGGCGGACAGACGCTGCCGGGCCTCCCCGACTTTTTCCCCGGCTACGTCGGCTGTGGCGGCCACCAAGGCGCGCGCGTCTTCGACGAGCGTACCCATGTCATTGCTGGTTGCGTGTGTATGTTTGTTCATGATCTTTTGCCGTCCTTATTTATTTGTGCTTTTCGATGATAATTTATCTGCGTCGGCGGGAAGGGATTTTTCCGGCAAGCCGGCGACTTTCAGGACGGAGTTTCTTCCGCCAAACGGATTGGGCACGGTTTCTCTGGCCAGCGGATCCGGCATCCATTGGCCATCCACCACTAGGCAGTATTCGTAAGTGCCAGGCGCCAAAGCAGTTTCCTTCCACCAGAGCCCGCCTCCTGCCGGATGCAGAGTCTTGGCTTCGGGTTGCCACCGGTTGAAAGTGCCAGCGACGCAAACGGTCGTGGCTGTCGGATGAGTGAATTCAAAACGAACGGGCACCAGTTGGGGGCCGGCGCTGCGGACGTTGTCGTGGTTATGATTATGTTTCATAGTTGAGAATTTAATCGATTTCTTTGGTGAAGCTCATTTACCGAGCATTTTTGCAATGACGAAGATGACGAGGGCTCCGAAAAGGCCTCCGCCTCCGAGAAGATATATCAAGGAGTAACCGGCGGCGGCAAACATGGCTGGCATTAAAATTATTGCAATCATAGGTCAATGAATTGAGATCTGTTATTGATCGGTTGGGCCAGAGCCGAAAACGCCAGGACTGAGGCGGCGGAGGCGCTGATGATGATTGTCGCGGTGATGATGATTTGCAGTTTCCGTTTCATATTCATATTGTCTTCCGCATTTTTTTCTTTGGTGGAGAGATTCCTCCTTAGCGTCCTGCACAATAAACGTGAAATGTGTCCGGCACTATGGGGTGTTACCCTATCCGGTGAATTAGCCGAACGGAAATCCACCGCGAATTGGTGAGGCAAAAGGCTGAAGGCTTCGCCGAGAGATGTCCGGCCCATGATTCAAAGTCAAATCTTAAACCGGCTTTAACGGGAATGCCGGGGATCGTTCCGGGTGCGCTTGCCCTGTATTAGGCTTGACTGCACATTTTGAGGCTTCAATCCGGATGTAATGCAGGACTACTGGCGCGAGCACCATGCCGGTAATCCCCATGAGCCTTTCGCCCAGCAACAAAGCCAGCAGCGTCAGCCAGACGGAGGTGTGGATTTTCGTCCCGATGATCTTGCTGTTGAGGACGTATTCCAATTGGTGTATAAGAACCAAAAAGGCCAAAGCCCACAATCCCTTGGCCGGCGCGACCATAAATCCAAGGGCCACCACCAGGGTGTTGCTAATGAGGTTGCCGACCACCGGAATAAGGCCGCAGAGAAAAGTGACTCCGACCGCCACCACCAAGTGCGGAAGGCCCATGCAGGCCATGAAGATGCCCGTCAACACGGTGTCGATGGCGGAGATGGTAAGCTGGGCTTTCATGACCATGTCAAAGCTGCGGTAAAACGTGGCGAAACGCTGGGTGATTTCTTCGCAGCAGAGGGAATACAGATTATGGCGGAGGGCGCCGGAAAGGTGATCCTGTTCCAGCCGCGGGTTGAGAAACAATCCAATGGCCACCAGGCAGCCGACAACCAAATACACAAACTGGGTGGTGGCCCCGCGCGCGAAGTCCGCGAAGTTGCCCAGATTGCTCGCCTGGCTGCGCGCGAACGCGAAGGCCTTGTCCTTCAGGCTGTCCAGATCGGTGAACGGAAGCTTGATGCGGTGGTCGGTGGCCCATTGAATGATGACAGGCACCGCCTTCTCCGCGATGTTGGGCAGCGCCTGGACTGTGGCGTGGATAAAATAGGTGAGCGCATAGGCCAGACCGGCCAGCAGCACCAGAAAGATGGCTACCGCCACCCAAGGTCCCCGGGGCTTGATAAAGTCCAGCTTGCTGATGACGAAATAGGAAAACAACACCGAGAGCAACAGCGCGCCCATGTGCAGCCATCCAGCCAGTACCAGGATCAGCAGAATGAAAGCAAAGGAAATGCGATTGGGCTGCCTCATGCAGGCGGCTGAATTGGGGGTGCTAACGGATCCAGGAGTGGGCGGTGCCGGCAGTATCGCTGGCGAGTTGTGGAATGGGCTTGTTTTCATCGGTGACGTCATCGCTAACCAGTTGGTTGCGGTCGAATTTGGTGAGCGTAGTTGGAGGCGTGCGTGCGGCCGGCGACGCAATCGCGGGCGTAGTTGATGAGATGATGGGCAACCATGGCAATCTGGAAGACGTTTTCGAGACGGCCCTGGCGCAACTGGGTCCAGAACATGGACCAGAACTCGGCGCGGTAATCGGCCTGGAGGCCGGCGCGCCGGATCAG